>CAJIAJ010000931.1_pt1 | contig 25436 bp, 25 predicted proteins | sample 9199121 | NCBI WGS metagenome assembly CAJIAJ01 (sample SAMEA7708267, study PRJEB35096) | sediment metagenome | biome: marine neritic benthic zone biome [ENVO:01000025]; feature: sediment [ENVO:00002007]; material: shallow marine sediment [ENVO:03000034] sea grass bed [ENVO_01000059] ...
CACCCGCAGGCGCCGCTTCGGCCGGCCCCGCTTCCGTCGGGACGGCTTCCGTCGGGACGGCTTCCGCAGAGTCCACCGCTGCGGCCGCTGTGGCGCCCCCGGGGCCATCCAAGGGTGCCTTCGCCCTGGGGCGGCCGTCGGTCGGTCCCGGCGGCGTCACGTCCGGGTTGATCCAGATGCCCGGCTTGGGCGCAATTTCGGGCCGCTTCAGGACCCGGACGTAGTTGCTGCTGAACTGCACATAGACCTCGGCGCCTTCGGACAGGGGTTCCTCGTCTGCAGCGCTGTTCTGAACGATGGTCACGACGCGGCCGTCGTCCAGCGTCAGAACGTATTCGATGCCGCTGCCGTCCGTCGCCACGTCCTCGACAATATAGCCGATCACCCCGCCGACGGCGCTGCCGATCAGAAAGCCCAAGGGACCCCCGAACTGCCCGCCGACGGCCAGCGCGGTGCCGATGCCGCCGGCCAGGCCGCCGACCGTACTGCCCGAAGTCGTATCGGGGGCTTCGATGTCCACGGCCCGGGCGGCCACGATCCGGCCTTCCTGGATCTCTTGGATCCGGCCAACTTCATCCGGGTTGTAGACGTTCTGGGACGGTGTGCCGCAGGCCGTAAGCGACAAGGCCGCAAGGACGCAAACGTGGGCTGGGCGCAAAGTCCTCATCCTCCCTGAGACCCGCCAGCCTGACGGTCTTGCCTAGAATAACACCTGAAATCCCAAAGGCATACCGGATCAGTTCCGGCTACGCGAAAAAATCTCAAGCGCCTCGGGGCCCGGGCAGGCAAGACGCCGAAGCCGGACGGATGAGCCGGCTTCGGCGAGTCTTTCGGCGGGCCGACCAGGGCGGCCCCCATTCCTTTTCCCTTCGTGCCGGCCTATTGCGCCGTCGGGACCGCGCCGCTGATCTTGTCATTGGGCGGCGTGAACTCGATTTCGACGCGGCGGTTTTTGGCTTCGGGCTTGCCCTCCGAGGATTCCACCGCGGGCTCGAGGTCGCCGAAGGCCTTGGTCTCGATCCGGCCCTTTTCGATGCCGCTCTCGACCAGGAACTTGGCCACCGCCTCGACCCGTTTTCGTGCCAGACGGGCGTTGTAGTCCTTCTTACCCGTCAAGTCGGTGTGGCCGCGGGCACGAATCGCCATGCCCTTCTTGTTCGCTTCAAGAACCACCTCCATCAAGACCGAGATGGATTCCTGCGACAGCTCGGATTCGTCGAAATCGAAATAGACGACGAAGGAGTCCGCGCTCTCGATCACCTTGGGCGCGACGGCAGTCTTGGCGACCGGCTCGGCCGCGGCGGCCGGCTCGGCCGCAGGGGCCGGCGTCTCGGCGACCTGCCGCGGCGCCAGGCCCTCTTCGAGGGAAGCCATGGCGGCGAAGAAATCGCTGCGGCAGGCGCCGATGTCATCGGGCTGATGGTTTTCTTCCTGCTCCTGCATCCAGCAGTCGAACATGATCTGGGCGCGGGCCGCTTCTGCCGGGAACTTCTCGATGGCGCCCTTGCCAAAGTAGGAGACCAGGCGCGCACGCGAGTCCTCCAGTTGGCCGATTTCGCCAGCGGGCAGGCTCCGGGACGTCACCGTCTCGGGAGGCGGCACGAGGCCGCCGGCCGCCTCGATGGCGCGCTCGGCAAAGCTGTCGGAATCCGTGTAGTCGCCTTCGTCGTACTCGGCCCGTGAGAGCTCGAGGTAACCTTCGTAGAGCTTTTCGCTGAAAGACGTACCTTCCGGCTGCGTTTTTTCCGCCACTTCAAGCTGTGTGCCGCAAGCAACAAGGAAGAGCACGCTGACACAGGGCGTCACGCATCGGGTCCATGGTTTCATTGTGTTGATCCCACCAAATAAAGAGGCGCTTGGCTGCGTTTCGTCGGGACGAACCTAGGCGCGGCCCGGTCCCGACAAGACCGCCTCTTTCCCCATAGCGGGCGAGAATAGGCGCTGGGCTGTGACGGGGATGTGGGATCAACGTGACAAGGAGACGGCCCGTCGTCCTTCCGGGAGCGGCCAGTCCCGGAGACCTGCCTAGGCAAGGCCCTGTCGAGTCTGATAGGGTCCGCCGGGATTCGTCCACAAGGGGAGCGAACCATGAGCCGCATCCTCATGCTTTGCCTGCTGGTTGTCTGCGGGACCGCCATCGCCGGAACGGCGCTGGCCGGTTGGGATCCCGAGTCGGAAAAGAACGCCCAGGAAGCCATCTCGGACTTCAAGACCTCCAACCCCAGGCTCGAGGTCTTCTTCGCCAAGTCGCACGGCTACGCGATCTTTCCGGAGGTCGGCAAGGGCGGCCTTGTCTTCGGCGGTGCCCACGGCGACGGAACCGTCTATGAGCAGGGCAAGATCATCGGCGCCAGCAGCATGACGCAGTTCACCTTCGGACTGCAGGCTGGCGGACAAACCTTCCGCGAGATCATTTTCTTCAAGGACAAGGCCGCATTGGACCGCTTCAAGACCGGCCAGTTCGAGCTTGCCGCCGAAGCTTCGGCCGTGGCCGTCGAAGAAAGTGCCTCGGAATCGATCGACTTCAGCGACGGCGTCGCGATATTCACCAAGTCCCTCGGCGGCCTGATGTTCGAGGCCAGCATCGGCGGACAACAGTTTTCCTTCGATGCGAAGCCCTGAAGCGAAGGCCTAGCTGTCGCCCAGGATCCGGAGCCGGGTCTGCCAGACCCCTGAAGGGCTGCGACAGGCGACGCCCTGGCGGGTCTCCTCGATTCCGCCCAGGACCAGGGTCTCACGGTACTCTCGGCACCAGGCGCCGTTGTTCGCCTTGAAGGTGCGCAGCGGACTGACCTCGCCGTAGCTGCCGCTGTCCGGGTTCCGCCAGACTACGGCCTCACCGCTGACTTGCGTCTCCAGCGCCTGCGCGATCGCCCGCTCCAGCATCTGCCGGTCCTGCAAGCGTTGCGCCTCCAGGGCGGCGAACCTCTGCTCGAAGCGCCATTCGGCCAAGGTGTAGCCGACCGCCATCGCCAGCAGGACCAAGGCACAGGATAGGGCGAAACGGGGTCGGGGCAGCCATTGGCGCCAGCTGCCGGCGAAGCGCTGCCACGCCGAGCTTGGCTTGGAGAAGAGCGCTTCGACCGACTCCCGAAGCGCTTCCGGGACTTCGCTCACTTCGGCATCGTCATAGGCGGCACGGGCCAGCCGGTTGCCTCCCTGCAGTTCGGCAAGGATCCGCTGCGCCTCGGTATCCTGTGCCAGGTCGGTCTCCAGTTCCTGGACCTCGGCCGCGGTCAGCTCGCCGTCGACATAGGCCGAAAGGGCGGAAAGGGAAATCTGGCTGCTCATGCTCTGCCCGCCTTTGACTCCGGCGTCCGCTCCAGTCCCTCGGCGGCCCGCTTCATCTCGAGACGCAAGCGCCCCAGACGGCTTGCAATCGTACCGATCGGCAGATCGAGGATCCTGGAGACCTCCGCATAGGACAGGCCCTCGACACAGATCAGCAAGACGATGCTGCGCTGCTCTTCGGGCAGCTCGTCGATGAAGGCCTTCACCTTGCCCAGGGTCAGCCGGACTTCGGCCGTCCTGACGCCGTCCAGCGCCGCCACGCGATCCGCCTCGAGGGGGTCCAGGGGCGGACCACGCAGCTTGTCGTAGCGGATGTTGTTCAGGTTGAGATTGCGGGCGATCCGGAACATCCAACTGTCCAGCCGGGTACCCGGCTGCCACTTGTCGATATGGCGGATCGCGCGTTCGTAGGTTGCCTGCACCAGATCGTCCCCCGCATCCAGGGAGCCCGTCAGACCATAGGCCAAACGCCGCAGCCGCGGCAGAAGCGACAGCATTTCCCGGCGTGTCGATTCTTCCAAGGCCCCTCGTCCCTGCCTGTCCGCTCAAACGGCCGATCGCCCTCGGTCGCTCCGACGGGCGAAGGGCGGGCAGCGCGCCTGGCGCCTCATTATCAACAGAACACCCGAGACCGGGCAAACTTCCCCACTTCGGTCGATTTTCCCTGTCTGCGTCGCGTGGCCGACTGGAAGTCAAAGGCCGCTGCAGGAAAATCGCAGCCCGGCGCAAAATTCCCCTTTGTCGCGTGTTTTGGAGGTATCGGGGCGGCAAGTGGGTCGCCGAGCGCACAAGAAGGAGGAAGACATGCCCAATCAGGACAAGCTCAGGAAGCTGCAGCTCATCGCTTCGACCAGCCTTTTGGCCTTCAGCCTTGCCGCAGTGCCGGTGACCCTGGACCTCGGGAGCGGCGAGCAGGCCATGAATACGGCCTTCGCCAAGGGCGGTGAGGGCGGCGGCGAAGGCGGTGAGGGCGGCGGCGAAGGCGGCGAAGGCGGTGAGGGCGGCGGCGAGGGCGGTGAGAGCGGCGGCGAGGGCGGTGAAGGTGGCGGCGAAGGCGGTGAAGGCGGCAACGGCGGCGAAGGCGGCGGCGAAGGTGGTGAAGGCGGCAACAGCGGCCGAGACAGCGGCGAAGGCGGAGATTACGGTGAAGGCGGAGAACACGGAGAAGCTGGCGAGGCAGGTGAAGCAGGTGAGGCCGGCGAGGCGGGTGAAGCAGGCGAGGCCGGCGAGGCGGGTGATGCCCAGGAACGCGGCCGGGACTTTGTCTACAATGAGCGCGACGAATACGTCGGGTCTGCGGACGATGACGGCACGCCCGACCAAGGCCCCGGCGATCGTTGAGCCGAAGATCGGCAAGGCACTCAATGGCTTCCCTGCTTGCCTTGCGGCCGACCAGCCGATCTGAACCGGAGGATCCGGTGGCAAGTCTCTTGCCTTGTGCCCCGGCGCGCGTTTGGAGGGCAACCGGCCCTCGAGGGCGTGCCGGGGTCCTTGGCCGGACTGATCCGCCCAGCGTAACCTGGGGGACGGGAAGACGGACCCAGCCGCGACATGCTATCTTCGCACCAGGGTTCGACTGCCTGGCCAGTGATCGCCGGTTGAACTGAGAGAAACCTCGCCATGCCTTCCAGAGTGTCACGACGCGGCTTGTACCTGATGGCGTCGGCCAGCTCTCTGGCCCTCGCGCTCGCGGCGTTGCCGGTGCAGGTCGACATTGCCTCTTCGGAACAGGCGATCGAGCTGCGCCTCGCTTCCGCCTGGGCGGATTCCTCCTGTTTCGTCGCCGGGACGCTGGTGACGCTGGCCGACGGCAGGGACGTCCCGATCGAAGAAATCAGGGTCGGAGACAGCGTCCTGGGCCGAAACGGCCGGTCCAATCGGGTAACGGGGATCGAACGTCCCACGCTGGGTTGGCGCCGGCTCTATGGTCTCAACGGGGACGCGGCCTTCTTCACGGCAGAGCATCCCTTTATGTCCCTGACCGGCTGGAAGGCTGTCGATCCGGCTGCGACCCGGCAGGAGAACGATCGGCTGCGGGTGTCGCGGCTTCTTGCCGGCGACATCCTCTTGGCGGGGCCACGGCGACGGGCCGCCCAAGATGGCCTTGCCCTGGCAGCCGGCGCGGAAGCCACTTCGCCGTGCTTTTCCCTCGTCGAAATTGAATGCATCGAAGCGACGGCGGCCGATCCCGGGACGCGGCTCTATAACCTCCTCTTGGATGGCGACCACAGCTACTTCGCCGAAGGCTTCCTCGTCCACAACAAGGACGGCGAAGGCGGCGAGGGCGGCGAAGGCGGTGAGAGCGAAGGCGGCGAGGGCGGCGAGGGCGGCGAAGGCGGAGAGGGCGGCGGCGGAGAAGGCGGCGGTGGAGGAGGCGGCGGCGGAGAAGGCGGCAACAGCGGTTCTGGCGGCGGCGAGGGCGGCGAAGGCGGTGAGAGCGGCGGCGGAGAGAGCAGTGGTAAAGGAGGCAGTTCCGGCGGCGGCGGATCTGGCGACGCCGGCCGTTGGCCCGAGGGCGGATTCGGCGGGCTGCGCCAGGTTGGCCCGGACCTGAACCCGGAAGATGAAGACGAAGCGATCGCCAACGGATGGCAATGAGACCCCGACAACGCCTCGTCGCCTGGCCGCTCGCCGCAGCCCTGACGCTGGCCGGGACCATGGTTATCGATCACGGATCGCAGGCACGGGCCGATCACCGGACGGCCCTCTACGAGGGCCTGAGCGCGGCCGATCGGGCCAAAGCCGAGGAGAATTTGCAGTCGGCCCTGGAAACCCGCCAGAGCGAGGTCCGGCTGAGCTGGCGCCGGATCGACGGCGCCTGGGGAGGCACCGTAATGCCCCTTAGGACTTTTCGCATCGAATCAGGCGTTTATTGCCGGGATTTCCAAGAAGACATCATCTCGACCGGGACGCCGCGCAGCGGCACCTTCACCGCTTGCCGGAACGGCAGCGGGACCTGGATCACGGTGGAGTAACGAGCCCATGATCCTTTGCATCGACGCCGTTCTGGACCGTGCCAAGCAAAGGGAGCTCTTGTCCGCGATCTGCACGGCCGAGTTCATCGACGGCAAGGAAACCGCCGGATTTCGCGCCAAGCTGGTCAAGAACAACCTGCAAATGAAGAAATCGGCGCCTGGAGCTGACGAGATCAAGAACAGCATCGTCGCAGCCCTGCGTGCCGATGCGGAGTTTCAGCGCTTTGCCGTCCCCAAGCTCATCCAGAAGCCGCTGATCAGCCGCTACCGCGAAGGCATGAACTACGGCCGGCATGTCGACGACGCCCTGATGGGCGGTGCCACCAAGGCTCGCACCGACCTCTCCGTGACCCTGTTCCTCAACGATCCGGATGACTACGAGGGCGGCGAGCTGATCATCGAAAGTCCCATGGGCGAGGAGGAGATCAAGCTGCCCGCCGGCTCGGCAGTGGTCTACCCCTCCGGCGCCCTGCACCGCGTGGCGCCGGTCACACAGGGCGAGAGGATCGCGGCCGTCACCTGGGTGGAAAGCCATGTCCGCGACCCGCTGCGCCGCGAAGCCCTCTACGACCTGGACCTGATCCGCTTGCGGCTGTCGAAGATCGCGCCCGATTCCCGCGAGACCGATCTGGCCTTCAAGACCTACGCCAACCTGCTGAGAATGTGGGCCGAGACCTGAGGCGCTTCCCGCTCACGCGGGCCGGTGCCGCAACCCCTAGCTATCCGGAACGAAGGCGTCGGGCGGGATATGCCCAGGCTCGACGTAGGCATGGTAGAGGGCGTCGAGCTGCGACCAGAGCACACTGCACTTGAATTCCAGCGCCCGGGTGACGGCCCGCTGCTGCTCCGGCGTGCGAGCGTGCTCCAGCACGTATCCCAGGGCAAAGTCCGCATCCCGCGGCGCCTGGGTCATGCGGGCGTCGAAGTAGGCCAGGGTCTCCTTGCCGATGAAGTCGTAGTTGGCCAGCATGCCGGAGACCCGCTCGGCAATGATGGTCGGCGCAAAGAGCTCCGTCAGCGAGGAGGCGATGGCCTCCAGAACGCTGCGGTCGCGGACGAAGGCGACGTAGGCCTGGACCGCAAAGCGCGTGGCGGGCAGGGCGCCTTCCTGCGATGCCACGTAGGCTCGGTCCAGTCCCAGGCCGTCGGTCAGGGCGAGCCAGCGCTGGATTCCGCCGGTGCCGGGCGCGTCGCCGTCGTGGTCCACCACCCGCTGGCGCCAGATCCGGCGAATCTCGGGATCCTCCAAACGCGCCATCAGGGTCGAGTCCTTGATCGGAATGCAGGCCTGATAGCAGTAGCGGTTCAGCGCCCAGGCCTGGACCTGAGCCTTGGACAGCTCGCCACCGTGCAGCAGCCTGTGGAAGGGATGCAGGTTGTGATAGCGGGTCGCACCGATCTCGCGCAGGCGGGCTTCCAAGGCCTGCGGGCTGAGGATTTCGCTCACAGCTCGATCTCCTGTCCGTCGTAGGCCACCTCCCAGCCGGCGGCCTCCACCTCGCGGCGCTCCTCGGAGTCTTCCAGCAGCACCGGATTGCTGTTGTTGATATGGATAAAGATGCGCCGGCGCACGCCAAGGCCGTCAAAGGCCGCCAGGGAGCCCTCGGGGCCGGAGATGCTCATATGGCCCATGCGGGCGCCGGTCTTGCTGCCCAGGCCGGCCTGGACCATCTCGTCGTCCCGGTAAAGCGTACCGTCGAACAGCACCAGCGCTGCGCCCTGCAAGCGCTCTGCCAGAGGCCCGTCGACCGTGGCACAGCCGGGAATATAGTAGAAACAGCCGGACTGACCCTTCGCCCGGATCTCCAATCCGATGGTATCGCCCTCGCGGGTACCGAAATCGGGACCCGCGGCGGCGTCCTCCAGATAGAGCGCCACCTTGCCCGGCACGGCAAAGGGCGTGACGCTGAGCCCGATCGGCGTGCCGTCGGCGCCGAGGATCTCGGTCTCCTGCGCCAGATCCAGTTCCCGGCGCGCGACGCACTCGCGGTTCAACACCTTGAAGATGGGATTGGCCGCCAGCGCCCCGAGCACCCGCTCGCTGGCATAAAGCGCAAAGGCCTCGCGCTCGCGCAGGGTCAGCAGGCCGGCGATATGGTCGACGTCGGCATTGGTCAGGACCACCGCGCCGAGGGGCGTGTGCCGCAGGCCCTGGCTGGGATGCAGAGCCGGGGTCTCGTTGAACTGCTGGCGCAGGTCCGGCGAGGCGTTGAAAAGCACCCAGCGCGTGCCGTCGGCCGAAACCGCGATGGAGGACTGCGTGCGCGGCTTGGCTGCCGCATCGCCGCTCCGTGCCCGGCGGCAGAGCGGGCTATTGCAGTTCCACTGCGGGTATCCGCCGCCCGCGGCGGAGCCGAGAACCAGGACTTTCATGCCAGCCTCCCAGCCAAGCTTGCGGGCCAGCCCCCTGTGGCGCAAGGGCAAAACGCTGTCCTTGGCGCCCGAGCGGGGATGACTGGCCGGCCCGGCGACGTAGAACGATTCGGGCCGGTCCGACGCACCGGCGGCCGGCTTCGGCCGCCGCCCCGGAGCGCGCCCACGCGGCCTGCGCCGGGCGTGAGCAGTCTGCGACCAATGCTGACATGGCGCATCAAGTTTTGGTGTTAACCAACTTACTTGCTTAAAACACTTCAAGGGATTGCGGAATGTCACAAGGGCCACAGCACTGGCGATGTACCCCGGCAGGGGCTATAGTTTCAGACAGGCAAATGGATGGGGACGAGAGGCCATGAAAAGGCTTTCAGCCGTTCTGGTGCTGACCCTTGCGCTCGGCGCTTGCGCGACGTCCAGCTCTGACACCTACACCGCGGATGACGTCGGTAAAGTCATATCGACGGCGGAAGGGACCGTTGTGACCTCCCGCGAGGTGGAAATCGAAGGCAAGACCGGTCCGGTCGGCGCATTGGCGGGCGGCGCCGCTGGCGGTGCAACAGGCTATGGCCTGAGCGGAGGAAGCGGCGCAGTCGCGGTCCTGGGCGCGGTGGCCGGCGCCGGTGTCGGTTATCTGGTCGAAAGCGTCGTCAACGACGGTACTGGCATCGAATACGTGATCCAGATGGAAGACGGCCGCACGGTGACCCTGGTCCAGAACAAGGTGTCGTCGGAAGAGGAACCGATCAAGGACGGCCAGCCGGTGCTGATTCAATACGGCGACACCTACACACGGGTCATTCCCTTGCCGCAGAACCTCGATTCGGCATCACCCTCCGGCGTCTGGGTCAATCCGGACAGCCTGCCGCCGGGTGAGAAGCCGAAGGGAAGCCTGCTGGACTCCGGCGCCCCGGTCGAGGGCGAGACTCCGCCGGCGGCCGGCGGACCGGGGCAACCGGACGACGAAGCCACCACCTACTGAGGCAAGTCGGGATGCTGTGGCTTCAAGGGCGGCTTGGATCCTTTCGATCTGAGCCCGGCCCCCTCTATATCCTTAGGCTTACTTTTCCTTGAGGATGGCCAGCAGCACGTTTTCGATCATGCTGCCCTGGTGCTCGCTGAATTCGCCCCCGCCGACCTCGGCCAGGCGCGCGTAGTACTGCTTATCGCCGGAGCCGTAGGCCTGGTAGGACAGCGTGTGGACAAAAAGGGTCGAGACGCTGCGCCGAGAGCCGCTTTCGGCGAAGCGCTTGGCAAGCAGGAGGGTGGAGTTCTCCTTGCCCCTGCGCGGCCCGGCGTCGCCCATGATGATCACCGTCTGCTGGGCGTCGGCACGCAGCGGCATGTTCATCGCCCGGTTCAGCGCGGTGTAGACGGCCTCGCGGGGCGTCGGTCCGCCGCGCTCGGCCGCTTTCAGCTCCCCGACGAAGCGAAATATTCGCCTTGGATCGTCGTCGGTTCCCGTCGGCTGCAGGTTGCGCGTGACCCAGGTACCGAAGTCGTTGTCGCGGTAGGCCACGACCCCGATCCTGAGGGAGGGCACCAGGCGCTCCAGAATTCGGATCAGGCCGCCGATCGACAGCCTGAGGTCGGCCAGGGCGGCGGTCATGCTGGCTGTCGTGTCGACCACCAGGATCAAGTCCAGCTTGTCGATGGTCTTGGGAATGAGGGTCGACTGCTCCTTCTCGACCTTCTTTTCCGCCTCGCCGCCGTCGCCCTCGATCAGGTCCGCCTCGTCGCGCAGGGTCGCGGCAGCCTTCTTGGACTCGGCGGCGGCCCGCAGAACCTCCTCGGCCTCCGCCTTGAGCTGGGCGGCGGCCCGCGCCTCGGCAAGCGCCGCCTGCTGAACTTCCTCGGCCTCGGCGCTCTGGGTCTCGGTCGAAACCTTGTAGTCGATGATTGCGGCGTGGGCTTCGAGCTCCTTGCGGTAGTAGGGCAGGAGGATCACCACGATCAGCACGAAGGTGCCCGTCGCCATGGCCAAGAGGTCCAGGGCCGAAAGGTTGAAGATCGAGGTCTCGCGCGAGCGCCGCTGCATGGCGTCAGGTCCGGATCGGGCCGCCGGTACGGCGCAGGCTGAGTTCGACGCTGCCCAGAGTCAGCTCGACGCCGTCGTATAGGTTGACCGGCTCGAAGGGCCGCAGGCGGGCGCCATCCAGAAGGGTCCCGTTCAGGGAGTTGATGTCTTCGGCAAAAAGACCGTCGCCGCTGCGCCCGATCCGCAGGTGCCGGCGCGAAACCGTCGGGTCGCTCAGCAAGAGCTCACAGAGCGCCGGGTGGCGGCCGACGGTGACGCCCAGGGCCGTGCGCGCCAGCTGCAGGTCCTCCAGCAGCAGACGCACGCTGCGGTCCTGGCCGTCCGTACCCTCCAGGCACCAGCCGCTGTCGGCCCCGTTCGCATGATGCCTTTGCCAGTCGGTCATGACGGCCGCTCCTTGAGGATGGACAGCAGGATGCTTTCGATCATGCGGCCCTGGTGATCGACGTAGTCGCCGCCGCCTGCCTTCGCCAGCCGCTGATAGAATTGCCGCCCGGCGCGATTTCGGCCGGTGAAGATGCTGGAGACCCGGCGTTGGATCAGGTTGAGAGGCGTGTAGCGGTGAAAGCGGCGGACCTGCTCCAAGACCTGGCTCTGCCTGTTGCGATGCTCGGCGGCGTCGCCCACGACGATGATCCAGCCCAGGGCTTCGCGCCGCCAGTTCATGGAAGTCGCCTTGCCAAGGCCCGCGCTGACCGGCTCGGGCCGATCGCCGCCACCGCGGGCCGAAAGGCGCTCGACGAAGCGCTGCAGGCCGGCCAGGTTTGCGCTGTTCATGGGCGCCAGCGGAAAGGTCCGGGTCAGGTACTCGTCGCTGCGGTCCTTGAAGGCCACGAAGCCGACGTTGAGGCTGGGCGCCAGGCGCTGCAGCACCCGGACCAGGCCCAGCAGATTGACCTGCACGTCGCGCAGTTCCTGGCCCATGCTGCCAGTCGCGTCCATGACGAAGACCAGATCCAGGTCGGTGAGGTTGAGGCGCGCTTCCGCGTCCTCTTCGGCGGCCTTCTTCTGCTCCGAATCCTTGGCCCGGCGGGCGGCGATGGCGAAGACCTGCTCGGCCTCGGCCTTGGAGGCGTCGGCCTGCTGCAGCTCGTCAATGGCCTTGCTGCGCAGCGCCTCGGCCTCGGCCATGGCGTCCTCGGCCTGGCTGGCGATCAGCTGGGCTTCGGTCATGGACAGTCCCGCCTGGGCATTCGCGGCACGCGCGCCTTCCAGGTCGCGTTCGGTCGAAGGCTGCCGCAGGTAGTAGGGGAAGAGCAGCACCGACATCAGGATGAAGACGCCGAGGGCCGAGGCAAAGAGGTCGAGCGCCGAGATGCTGATGACTTCCAGGTTGCGCTTCGGCCGCGACATCATGCGCCTTACTCCTCGTAAAGGCGGTTGATCAGGTTATCGAGGCAGTACTGGCCGGCGAGGTTGAGCGCCCCTTCCTCGTGCGCCTGGACGACATGCTGTACCAGCACCAGGATTGCCGACATGAAGAGCGCCAGCAGCGTGGTATTGAAGGCCACTGCCAGGCGCGTGGTCAGCTCCGCCAGCAGAGTCGGGTCCTGAAGGTCCACCGAACCGGCATAGGCGAGGGCCAGGGAGATGCCGACCACCGTGCCGATGAAGCCGAGGGTCGGGATGACCCAGACCACGTAGCGGATCATGGAATAGCGCAGGTCGATCTCGTGCAGGTAGAGCTCGAGGCTGGAGTTCAGCAGCGAGTTGGCCTGGTCGATCGAGCGGCTGGTCTGGAACTGCAGCACCACCCGCTGGATCAGGCGCGGCAGGAAGCGGCCTTCGGCCTGGCCCCCCGGCGAGGAGACCCGGCGCGTACGGTTGTAGATCTGGTTCAGCTCGGGAATCTGCAGGATGGTCCGCTCGTCCTCCGGCAGGTAGGTCTCCCGGATCTGCGCCCTTTCACCGATAGCGTCGCGGACCCGGACGACCAGCTCGCCCATGCCCAGTGAAAAGACGATCCACATGATGTTCTGCACGGTGAAGGGATAGGTCTCACGGTCCCGGTCGATCAGGATCTCGGCCACGTAGTCCGGCAGGAAGAACTGGAACAGGATGATTGTGATCACGCCGAGGATGGCCGCCGCGATCAGGATCAGGATGTGTATGGCCAGGCTCTGGGTGCGGTGCCGGCGCGAGCCTTCCAGCTGTTGACCTTGGGGAAGAATGCTCTCTGCCATGCCTGCCGCCTAGACCCGTTTCGGGACGATTTCGCCGGTCGAGGGATCACGCTCGACCGGCCCGCGCAGCCCCTCGGCCCGGCGCTCGCCATTCCCGCTCTCGCCGCGGCCCCGGCCCACGGCGCCCTGGCTGGTGTTTTCGGTGCTGTCGATGTCGCGCAGCAGCTCCTTGATGGTGCAGCGGTGATCGCCGAAGCGCAGCAGGTCGTCTGCGCCGACAAAGCTCTGGCGCAGCTTCTCCCAGCGGTCGCGGTCGGACTCGCCGGTGACCCGCCGCCAGCTGCCGCTCTCGGTCCGGCAATCCGTCAGGTAGTAGCGGCCGTCGTTGGTGACCACGACCTCGGCGTGACGCCGGGCCACGGTTGCGTCAGCAAGCACGACGTCGGCGTAGGGGCTGCGGCCGATCACGATGGTCCTCACGGCTGCCGCCCCCGAAAGGTCCGGCAGGGCGCCAGGAGTTGCCTGCCGTCCTGGGATGTCTTGCTCATTCGCTCTTGATCACACCCTTCTTCGTCTGATCCTTGCCGTTCTTCGAGATCTCGTTCTTGCCGAGCTCCGGATCAGCCTCCAGGCTGATCGCCAATCCGTGGCCCTTGTTGGCCTCGATGCGGTTGTCCTCGGCCCGGCCGCCGGCGGATTTCAGGTAGACGATCCCATGTCCGCCGTTGCCGCGAACCTCGTTCTTGCGCAGCACCGGCGCCGCGGCGTCGGCGAGCACGATGCCGGAGAGCTTGTTGTCCAGGACAATGTTGGAGTCGAACTGACCGCGCGCCGCGTCGTAGATGAAGATCCCGGCCTCGCCGCTGCCTTCGATGCGGTTCTTCGCGAAGACCGGCTTGGCGCCGCTGCGCACCTCGACGCCGTTGCCGCCGCTGTTGCGCACCGTGTTACCCTCGTAGCGGCCGGTGGCGCCGCGTTCGATCATCAGGCCCACGCGGCTGGCGCCTTCGATTTCGTTGCCGATGACCTCCGGCGCGGCGCCGCCTCGGACCAGCAGGCCCATGGCGGCGGAGGCGCCGATCCGGCTGCCCGAGAGCCGCGCCCTGGTACCGCTGGTCATGACGATGGCGGGAATGCCGCCTTGGGCCACGATGTCCAAGTTCTCGAGCACCGGGCCGCCGCCGTCGCGCAGGATCACCGCCGGCGTCCCCGCGGATTCGATCTGGCTGTCCGACAGGGTCATGCTGCTGCCGACCAGCAGCAGACAGGCAGCGCCGCCGCCGCCGGCCGCCTTGCGGAAGGTCAGGCCCCGGACGCCGCCGCCGTCGGCGCTCGACGTCAGGCAGGGACCGCTTTCGGGCGCGACCACGGTGGCGCCAGGGGCAGGGGAGGCGGCCTCCAGGGTCACCGGCTGCGTGACGACCAGGCTTTCGGTGTAGGTGCCCGGTTGGATCCGGATGACAGAGCCCGCCTTGGCCTTGAGCAGAGCCTCCGAGATGGTCAGGACGTCGCCGTTACCCGCGGGATCGACGCTCCATTCCGTCTTGTTGGCCTGGAGCTGCCATTGCCAGTAGCCCAGGCCGGCACCGCCGGCGATGAGGATCAGCAAGGTGCCGAAGACCAGGCCGGCAGGGATACCGCGTCGCTGCCGGACGGGCGCGGTCTGCAGGTTTCGCTCGCGCTGCATCTGGTCCGGCTGGATCTCGGGAACTCCGGGCTGGCGCTTGATCCGCTTCGTGGGCAGGACGTCGTCTTCGCCGGATGCCTCGACCGGCGCCGGCGCCGGCACCGATGCGGGTCCCCGGGCCGGTGCCGGGGCCGGGGCCGGGGCCAGCGTCGGGCCGCCGTCGCCGGCCTTCAGAGCCTCCAGCAATTCCCGGGCGCTGCGGGGACGCCGCTCCGGATCCAGCTCCAGGGCCCGGTCGATCGCCGTCAGAAAGGCTGGCGAGGCGCGCCGCGCCGCGGCCTCGGCTGCCGGCGGATGGTCCTTGCCCTCCAGCCGGGCGAGGGCATCGGCGGGAACCCGGCCGGTGACCATCCAGTAGGCGACAGCAGCCAGGCTATAGAGGTCCGTCCAGGGGCCCTCCTGCGAGTCTTCGTAGTACTGCTCGGGCGCCGCATAGCCCGGAGTCACCAGGCTGTCCGTCGCGGCCTCGGGCAGAGATTCCGAGACGGCCGCCGCGGCCCCGAAGTCGAGCAGGACCGGACTGCCGTCCTGGCGCAGGCAGATGTTGGCCGGCTTGATGTCGCGGTGCAGGATCTGCTGGTCGTGAAGCGCCTCGAGAGCCAGCAGCAGGGGACCCAGAATGGCCCGCAGCTGGGCTTCGCCGATGCTCCGGTGGGCGCCGGCCAGGGCGCATTCCAGGTTCAAGCCTTGTTCCATCTCGAACGTAAGATAGGGCCGCTCCGGCCGGTCCCGAAAGTCACGCAGCCGGGCGATGTTGGGGTGGTCCAGGCGACGCAGGATGTCCGCCTCGGCCCGGAAGGCGGACAACGCCGCCTGTTGCGGATCGTCCTCGCCATCCAAGGGTTCCAGCAACGCCAGATCCGGCTGGAAGAGCTTGACGGCGACCTGGCTGCCCCCCGCATGGTCCTTGGCGAGATAGGTGACGCCGAAGGCGCCGCGACCGAGGGTCGCCAGGATCTCGAGATCGTCGATCTTCGAGCCGGGCGTCAGCTCCCGCGGGTCCGCCTCGGCCTCCGGCAGCATAGCGCCGGCTTCGGCCTCGAAACTAGCCATCTTCGCCACCAGCCTCCCATTCTTCCGTCCGCGTCGGAAGCCGCACGGGGATCTGCGGTGGCGGCGGCGGCTTGGCGGCGGCCGCCTTGGCTTTCGCCGCCTTTGCGGCAGCTTCCTTGGCAGCAGCCTCTTTCGCCGCGGCATCCTTGGCCGCCGGCTTCAGATCCGTCGGCTTGGCGGCGCCAGCCCCGGCGTCCTTGGCCGCGGCATCCGTCCCGCCCGACTCGCCGGCTGCAGGACCGCGGCGCACCGTCCTTTTCGGTTTGGAATCCTCGGACAGCTTCCACCTGCCTTCTTCTTCCCGGCAGCCGGTGCCGCGAATGGACAGCAACTCCTCACCGTCCTTTTCCACCGTGCGGATATAGTCTCGGCAGGGTTTCTCCGGTTCGAGGAAATAGGTCTTCAAGACCCTTACCTTACCGCCGTTGCCGGTTTCCGGGTTCTTCCAGGGAACCGCGGCGGCGGTGCGCTCGAACTCGAGGATCTTGTTCAATTGACCTTGAACATAGGCCAGGTCGCTCGGATTCTCCCCGTCCTGGGCACGGGCCGAGGGCGACAGCGTGACGCTCAGGCCGAAACCGATCAGCGCAGCGGCCAGCAACGGGCCGCCTGCCGGCCCGGCTAGGTATCCACGTAAGTATCCCATTGCTACGACAGCAGCCTTTCTGACAGCCTCACCCCGACCCTGGAACCCCGGCAAGGTCATAATTTATCACTTAACACCGGAATGCGGCAGTCGCATCCCTGTGACCGTATTAACCATTTATCGACACGGCAAGCGCCCCCGCTGCTCCAAACTCATCGCAAGAAGGCATCGTATTATATTGAGAAAAAAGGATTTTTCTAGAACCCAAGGGATGTTCTGCCTGTGTCCCGGCCCCGTCACGCCGACACGCCGGGCTTTCCGGCAAAAGAAAAAACCGCCGGTGGCACGACGGGAGGGCCAAACGGGTCGATGGCGCGCTAGCCGCTGCGGGGCGGCACCGTCATCTTGGCCTCGGTCATCGGCGCCAATTCGAACTCGCGGGTCAAGTCGCCTTCGCCCCGGTCCTTGAAGGCGACGACACCGACATACAGATCGTTCGCTATATGGCTCAGGACCTTGGCCCCATGCCAGACCTGGGACCGCAGGTCGCTCGTTTCGTTTCCCATATGGCCTCTTGCCAAAGAAAATGGGCGCAGCCGGCTGGCTGCGCCCAGGCAGGGGTACTTTGCGGTCGGGGTTAATTCGTCAGTCGCAGCGTCGACAGATCATTGGCGATGATCGTGAAGGCCGACTCCAACTCGTCGCCGTTGGGCGACTTGAAGTAGCGCTCGCTGCCGGAGGCGCAGGCCTCGAAGAGGTCGTTTGTGGCTTCATCTTCCAACTTGAAAGTGATGGTATAGACGATGATGCCCTTGGCTTTCATGTCGGAACAGATGGTGGAGAACATGGTCTCGGTCTGGCTTTGGTCCTCCGGATCACCGACGCACCACGGCGTGTTCGCGCCATCGGTCATGATGATGATCGCCTTGTCCATCGTGCTTTCGTCGTAGTCCATGGGCAGATCGGAACTGCCCCAGACTCCGCGCCAGTCCTCCGACAGGTTTCGCCAGCCCCAGACGGCGCCGATGTCGTAGCGCGTGCAGCCTCTGGCCGCCATGTCTTCGAGCGCGTCCTCGACGGTGGTCTTGGCCTGCTCGAGCGGCAGCACTCCAGCCTCGGGACAAACCCATCTCTTGTAGTTGCGGGACGGCGGCGCGTAGCCACCTGAGAAGTGATCGAAGGGCGAATCGGTCGGCGTCGCATCGTCCGTGTTGTGCGGCGCCGGGCGCGTGTCCAGACAGACATAGTCCGGATCGACCGGAGATTCCGGATGAACGCTGGTCGCTCCCACAAGGTTGGACCGGCCGGAGAAGGGCACGATGGAGACGTGGAGGTCCTCGACCGTCTCGTTGTCGCCATAGAGGATGTCCAGCAGCAGGTTGGCCGAGGTCTTGAGGTCGGACAGCTTGCTGCCTCTCATCGAGGTCGAATTGTCGAGAACCAGCGCGACTTCCAGGCCCTTGACCTCTCGGTTGACCGTCGAGCTGGCCGAGACCCTCAGATCGTCGACGTGCATGACCCGCATCAGGGTCGTGGGGATCGTCGCCGAGGCCGAGACCGTGACCTGGTCGCCGTCGCCGCTGAGCTTGATTTGCGGCGGGTCGATCTTGACCCCCATATAGGTGTCGGGAAGGTTGGCCTTCAGATATTTCTCGATCTGCTGCTTGTAGTCGCCGCCGCCGCCGATGGACAGCGACCGCCCACCGGCCAGCGCGGCCGCGTCGACGGCCTGGCTGAGGCGGGCCTGGATCAGGTAGCCGCGCCCGGAGTCGAAGGCGAGACCGGCGGCCCCGACCAGAACGATGGATGCAGCGGCGATCAAGACGATTGCCGCGCCGCCCTCGTCCCTGGCGAATCCGCGGACCTTGTCGCCGAGATAGGACTGAATGAACGAGCGCATGGAAGACCTCCCGCCCCAAATAAAACTGCGAGCGACCCTTCATCTTTTCAAACAAAGAAGCCGCAATTGCCGACAATATTTGCGCCTACGAATTAATAAATAGTAAAAGCGTAAAGTACATGGCGTATTATGATAGTATTATGCCATTCGGGTAGGAGAAAATTTGGCGGGATGACTTGATATTTCCGGGAATTGCTCTGCGTTCAGAGTAAACGCGGGTTAACCTTGAGTGCTCGGCCCCCGAGGACGGGTCGACAAGGGCTGTCGACCGGCCCGATGAGGATTCCCCAAAGCAAGAAGGGCGCGACCTTGCGGTCGCGCCCCTCGGATCGGGTTTGCTGTTCGCGCCGGTCAGTGCGACAAGCGCAGGGTCGAAAGGTCGTTGGCGATGATCGTGAAGGCGCTTTCCAGCTCGTCGCTGTTGGGCGAATCAAAGTAGCGCTGGGTGCCGGAGGCACAGTTGCGGAACAGGGTCTTGGTGCCGGAATGGCTGAGCTGGAAGGTGATGGTGTAGATCACGATTCCGTTCGCCTTCATGTCGGAGCAGATGCTCGAGAACATGGCCTCGGTCTCTGCACGGGTCAGGGGATCGTCGAGGCAATAGGGCGTGTTGGCACCATCGGTCATGATGATGATCGCCTTTTCCATCAGGGGATCGCCGTACTCGAGCGGCATGCCGGCCGAACCCCAGAAGCCTTCCCAGCGCGGCGAGATGGCCCGCCAGCCCCAGAGCGCACCGATGTCGTATCGTGTGCAGCCCTCGGCTTGCATGGCGCTGATCGCGGCCTCGATCGTGCTCTTGCTCTCCTCAAGCTGCTGGATCGGCGCCTCCGGGCAGACCCGATCGTCGTACTGATAGTGCGGCGGCGCATAGGTACCGGAGTAGTGATCGAAGGGCATCTCGACCGGCGAGGCGTCGTCGGTGTCATAGGGATCTGGCCGCGGATCCAGGCAAACGAGCGCGGAACTCGGCGGATTGATCGGGTGAACCCCTGAATGGCCCTGGAGATTCGACCGCCCGGAGAAGGGCACGATGGCGACCGTCAGATCGTCGACGGTGTTGTTCGAGCCGTACATGATGTCGAGCAGCATATTGGCAGAATCTTTGAGGCTGCTCATCTTGCTTCCGCCCATGGAACCAGAATTGTCGAGCACCAGGGCGACCTCCAGACCCTTGACGGTGCGGTTGACCGTGGCTGCGGCCGAGACCGTCAGCGTGCCGTCGCTGAGCAGGGCCCGCATCAGGGTCGTGTCGATGGTCGCGGAGGCGCTGACGGTGACCTGGTCGCCATCGGAGTTCAGCTGGATGTTCGGCGTCGATACGGTGGCGCCCATGTAACCCTGGGGGAAGTTCGCCACGAAGTACTTGGTGATCTGATCGCTATAGTCGCCGCCGCCGCCGGCCGTCAGTGAGCGACCCCCAGCCAGGGCGGCCGCATCGACAGCCTGGGAAAGACGGGCATTGACCATGTAGCCGCGGCCGGAGTCGTAGGCCAGACCGGCGGCGCCGACCAGTATGACGAGGGCCGCAGCGACCAGAACGATCGCGGCGCCGCCTTGGTCACGGGAAAAGCGGTGAAGCACGAGCAACACTCCGGCGGACCTTGAGCTCGACATCGGAGAACCTCCCTCCCAGTCTGCGAATATCTAGAAAATACAAAACAAATAGTTGTAGTTACGACATTAGATGATACTATCAAGCACGAAATTATAAACAAGAAATTTACATCCATGACCCGCTCTAATACTGCCATAACAATGTTATTTATTTGCGATTATTTTGGACCCATGACACCAGGAACCGCAGTCTCACGGACACCACGAAACGCAATCTCACGTTGAGAATCGGCCGGCAGACTAAGCTCTAAGCCGCCCGGCCATAAAATCGCCGAAAACGCAGCGAAGACTCGGTGCTGCAGGCATCAGACGCGTGCCCGGGTCACGGGCCGCGAGCCGTCGGTTTGGCGGCGTCAGTCCCGTTGGAATCGGAGGAAAGTCGGAATGGTCGCTCAGACCGGTCGGGGAAGGCGAACCCCTGGAAGTCGCCCGGATTGCGCCGGTCCTGTGGCTGTGGCAGAAGGAAGCCGCTTCGATTCCGTGCCATTCGCCGAAAAGGGTGCCGGGTGATCGCTCCACCGACTGAAGCCTCTTGTCCAGTGCCGATCGGACCAGGGCGATGCCTCTGGGCCCTTGCCGCCCTTCTGCTTTTGGCGGCGTCCGTCGGCGCCCTGCGGCCAGCCGCCGCCGCGGACGACTTTGCGGCCTGGTTGGGAGAGCTGCGGCGCGAGGCCAGGGCGCGCGGCATATCGGAAGCCACCCTCGACGCGGCGCTCGCCGGTATCGGTCAGAATCCCAAGATCGTCGAACTCGACCGCCGCCAGCCCGAGTTCACCCAGACCTTCTGGGCCTACCTCGACAAGCGGGTCACGAAGACGCGGATCGAGCGGGGCCGAAAGCTGCTCGCCAAACATCGGCGGCTGCTCAACCGCATATCACGCAAATACGGCGTGCCGCCGCACTACCTCGTGGCCTTCTGGGGCCTGGAAAGCAACTTCGGTGACTTCAAGGGAAGCTTCTCGGTGATCGAGGCGCTGGCGACGCTGGCCTACGACAAGCGGCGCGGCAAGTTCTTCCGCAGCCAGCTGATCGAGGCCCTGAAAATCATCGACCGCGGCGACATTGCGCCAAAGGCCATGCGCGGTTCCTGGGCAGGCGCCATGGGCCATATGCAGTTCATTCCCTCGACCTTCAACGGCTATGCGGTCGACCACAACGGCAACGGGCGGCGCGACATCTGGAATGAATTGCCCGATGCCTTTGCTTCTGCCGCCAACTACCTCAAGGAAGCCGGCTGGCGGAGTGATGAGCTCTGGGGCCGCGAGGTCATCCTGCCGAAGGACTTCGATTGGGACCTCGCCGGCCTCGAGATGCGTCGTCCGGTGACTTTCTGGCGCAAGCTGGGTGTCAAGCGCGCCAACGGCCGCAGGCTGCCGGTGGCGCAGCTCTCGAGTTCGATCGTGCTGCCGGCGGGCCACAGGGGACCGGCCTTTCTGGTCTATCGCAACTTCCGCAACATAATGGTCTGGAATCGCTCGATTCTCTATGCGCTCGCGGTCGGACATCTTGCGGACCGGATTCGGGGAAATGGGGCGCTGCTGTCGGCACGCGACCAGTCGGACCGGCCGCTGAGCCGCTCCGAGGTCGAGGAAATCCAGGGCCGGCTTGGACGCCTCGGCTTCGGCTCCGGGACACCGGATGGGGTCGCTGGCCCCTTGACGCGCAGGGCAATCCGCGCCTATCAGCGCCGCGAAGGCCTGCCGGCGGACGGCTATCCTTCCATCGAACTTCTGAAGACGCTGCGCCAGGCCTCGGCCGAGCCGGCCGGGGACAAGAAGGAGGACGTCAATTGACCCCGCTGCCACGTGACCAGGACGAGGCTGACGGACGCTGGCGCCTGCTGGGCGGTCTGGCGGCCTTGAGCCTCCTGGCCGCGGGTCTGGTGGCTTGCGCCGAAGCCGAACTGGCGTCCCACGCGGCAAAGGAGATCCGCGCCAGGACGTATCCGGCGCCGGTCGCCAAGCGTCCGGGCGTCTACAAGGTCGGGCGGCCCTACGAGGTCGAAGGAACCTGGTACTATCCCAGGGTCGACTACGACTACAACGAGACCGGGATCGCCTCCTGGTACGGACCCGGCTTTCACGGCCGGGGAACGGCGAACGGCGAGATTTTCGACAAGGAAGATCTCACTGCCGCACACCGGACCCTGCCCATGCCTTCGATGGTGCGGGTGACCAACCTGGAGAACGGCCGTTCCCTGAAACTGCGCGTCAATGACCGCGGCCCCTTCGTCCGCGGCCGGATCATCGATGTCTCACGCTATGCAGCCGAGCTTCTGGGTTTCGAAGGGCACGGCACGGCGAAGGTTCGGGTTCAGGTGCTGGATGGCGAAAGCCGGCGGCTGGCGGCCGCAGCCAAGGGCCAGGAAGACCACCAGAACACGCCGCGCGCCGCGCCGACCGTCGCGGTGGCCGTTGCGCCCCTGGCCAGCCCCGGCAAAGGAACGCCGGCCAATCGCGCGGCGAGCAACGGAACCGTTCTCAAGGACGTCCAGCCCGCGCGGAGCCGGCTGGCGGCCCAGGCAGCGGGCCGCTCGGACGCGCCACGGCCAGACGGTGTGGTGACGATTTTGCCGGAGCGCGCCGACAGCCTCTACGTTCAGGTCGGCGCCTTCACCTACCTGCACAATGCCATCCGGCTGCGGGTCCGGCTGATACCGGTCGGGCGGGCCTCGGTGGATCCCAGCATCATCAATGGCAAGTATTTCTACCGGGTGCGATTCGGCCCGCTGGCCTCGGTCCAGGAAGCCGACCACCTGTTCGAAACCCTGATCGACAATGGCTACAAGAACACACGAATCCTGGTGGAATAGCCGCCCACTTCACCGGCCCGGGCCGAATGTCATATTTTCGGCGCAATCGCGCGCTAGCCGGGCCCGATCCAGAAAGTCACTGACGACCGAAGATCCCCTTGGAGCCAAAATGCATCGACTTTCCGCCGCAGTTCTGAGCCTCGCGGTCCTTCTGCTTCTTCCGAACACACTGCACGCCCAGTTCCAGACCGAGGCACGGGAGATGATCCTGGTCGACGCCACGACCGGAACCGTGCTGTTCGAGAAGGAGGCCGACAAGCCTATGCCGCCGGCTTCCATGAGCAAGATCATGACCACCTACATGGTCTTTGAGAAGCTCAAGGAAGGCAGCCTGTCGATGGACGACACCTTCACGGTCTCCGAAAAGGCCTGGCGCAAGGGCGGCTCCAAGATGTTCGTCGAGATCGGCAAGCAGATACGGGTCGAGGATCTGCTGCGCGGTGTGATCGTGCAGTCCGGCAACGACGCATCGATCGTCCTGGCCGAGGGCCTGTCCGGCTCGGAGGAAAGCTTCGCGGAGGACATGACCCGCAAGGCGCAGGAACTGGGCATGCTCGACTCCACCTTCGCGAACGCCACGGGCTGGCCCGATCCGGGCCAGCGCATGTCGGCGCGGGACCTGGCGATCCTGGCCCAGCGGATCATCGAGGACTTTCCCGAGTACTATCCCATTTATTCGGAGAAGGAGTTCACCTGGAACGATATCCGCCAGGGAAACCGCAACCCGCTGCTCTACCGCAACACGGGCGCCGACGGCCTGAAGACCGGCCACACGGAAGAAGCGGGCTATGGCCTGACCGCCTCGGCCAAGCGCGATGGGCGGCGGCTGATCCTGGTCGCCACCGGGCTGAAGAGCTTGAAGCACCGTGGCCAGGAGTCCGAAAGAGCCCTGAGCTGGGGCTTCCGCGAGTTCAAGAACTACGCCCTCTTCAAGGCCGGCGAGGCCATCGAGGAGGCCGAGGTCTGGCTGGGGGAGGCACCCAGCGTGCCGCTGACCTCGGCCTCGGACATCGTCCTGACCCTGCCGCGCAAGGCGCGCAAGGACATGTCGGTCACCGTCAGCTACGAGTCGCCGGTCCCGGCGCCGATCGCCGAGGGCCAGCAGATCGGCGTCCTCAGGGTCACCGCGCCGGACACGGCGCCGCAGGAGTATCCCCTGCTGGCAGGTGCCGCCGTCGAACAGCTCGGTGCCTTCGGCCGGATCGGCGCGGCCATCATGCACTTCCTGACCGGCACGCCCTGATCCCCTGTCCGATCCCCGCATGACCTTCGGCGGCAATTGACCGGCGCCGGGACGCCCGGCAAAGTCGCCGGCATGGCCGAGTCGGGATTCATTACCTTCGAAGGTGGCGAGGGCGCTGGAAAGTCGACCCAGGTCAAGCTTTTGGGCGCGGTTTTTCAGGCAAAAGGTCATGCCGTGCTGGAAACCCGCGAGCCCGGCGGCAGCCCGGGCGCCGAGCAGATCCGCGGTCTGCTGGTCGATGGGCCGGCCGAGCGCTGGCAACCCCTGACCGAGGCCCTGCTGCACTATGCAGCCCGGGCCGAGCATCTGCAGGCCAAGGTCCGTCCGGCCCTGGACGAGGGTATCTGGGTGCTCTGCGACCGCTTCACCGATTCGACCCTGGCCTACCAGGGCTACGGCCACCGGTTGGGCAAGGCACCGATCGAGGCCCTGCAGGCACTGGTCGCCGCCGCACCCGTGCCGGACCTGACCCTGGTTCTCGACCTGCCGGTCGAGCTGGGCCTGGCCCGTGCCGCCGGTCGGCCCGAGGCTGCGGCACGCTACGAGCGCATGGGCCGCGACTTCCACGAGCGTGTCCGCCAGGGCTTCCTGGAGATCGCCCGCGGCGCGCCGGAGCGCTGCGCCGTCATCGAGGCCGATGCGGAGCCCGAGGCCGTGCAGGACCGCATCCTGAAAGTGGTCGAGCAGCGCCTCGGCCTGGCGCTGACATGAGCGCGGCGGTGCCGGAGGAGGGCGGCCTCACGCCCCGGGTCAATCCACGGCTGCTGGGCCACGCCGCTGCGGAAGCGCGGCTGCTGGAGTCCTTCCGCTCCGGCCGACTGCCGCACGCCTGGCTGATCAGCGGACCGCGGGGCGTCGGCAAGGCGACCTTGGCCTACCGCTTCGCGCGCTTCCTGCTGGCCCAGAAACAGAGCGGCGACCCGGGCGGCGGCGGACTTTTCGGCGAGGCACCGCGGGACCTGGCCGTGGCCGAGGACAGCGAGGCCTTCCGCCTGGTCGCCTCGGCCAGCCATCCCGATCTCCGGGTCCTGGAGCGCGGCAGCGACGAGAGCGGCAAGCCGCAACGGGCGATCAGCGTCGAGAGCGTGCGCAAGGCGCTGGGCTTCGTCCGCCTGACGCCGGCCTTGGGCGCCTGGCGGGTGATCCTGGTGGACGCCGCCGACGACCTGAACCGCAACGCCGCCAATGCCTTGCTGAAGGCGCTTGAGGAACCGCCGCGCAACTTGCTGTTCCTGGTGCTGGCCCACGCCCCGGGCCGGCTTCTGCCGACCATCCGCTCGCGCTGCTGCCACCTGACGCTGGCGCCCCTGCCGGACGAGACCGTGATTGCGCTGCTGGCCGAACACGCACCCGAACTGCCGCCAACGGAGGCGGCGGCGCTGGCCACCCTGGCCGAGGGCAGCATCGGGCGCGCCCTGGAACTGGCAGGAGAGGGCGGTCTCGAGCTCTACCGGGATCTGGTGGACCTGCTTGGCGGCTTGCCGCGGCCGGATTTTGCCGCCCTCCAGGCCTTCGCCGACCGGATCGCCCGCGACCGTAGCGGCACCGCCTTCCGCACGGCCAGCGGGCTGCTGCTCTGGTGGCTGGCGCGCCTGGCCCGGGCCGCGGCGGCCCAGAACGGCGGCGGATCGGCCGTAGCAACTTTGCCGTCGGAAGAAGACGGGGTCGCCCAGGCCGCGCGCCGGATAGCCGGGCAGGGGACGGTGGCAACCCTCTATGGCGAGATCGCCGAGCAGTTCCG
>CAJIAJ010000599.1_pt1 | contig 23493 bp, 25 predicted proteins | sample 9199121 | NCBI WGS metagenome assembly CAJIAJ01 (sample SAMEA7708267, study PRJEB35096) | sediment metagenome | biome: marine neritic benthic zone biome [ENVO:01000025]; feature: sediment [ENVO:00002007]; material: shallow marine sediment [ENVO:03000034] sea grass bed [ENVO_01000059] ...
GTCGACGAACGCATCGAGCTCATGCTCGGTTATGGGTCGAATGTCCACCATGAGGCTCCTCCCAAGAGCTGATGCTTGCGTATGACCCCGCCGCTGGCATTTTGCGCCCAGATGGCGAGCAGGTTGAACGTGGCGGGACCGCTGAGATGGACTGGCGCGATGTAACGAAGGTTAGGCGAGTAGCTTTGGGACAGGCAAGCCCGATAGTCGTTGAAAGTGAAGACCGCCAAGCCCTTTGTAGCATGACGCCCGATCCACACGGGTTCGTTCTCGATCCAGGTCGAGCACCCCATGCGAAAAAGGCGCTCCGGCTCGGCGCATTCCGAGATCACGGCAATATCGGGCCGAAGCGCCAGCAAAGCCTCAGCCTTTCGATGCAGCGCCATGTTGCAGTTCCAGGCGACCAGTCTCATCGGCGAAAGATCATGAACCCCGGACGAGCGACTTCTCGAGCATCATATGAACCCCCTTGTGGTGGTTGACGATCTGGGTGACACGCAGATCCGCCGCCAGGCTGCAAAGCGTATAGGCATCCTCCGCCGAAAGGTTCGTGCGTTCGCGGATCAGCGCGATCATGTCCCGCACCGCTTGCTTCGCTGCATCATCGAGATCCGGGTCCAACCCCATAGTGATGAAGTGGGTCAAGGTTTCGGCCCGCGGCATGGAGAGGCTGAGATCCGTTCTTAGGATCAACTCGAAGGTTCCCTTGAGCGCAGTCTCGATTGCCGTGACGCAGACTTCACCATCGCCTTGAACGCCATGTCCGTCTCCAGCCGAGAACAGCGCGCCCTCGACATGGATCGGCAGGTAAAGCGTGGCGCCGGCACCAAGTTCCTTGTTGTCGAGATTGCCGCCATGTTGCCTCGGAATGATTGACGTGATGGCACCCCATTCCCTCGGTGGAGCGACACCCATCACGCCGAAGAAGGGCTGCAAGCGAAGCTCGGTGCCCCAGGGCAAGGTTGCAACGCCACGATCAGCATCGAGTGGAATGGTCATCAGGCGGGTCTCGGCGAAATCGTCCGGTAGGGCACCCGCGAGAGGACGGATGGCATTGTAGCCCCAATCCTGAACCAACCGGATTTCGTGTATTCGGACTTCGAGGACATGCCCCGGCTTTGCTCCGCGCACGGCGACCGGCCCGGTCAGAATGTGACCTTGAAGCTTTTGCTGAACGCCAGCATGGATGTCATGAAGCGCTTCCGGCACGAAGAAGCCACTCTTCGGCACCACTTCCGGTCCACCCGAGACACTGGTCAGCGTGACCTTGTCGCCGCTTTCGACCTCCAAGACAGGGGGAAGGGAGGCATCGAAATAACCCCAATGAACGTTCTCCGGGGCTGCTGCTAGTTCGTGGGTCCGCATGGAACACTCCCCTTCCGGAAGACCTGATCGCGGAAGCTATGTTGAGCCGTCTTGTTTCGTTCGGCAACGCGTCGGTCCAGTGATGAGCCGTAGATCCTCAATCCGTTATCTCCTAGGATTTCCGTAATCTGACGACCTGAACTGGCCATGCCCATGCGTGTAGCGATTTGTGGTGGTGGCGTCATTGGCGCCTGCCTTGCCTATTATTTGAGCCTGGACGGTGCCGACGTGACGTTGATCGAACGACACGAGATCGCTGGTGCTGCCTCGGGGAAATCCGGCGGATTCCTGGCACTGGACTGGTGCGATGGCTCTCCGCTGGCGGTGCTGGCCAGGAGAAGCTTCCAGCTTCATGAGGAGCTTGCCGACGGACTCGGTAACCGTTGGGGATATCGCCGCCTCGACACCTACAGTGCCAATGCCAGTGCTCGGCGAAGGGTCGGATCGAGCGCCGATGCCCCATCGCTGCCCTGGCTGAAGCGCGGCGTCATCATTCACGGGCAGCTCGGCACGACCGGAACAACGGCGCAAGTGATACCCGCCGCCTTCACGCGAGGCATGGTCGAACAGGCCCTCTCCTTCGGTGCTGAATGCGTGATCGGCAAGGTCACCGGTATTGTGCTCGATCGGGATAGCACAGCTATCCGTGGCGTCGACATCGACGGCCGGGAGATGGAAGCGGATGCCGTGGTGATCGCGATGGGGCCTTGGTCAGCGCTCGCCCGCCGCTGGCTACCGGTTCCCGACGTCTATGGCCTGAAAGGCCACAGCATCCTGCTCCGGCCCTCCGCCCCGGTTCCGGCCGAGGCGCTGTTCGCGGACGTCGAGACCGAAGATGGCATGAGCGACACGCCAGAGATTTTTCCGCGCCCGGATGGCACGGTCTATCTCTGCGGTTTGTCCAGCCAGGATCCGTTGCCAGAAGATCCGGCTCTGGTCGCCACCCACAGCAGGGCATCCAGCCAGCTGCGAGCCATGGCAGGCATGCTCTCGCCTCTCTTGTCGGATGCCGAAATTATCGCCGCCAAGGCCTGTTATCGGCCGGTGGTGCCGGATGGCCTGCCGGTTATGGGGGCCATACCAGGAATCAAGGGCGCCTATATCTCGACCGGTCACAGCGTCTGGGGTATCTTGAATGCGCCGGCAAGCGGCGAGGCTTTGGCTGGCCTGATCCTAGACGGCCAAGCCAGGAGTACGGATCTCTCGCCGTTCGATCTTCGCCGTTTTTCGAAAGCGCGATCTTGATGAAGGAGGCGGTGGAATGAAGGATGACGGAGGAATGGCACCACAGGAGCCGGAGGTGGCGATCCACCACTTCGCCGACGACGGCAGCATCCCCAACAATCCGACATTGCCAGTTCTGGTCTATAAAGACGTGCTCGACCTTGCTGGCGTCGATGCTGCCGCGACCTGCATCGAGCGCTTTGCCGGCCATGGCTGGCATGGCGCCTGGCGCAACGGCATCCTTCCGTTCCCGCACTACCACAGCAAGGCCCATGAAGTGCTGGGCATCTGCCAGGGTGAAGCCAAGGTGCGCCTCGGCGGCGAGCACGGCCTGGTGATGACGGTCAAGTCGGGCGATGCTCTTGTCCTGCCCGCAGGCACCGGACATCAAAATCTGGGCTCAAGCCCGGATCTTCTCGTCGTCGGCGCCTATCCCGGCGGCATGGATTGGGATCTCTGTCGCGGCGAATCGAGTGTGCGAGAGGGGGAACGCAACAACATCCAGGCCGTACCGCTTCCGGATCGCGATCCGCTGTTCGGGCGTGGCGGTCCGTTGGTAGGCTTGTGGCAGCCGTCAGTCTGACGCCCGGGGAAGCCTGCGGCATAGCGGAACTGTCAGACCTCGTTCTATCCTGTCAGCCTCCATGGATCCAACGGCATCGAGGCCTCCCATGTGTCGGAACATCAAGACGCTCTATAATTTCGACCCGCCGGCCACGGATGAAGAAATCCGTGCGGCCTCGCTGCAGTTCGTTCGGAAGTTGAGCGGCTTCAATCGGCCGTCCAAGTCCAATGAGCAGGCTTTCGGCCTCGCCGTGGATCAGGTGGCGAGCGTCGCGCGGCAACTGCTCGACCAGCTGGTGACCACGGCGGCCCCGCGCGAACGCGAGATCGAAGCCCAGAAGGCCCGGGCCAGGTCAGCCAAGCGTTTTCCTACTGATGTCGGGCAGGCCACAGAACCCTAATTTCCGACGGCGGTTTTCGATACAGCACATGAACCTGCCTTGAGGCCCGAGGGCTAAGCCTGGCTCGCGGCTCGGGCAATGGCATTGATGTGGACGCCGGCGCAATCGAGCGTCTCAAAGGGAACCGTCTCACCATCGAAGGCAAGAAACAGATCCGTGCCTCCCAAGAGGATTGTCTCGGCCCCGCGATCGGCCAATGCTTGGCCGGCATCGAAAAAGATCTTCTGTTGTTCAGCGTCAACGGATGCGGCGAGCGCCATATCGACATAGGCACGGTGCACCTTGTCGATCACCGGAGGCGGTGGCAAGAGGATCTCCGTCGATGTTACACCGCCGTAGAATCGGGTTTTCATCACGGTATCCGTGCCCAAGAGACCGACAGACTTAAATCCCTGCGTCGCAAGATGGGCGTTCATTGCCTCGATCATGTTGTTCACCGGCAAGGGTGATCGAGGTTGAAACTGCTCGATGCAAAAATGCCCGCCAATCGAGGTGATGGCGACAAAGTCGGCGCCTGCTGTCGCGAGACGATCGGTGAGGCGCAGAAAAATCTCCGCCTGCGCTTCCGGCTGCCGCGCCTCGAAGTTCCGAACCAGCGTTGGCGCATCGGCATGCGCTATCGTTAGCTCCAGATCAGCACCTTCGACCTTCATCGCATCGATGAGACCGCGGTAATAGAGATCCGTCGCTGCAGGCCCGATGCCGCCGATCAATCCAACATGCACGAGCGGGACTCCTCAAATCATGACCTCGCACCGGGAAGAAGCATGTCCAGTTAGAACTGACAACAAGCTTTGGCCCTGTCTTCAGGAAAGCCGGCTGATGCCCCCAAGGCCTTCATTCACGAATTCTGTCCCCGGACCGAACAGACACCATCAAGCGTGCCGGAATCAAAGCTGCACGTAATTCAGCAGGAATGAGAAAAACTGAGTATGTCGGCAACGCCAGCCTAAACTCAGAATCGTTTCCAATTTCGCTTAGAGCAGCTGACTCGCTCCAAACCACACCTAGAAATGACGTAAATTTCAGGACATAAAATCAGGCGCAGGAAATGCCGGTGCTGCTTCATCCCAATTTGGCGGGCTATTACCGCGAGCAGATCGGAAGGCTGCGTGAAGCGCTGTCGAATGAGAGCATACGCGACCGGGCGGCGGACGCGATCCGCGCGCTGATTGAGCGTATCGAGCTGGTGCCGGCGGAACGTGATGGCAAGAAGATACTGGAGATTAACCTGCATGGCAGGCTGGCCGGTATCCTGTCGCTGGCAATGCAAGAGAACAAGCCGCTCGATGAGCGGGACTTGTCCATGGATGTCGTAAAATTGGTTGCGGGGGCCCGCAACCACCGAGACCGACATTCGATCACTGCGGTAATCCAGCGGCGGCCCTACCACTGTTACCCACAGTTGGTCTGCGGCTTTGTGGAAGTCGCGGGTCCATCCAGTCCATCATAGGGGCCACGGAAAGTCTGCGGTTTAGACAGAGGGACACGGGATCGGTCTTCCGAGGTACTTTGGATGGATCCCAATCGGGCGTGCGGTCGGTCTTTCTCGCCCCTTTCCTGCACGGGCGCCGTACAGAGCGCAAACCGCTGCAGGGGTAGGCACTCCTCGATCGCCGCGAGTTCGTCCAGGCACTTTTCCCGCTGAAACGGCGCGTGCCGTCTTCGACAGGCGCACACAGGGATCTCGCACTCTTGAAACACCGAAGCCTATCGCGGACCCCGACTGACCAGGCGAGGAACTGCCCGCGCGTCACCCTTAGAGCGCAAGACCGTCATACAAGATTCGTCTAGATGAAATCGACCTGTCACTCCCGTCGCCTATCAGCCTAGCGGTCGAAGTCTTGGCGAGGGCTGCAAGAGCGATGGCGGCGATCCGCATTGAGGCCGTGCACAAGCGCTTCGGCGCAAGCGAGGTGCTGCGCGACGTTTCGCTGGACATTGCCGATGGCGAGTTCCTGTCCCTGGTCGGGCCGTCCGGCTGCGGCAAGTCGACCCTGCTGCGCATCCTCGCCGGTCTCGAGGAGCAGAGCGCCGGCCGCGTGGTGATCGGCGGCGCGGCGGTCGATCACCTGCGGCCCCGCGACCGCGACCTGGCAATGGTTTTCCAGTCCTACGCCCTCTACCCGCACCTCAGCGTCGCCGACAACATCTCCGTGCCGCTGCGTCAGCGCAAGACCGGTTGGGCCAAGCGCCTGCCGCTACTCGGCCAGGCCTTGCCGGGCCAGGCAGCGCAGCGCCGCGCGATCGATGCCAAGGTGCGCGACGTCGCCGAACAGCTGGCCATCGCGCCATTGCTGGCGCGCAAGCCCTCCCAGCTTTCGGGCGGACAGCGCCAGCGGGTCGCCTTGGCCCGCGCCATTGTGCGCAGTCCGCGCGCCTTCCTGATGGACGAGCCGCTGTCTAACCTCGACGCCAAGCTGCGGGTCAGCATGCGCGCCGAGATCGCCCAATTGCACCGCCGGCTCGGCGCCACCTTCGTCTACGTCACCCACGACCAAGCGGAGGCCATGACCATGTCGGACCGCATCGCGGTCATGATGGACGGCCGGCTGCTCCAGGTCGACACGCCGGAGGCGATCTACAAGAGGCCGGCCGAGGTGCGCGTGGCCCGCTTCATCGGCTCGCCGGGCATCAACCTGCTGCCGGGCAGGATCCGGAGCGACGGCGGCGTCGAGCTGACGGGTCGGTCGATCGGCCTGAGCGCCGAGGCGGCTGAAGGGCTTTGCCAGGTCGGCATCAGGCCGGAGCACCTCCGCCTGGCCGAGCCCGGCGCGACGGCGCGGCTGGTCGGCAAGCTGCTCCATAGCGAGTATCTGGGCTCGGAGATCCTCATGCACGTGGGCCTGGACGGGCGCAACGAGCCGCTGATCGCACGTTGTCAGGCGGCCGGCAGCGTCCCAGCCATCATCGACAGCGAGGTCCGCCTCGGCTTCGCGCCCGCCGACGCCCTGGTCTTCGATGGGAACAGCACAGCGGTCGCGACCTTCGCCGGCCGGCGCCTGGAGCAGGCCCATGGCTGACGCGGTCTTGCTCGCCGGGCGGGCCGCCGTTCCGGCGGCATCCCATGCCACGGCACGGCGGGCCTGGCAGCGCAGCCTCGTCGCATATGCCCTTTCGGGGCCCGCGCTGTTGCTCATGATGCTGCTGCTGGTCGGGCCGGTGATTACGGTGCTGGTCATGTCGCTGACCGACTACCAGCTCGGCGCCGAGTCCTTCGCCTTCGTCGGCCTGGACAACTACGCCGAGATTTTCGGCGACCGGGTGTTCTGGAAGTCGCTGACCAACACCCTGATCTACGTCGCCATCGTGGTCCCTGGCTCCGTCGCGCTGGGCCTGGGCGTCGCGCTGCTGATCGAGGCGGGCGGCGGCCTGCGCGGCTTTTACCGTGCCGTCTACTTCGTGCCGGTCATGGCGACCCTGATTGCCATGGCGATCTCCTGGGAGTTCATGCTCCACCCGCAGTTCGGGCTGGTCAACCTGACCCTCGAAGCTTTGGGGATCCCAGGGCAGAACTGGCTCTCCGACGGCGACACCGTGCTGCCGGTCCTGGCCGTGTTCGGCATCTGGCAGCTTTTCGGCTTCAACATGGTGCTGTTTCTGGCAGGGCTGGTGTCGGTCCCGCGGCAGCTCTACGAGGCGGCCGAGATGGACGGCGTCGCCTCGGCCTGGGCCAGGTTCCGGCTGGTAACCTGGCCGCTGCTCGGCCCGGTGACGCTCTTCGTCGTGGCGATCAGCGGCATCCGCTCCTTCCAGGTCTTCGACACCGTCCACGTCTTGAGCAAGGGCGGCCCGAACAAGGCCTCCGAGGTACTGCTCTACACCATGTATGCGGAAGGCTTCGAGTTCTTCCGCTCTGGCTATGCCGCGGCGGTGGCGGTGGTCTTCCTGATCTTCGTGCTGCTGGTGACTCTGGCCAAAACATGGGCAGTCGAGCGGCAGGTGCACTACGGATGAGACCTCGGCGCGCAAGCCCGGCCGCGCGGATCGCCCGCCACGTCGTTCTCATGAGCGGCGCGTTTCTCGTCCTGATGCCCTTCATCTGGATGATCGTGACCTCGCTGAAGCCGCCCGAGGAGATCTTCCTCGACGAGGTCCGCTGGTGGCCGGAGCGCTTGCACCTGGTCGAGAACTACAGGGCTGCCTTCGAGAAGGCGCCGCTCGTACGCTTCCTGCTGAACGGCGTCGTCGTCACGGCGTCGATCTTCCTGCTGCAGGTCCTGATCGCGCTGCCGGCCGCATACGCCCTGGCCAAGATCCGTTTCGTGGGACGGCGGCTGGTGTTCGGGCTGGTCCTGCTCTGCATCCTGATCCCGCCGCACGCCATCGCCGTCCCCTTGTTCCTGCTGTTTTACCAGATCGGCATCCTGAACAGCTACGCGGCCTTGGTGGTGCCCTTCGTCATCTCGGTCTTCGGCATCTTCCTGATGCGGCAATTCTTCATGACCGTGCCCGACGATCTGGTCGACGCCGCGCGCATGGACGGCCTGTCCGAGCTGGCAATCGTCTGGCGGGTCATGCTGCCGACGGCGGTGCCGGCGCTGACCGCCTTCGGCATCTTCTCGGTCGTCGCGCACTGGAACGACTACTTCTGGCCGCTGATCGTGCTCAACGACCTGCAGCTCTACACGCCGCCGCTCGGCGTCGTGGCTTTCCGCAACGAGGAGGCGGGCACCGACTACGGGCCTCTGATGGCGGCGGCGACCGTGATCATCGCGCCGCTGATCGTCGCCTTCCTGGTTGCACAGCGCCGTTTCATCGAGGGGATCGCCTTCACCGGGCTGAAGTAGGCCCGGCCGGTCCCCGTCCACGCGAGGGAGCAAGGGAACCAACCATGAGACTGAGAACACAAGGACTGCGAGCGGCCGCGCTGGCGGTCAGCCTCACCCTCTCGGCCGGGGCGCAGGCCGCCACCGAGATCGTGATCCAGTACCCCTACGGCGAGCTGTTCAACGAGACCCACGCGCAGATCGCCGAGGCCTTCGCCAAGGTGAACCCCGACATCACGGTCACCTTCCGCGCGGCCTATGAATCCTACGAGGACGGCACCCAGAAGGTGTTGCGTGAGGCGATCACCAAGCAGATGCCCGACATCACCTTTCAGGGGCTGAACCGGCTGCGCGTGCTGGTGGACCGCGGTGTCGCCGTGCCGCTGGACGAGTTCATTGCCGCCGAGACCGACTTCGAGGCGGAAGGCTTCCATCAGGCGATGTTCGACATCGGTACCATGAAGGACCAGGTCTACGGCCTGCCCTTCGCCATCTCACTGCCGATCGCCTACTACAACCTCGACCTGGTCGAGCGGACCGGCGGCGACCCGGAGAACCTACCGACCACCTGGGACGAGGTCTTCGCACTTTCCGCCAAGATCGACGCCCTGGGCGAGGACGTCAACGGCATGACCTACGCCTGGAACATCACCGGCAACTGGCTGTTCCAGGCGCCGGTCTTCAGCCAGGGCGGCGCCATGATGAATCCCGAGGAGACCGAGGTCGCCTTTGGCGGCGCGGAAGGCAAGTTTGCGGTGCGGACCCTGGCCAAGATGGTGACAGCCGGCAAGATGCCGGACTTCCGCGAGGCCGACCTGCGGGCGACCTTCGCCGCGGGCAAGACCGGGATCCATTTCACCTCGACCTCGGACCTGGCGAAGATCACCGGCATGATCGGCGGCAAATTCGACCTCAGGACGCACCTCTTCCCGAGCGTAACGTCGGGGATCGGCAAGCTGCCGGCCGGCGGCAACCTCGCCATTATCCTGGCAAGCGACCCCGAGAAGCAGAAGGCTGCCTGGGAGGTCGTGAAGTTCTGGACCGGTCCGGAGGGCGCCGCGATCGTCGCCCGGACCACCGGCTACATGCCGCCCAACAAGAAAGCCAACGAGGTCTATCTGAAGGACTTCTACCGGCAGAACCCGAACAACTACACCGCCGTCAAGCAGCTGCCCCTGCTGACCAAGTGGTACGCCTTTCCCGGCAAGAACGGCCTGAAGATCACCGACGTGATCAAGGACCACATGAACTCGATCGTGACCGGGGACAGGGCGAACGAGCCCGACCAGGTCCTGGAGGACATGGTGCGCGACGTCAGCAAGCTGCTGCCCGAACGCTCGTCCTGATTTTCCTGGCCTCGTTGCCGCCGGGCGGGACCACAAGGCCCGCCCGGCGGCACTCCGGCCCACGCCCAGGAACAAGCGCCATGAAGCTCATCCACCTGACCGACACGCACTTCGTCGCGCCCGGCCTCACGCTCTATGGCCTCGATCCCCGCAGGCGGCTCGCCGCGGCCATCGACGACATCAACCGCAACCATCGCGACGCCGCCCTGGCGGTGATCACCGGCGATCTCACCCACTGGGGAGAGCCGGCGGCCTACGCCAGCCTGAAAGACTGCCTGGCGTCGCTCTCGCTGCCGGTCGTGCCGCTGGTCGGCAACCACGACGATCGGCAGGCCTTTCGCCAGGCCTTCCCGGAGGCCCCCCGAGACGCCGAGGGCTTCGTGCAAGGGCGTCGTGACACGGAAGCCGGAACCCTCCTCTTCCTCGACACCCTGCAGCCGGGCACCCATGCCGGCTGGTACTGCGAGGCGCGCCTGGCATGGCTGGCCGAGCAACTGGCGGCAGCCGAGGCGCCGCTGTTCCTCTTCATGCACCATCCGCCCTTCGATGTCGGCATTGCAGCGCTGGACCGGATCGGATTGCGGCAGGCGGCGGCCTTCAAGGATGTCGTCGCGCGCCATGCCGCGAAGATCCGGCACCTCTTTTACGGGCACTTGCACCGGCCGATCAGCGGCAGCTGGCTCGGCATTCCCACCTCGACGCTGCGCGGCACCAACCACCAGGTCTGGCTCGACCTGCGACAGGACAGCGCCGACACCCTTTTCAGCCACGAAGAGCCGGCCTATGCCGTGGTGCTCGTCGACGACGAGCGGGTGGTCGTCCACAGCCACGACTATCTCTATGACCGTGGCATCTACGCCTCGACAATAGATGAGTCCCCGGAGGCGGAACGCGCCTACGCGCTGGGCTTTCCCACCGCGGCGGAGTGACGCCGGGGCGGCGCCCAGAGGCAAACAGCTCAGGGGGCGGTAACGACGTCGAGGAAGGCCGCGAGGCCCTCGGCGAGCGAGCCGTCGTTGCGGATCTCCACGACCCCGTCCTCAGTCGACGGCCAGTCGACGCGGCGGTCGAGCCGCCGCTGCCGCTCTCCGGCCGCAGTGCCCCGTCGGGCACAAAGCCGGGCCGCGATCGTCGCCGGCTCCACCGTGACGTGGATGACCTTCACGTTGGGGAAGCGCAGGCGGGCCGTCTCGACGACGCCGCGCGAGACGTTGACGATGACCCGATGGCCTCGGGCCAGGGCCGCCGTCACCGCGGCCGGCACGCCGTAGTGCAGTCCATGCGCCCGCCAGGACAGGCAGAAGGCGCCGGCTTCCTCCATCTGCCGGAACTGCGCCTCGGTCACGCTGTCGTGCAGCTCGCGTTCGGCTTCGCTGGGACGAGTCACCAGGCGCAGCGGAAAGTGGAAACGGGAGTCGTGCGCCAGGCGCTCCCGGGCGCCGGCGATCAGCGTGTCCTTACCCGCGCCGCTGGGCCCGACGACCAGGATCAGCCGCCCCTGCCTCCAGCCGCGCGAGAGCTTGTCGGCCAGGGCCTGGTAGACCTCGAGGCTGGGCGTCCGGGCCTCGGGATCCTTGGCAGCGTCGTCCCAGCGCCTTAGCGCAACCGCCGTCTCGAAGAGCGGCTGTTCTTCCAGGCGTTTGATCTCGGTGGCACTGAGCAGACCGCCCTGGACCTTCAGCGAAGTTATCGAGTCCTTGGACAGGACCGCGCCGTAACGAGCGTCGGTGGCGCAGAGATAGCGCTTCGCGGCGACGTGGAGGCGCACCGGCTCGGTCACCTCAGGCCCGAAGAAGCGGCTGAGCAGGGCGGCGCCGACGGCCTCGTGCCGGGCGTCCTCGCCACGCGCGGCAAGGCCTTCGTCATCGACCGAAAGATGGCCGATGTCATGCAGCAGGGCCGCGACGACCAGGCTTTCCGAGGCCTGGTCCTGCTCGGCTAGCAACGCGCATTGCTGGGCGTGCTGCAACTGCGTGACGCCCTCACCGTCAAAGCGCCGGGTCCCCTCTTCGCTCAGCAGGCGGAAGATGTCTTCGAGATCGCTCATACGATGCGCCGGCCCTGCCGCCAGACCGAGCGGACGACCGGCAGGCCCTCGACGACCCGGATCTGCACCAGGTCCGCGCGCCTGCCGATGGCGATTTCGCCACGGTCCTCCAGGCCCGTGGCCACCGCCGGGTTCCGGGTGACCAGCCGGACCGCGGCCGGCAGGTCGATGCCCGGCACGCGCTCGGGCAGGGCGAAGACGGCCTGCAGCAAGCTGAAGGGCACGTAGTCGGAGGACAGGATGTCGAGCAGCCCGGCCTCGGCCAGCACCTGCGCGGAGATGTTGCCGGAGTGCGAGCCGCCGCGCACCACGTTGGGCGCGCCCATCAGCACGTGCATGCCGCGCCGGCGGGAGAGCTCCGCCGCGTTGGCCGTCGTCGGGAACTCGGCGATGGTGACGCCGTCCTCGACCGCCTCGTCGACGTGGGCGCAGGTCGCGTCGTCATGGCTGGCCAGCGGGATGCCGTGGGCCTGGGCCAAATCGACGACAGAGCGCCGGCTCGGGCCAGCCAGCTTGTCGTGGGCGGCCTGGCGCTCGGCGATGAAGACTTCCAGCTCCGCCTCCGACATGCCGGTCTTGCCGCTGTAGTACTCCTTGAACTTCTCCAGCCGGGTGAACTGCCGCTGGCCCGGCGTGTGGTCCATCAGCGAGATCAGCCGCAGGTTGGGATCGCCCAGGAAGGCCTCGGTCTCGGTGACGGTGTCCTCGCAGGCCAGCTCGCAGCGCAAGTGCAGCAGGTGGTCGGCGCGCAGGACGCCGGCCGTCTTGGCCCGGCCGATGGCCTCGGCCAGGCGCCTCATGTTGCTGCCGATCGAGACGTCGTCGTCCCTGGTGGTGCCGACCCGCAGGGCATCGAAGACTGTGGTAATACCGGAGGCCGCGATCTGGGCGTCATGCGCCACCACCGCCGCCTCCACCGGCCAGAAGACCTTGGGCCGCGGCTTGAAGTGCGCCTCCAGGTGATCGGTGTGCAGCTCGATCAGGCCCGGGATGAGGTAGTCGCCTTCGCAGTCGAGGGCGGCTGTGGAGGTCGCGCCGTCGGCGATCTCGGCGATGACGCCGTCGCGCAGGACCAAGCCGCCGGGCAAGACCTCCTCCGGCGTCACGACCCGGCAGTTGGAGAGGCTCAGCTCGGGCATGCCGGTCGCACTCATATCGCCATCCTGCGCAGCTGCTGCGACAGCAGATCGACGAGGCTGACGGTCACGATCACGATGATCAGGATCGCGGCGCTCTCGGCGTACATGAAGCCACGGATCGATTCGAAGAGCACCTGTCCGATGCCGCCGGCGCCGACCAGGCCCAGCACCGTCGCCGAGCGGACGTTGGCCTCGAAGCGGTAGAGCGAGACCGAGATCCACAGCGGCATGACCTGCGGGATCACGCCGTAGACGATCTCCTGGGTGCGCGTGGCGCCGGTCGCCCGGATGCCCTCGACCGGGCGCGGGTCGATGGCCTCTACCGACTCCGAGTAGAGCTTGGCCAGGGTGCCGGTGGTGTGCAGGAAGAGCGCCATCACGCCGGCGAAGGGCCCGAGGCCGACCGCGACGACGAAAAGCACGGCGAAGACCAGCTCGTTGATCGCCCGGAAGGCGTCCATCAGCCGGCGCACCGGCTGCACGATCCAGACCGGCGCCATGTTCGAGGAGGAGAGAATGCCGAAGGGCACCGATGCGACCACCGCAAGACCCGTGCCCCAGAGCGCGATCTGCACGGTCAGGATCATCTCCTCGACGTAGTAGTCCCAGTCCAGGAAGTTGGGCCGCAGGAAGCCGGAGGCGTATTCCGCCATGTTGCCGGCATCGGTGAAGAGATAGACGAAGCGGTACATCTCCGCCGGCGCCCAGCTGGCGATCAGGGCGAAGGCGACTGCGGAGCCGATCAGCCAGCGATAGGCGGAATGCCGCCAGTCGCGGGTCGGAAGCTCGACCGTTTCGGGTGATACCACTGTCATCTTGCGCACCTTGTTGAACGCGCCAAAGCGCGAACGAGAACGGGCGGGCGCCCCAGCCCCGAGCGAGGGTCTGGGGCGCCCACGCGGCTCAGGACTGCGGCACGCTGGCCATCAGCTTGTCGTACTTGGCCTTCTCGGCCTCGAGCTCGGTCATCTTGGCCTTCTTGTCGGCCTCGGACATGTCGCTCGCCAGGGTCTTGTTCATCTCCTTGGAGATGGCGAGCACCCGGATCGGATAGAGCTGGGCGTCCGACGAAGGCTTGAAGGGGGCCCACTGCAATCCGGCCAGGACGTCGCGCGCGCCCTTCACCTCTTCCGGCGAGCCGAGCCGGCCGTAGGTCATGATGAAGGTGTAGACCTTCTGCTTCATGGAGGCGTCCAGGTCCTGGCTCCAGACCAGCGGATCGGAGGGGATCAGCGGCGACTGCCAGATCACCTTGATCTTGGCGCGCTGCTCCGGATGGGTCCTCTCCAGGCGGCGCAGGTTCTCGGTGTTGTTGGTGGCGAAGTCGACCTGCTTGTTGGCCACGGCCAGCGCGTTGGTCTCGTGGTTGGAGTTGGTGACGCGCTTGTAGCAGTCCTTCGGATCGATGCCGCGCTCGGCGAAGACGAAGGTGGTCGGCACCAGAAAGCCGGAGGTCGAGTTGGGATCGCCGAGGCCGAAGTTGAGCGACTTGTCGCAGGCCAGAACGTCGTCGACCTTGGCCAGCGGGCTGTCGACGTGGGTGATCAGCAGCGACCAGTAGCCGGGGTTGCCGTCGCTGTCGACGGTCTGGGCGAAGACCTCGCCCTTGGCGCGGTCGACGGCTTCCATGGCCGACTTGTTGCCGAACCAGGCGACGTCGACCTTGCCGAAGCGCATGCCTTCGATGACGCCCGCGTAGTCGGAGGCGAAGAAGGGCTTCACCTCGACGCCGGTCTGCTCCTCCATGGCATCCAGGAAGGGCTGCCAGACGGTCTTCAGGTTCTGGCTGGATTCCGTCGAGATGATGCCGAAGTTCAGGGTCTCGGCGGCAGCGGCCGTGCTGAGGCAGGCCGAAAGGCCGGCGACCGCAAGGCCTTTGACGATGGTGTTCATGATCCTAGGCTCCACTTTCTAGGGTTTGCTCAGGCGCTTGTTGCGGCTCAGGCCACCGCCGTTTCGAGCCGGGCCGCGACCGGCGCCTGCGGCCGCGGCACTTGGGTCGCCTCGGGCAGAATCAGCTCTTCGCTGGCATCGCCGTAGAGGTCCTGCAGCGCGGCGCGTGACAGCGACTCGCTCGGCCCGTCGTAGGCGACCTCTCCGTCCCTGAGGGCGATCGTCCGGGGGAAGTAGTGGCGCGCGTACTCGACCTGGTGCAGCGAGACCAGCAGGGTCACGCCGTCGCTGTCGTTGAGCGCCGCAAGGTTCTCCATGACCCGCTTGGCCGAGGCCGGGTCGAGCGAGGCGATGGGCTCGTCCGCCAGCAGGACCTTGGCTTCCTGGACCATGGCCCGGGCGATGGCGGCGCGCTGCTGCTGGCCGCCCGACAGGGTCGAGGCGCGCTGCAGGGCCTTCTCGGCGATACCGACCCGCGCCAGCGCCCGCATCGCCAGCAGCTTCTCCTCGCGCGTGAAGAGCATCAGATTGCCGCGCAGGGGCGGCACCCGGCCGAGCAGGCCGGTCAGCACGTTGGTCAGGACCGACAGGCGGCCGACCAGGTTGAACTGCTGAAAGATCAGGCCGATCTCGCGCCGGGTATCCTTGGCATCCTTGGCCAGGGCCCCGGCCTCCTGCACCGGCCGGCCATGGACCATGACCTTGCAGCAGGTCTCCGCGTCGGAGCGGATCAGCCCCGAGATGTGCCGGATCAGGGTCGACTTGCCCGACCCGGAGGCGCCGATCAGCGCCACCCGCTCGCCCGGCTCCAGGCTCAAGCTGACCGAGTTCAGCGCCTTGCGGCCGCCGAAGGTCTTGCTCAGCCGGTCTATCTTGATCGCCGTCATCCCAGTCTCCCCCACCTGATGCACCCGCCCCCGGTTAGGCCCTTCTGCCATTGCCGCATGTCGCTTCTGTTACGCCGGCGTGACATCTCTTCGCGCCTCTAGGCCGCCGCGGCGAAGGCGCCGACGTCGATGATCCGGTCGGCCAGGCGGTCGCGGACGTCCTGGTCGTGGAAGATCCCGAGAATGGCCGCGCCCCCGGCCCTGGCCTCCTCGATCAGGCCGACGACGGCCTGGCGGTTCTCCGCGTCCAGCGAGGCCGTCGGCTCGTCCAGCAGCAGCAGGGGATAGGGGTGGGCGAAGCCGCGGGCGATATTGACCCGCTGCTGCTCGCCGCCGGAGAAGGTCGCCGGCGGCAGCGTCCAGAGCCGCTCCGGCAGGTTGAGCCGCGACAGCAGCTCGGCGGCCCGCGCCCTGGCCGCCTCCGGCGGTCCGCCGCGGCTGATGACCGGCTCGGCCACGATATCGAGGGCGGCGACCCGCGGAATGACCCGCAGGAACTGGCTGACGTAGCCCAGCGTGTCGCGCCGCAGGCGGCGCAGGCCGGGCGCGTCCGCCTGGGCGACGTCCAGCGTCCGGCCGCCGGCCGCGACCAGGATCTCTCCGCCGTCGCAAGGATAGGTGCCGTAGATCATCTTGAGCAGGGAGCTCTTGCCGCTGCCGGAAGGACCGTGGAGTACGGCACAGACTCCCGCCGCGACCTCGAATCCGGCGCCGCGGACCACCGGGAGCCGGATGCCGCCCTGCAGGTGCAGCCGGAAGCTCTTTTCGACGTCGCGGAGCTGCAGGACGGAAGTCATGGCTCAGGCCGGCAGGATCGAGGAGACGAGGAGCTGGGCGTAGGCATGCTGAGGGTCTTCGAGGATCTGGTCGGTCAGGCCCGCCTCCACGACCTGGCCGTCCTTCATCACCAGCATGCGGTCGGCGAGCAGCCGGGCGACGCCGAGGTCATGGGTCACCAGGATCACCGAGAGGCCCAGGTCGCGGACCAGGCCGCGCAGGGTGTCGAGGATCCGGGCCTGGACCGAAACGTCGAGGCCGCCGGTCGGCTCGTCCATGAAGACCAACCGCGGCGCAGTCACCAGGTTGCGGGCGATCTGCAGGCGCTGGCGCATGCCGCCGGAGAAGGCCTCGGGCCGCTCGTCGATCCGCGTGCCGTCGATCTCCACGCGCTCGAGCCAGCTCAGCGCCTCCCGGCGGATGTCACCGTAGTTGCGGGCGCCCAGGGCCATGAGCCGCTCGCCGATGTTGGCGCCGGCCGAGACGTTCATGCGCAGGCCCTCGGCCGGGGTCTGATAGACGAAGCCCCAGTCGCTGCGCTGCAGGGCCCGGCGCTGTGCCTCGCTCATGGCGTAGACGTCTTCGACCCGGCCGTCCCGCAGGCGGTAGTCGATCCGGCCCCGGGTCGGCGGCAACAGGCCGGCCAGGCAGCGCAGCAGCGTCGTCTTGCCGGAACCGGACTCCCCGACGACGGCGAGAACCTCGCTTGGCCAGAGCTCGAGGCCGACCTCGCTGCAGCCGACCTGGCGGCCGTAGAACCTGGTCAGCCCGCTGGCTTCGAGGAGCGGCGCCATCTCGGTCCGGGCCGTCATGCTGCGTCCTCCGCCTGGTCTTCGCGGCGGCGCGCGCAGTAGTCGCTGTCCGAGCAGACGAACATCCGCCGGCCCTGGTCGTCCATGACCACCTCGTCCAGGAAGCTGTCGGTCGCGCCGCAAAGCTCGCAGGGCCGCTCCCAGGTCTGGACCGAGAAGGGATGATCCTCGAAGTCGAGGCTGACGACCTCGGTGTAGGGCGGGATGGCATAGATGCGCTGCTCCCGCCCGGCGCCGAAGAGCTGCAGCGCGGCCATGCCGTCCATCTTCGGGTTGTCGAACTTGGGCGTCGGCGAGGGATCGGTGACGTAGCGCCCCTCGACCTTGACTGGATAGGCATAGGTCGTGGCGATGTGGCCGTGGGTCGCGATGTCCTCGTAGAGCTTCACGTGCATCAGGCCGTAGTCCTGCAGCGCGTGCATGACCCGGGTCTCGGTCTCGCGCGGCTCCAGGAAGCGCAGCGGCTCGGGGATCGGCACCTGGTAGACCAGGATCTGATTTGCCGTCAGCGGCGTCTCCGGGATCCGGTGGCGGGTCTGGATGATCGTCGCCTCTTCCGTCCGCTCTGTGGTAGCGACGCCGGCCGTGCGCTTGAAGAAGGCGCGGATCGAGACGGCGTTGGTCGTGTCGTCGGCACCCTGGTCGATGACCTTGAGGACGTCGTCGGGTCCGAGCAGCGCGGCGGTCACCTGCACGCCGCCGGTGCCCCAGCCGTAGGGCATGGGCATCTCGCGGCTGGCGAAGGGCACCTGATAGCCGGGGATCGCGACGGCCTTGAGAATGGTGCGGCGGATCATCCGCTTGGTTTGCTCGTCCAGGTAGGCGAAGTTGTAACCAGGCTTGGGTGTCTGGCAGATCATTCCGCAGCCTCCAGGCCCGCGCCCCGCGCTTCGGCCTCCTGGCGTAGGCGGCGCACCAGTTCTAGCTCCGACTGGAAGTCGACGTAGTGCGGCAGCTTCAGGTGCTCGACGAAACCGGTGGCCTGCACGTTGTCGGCGTGAGACAGGACGAACTCCTCGTCCTGGGCCGGCACGCCCTGGTCATCCTCGCCTAGCTCGCGCCAGCGAAGTGAACGGTCGATCAACGCCATGGACATCGCCTTGCGCTCGCAGTAACCGAAGGTCAGGCCGTAGCCGCGCGTGAACTGAGGCGGCACGCTGGCCGAGCCCTTGAACTGGTTGATCATCTGGACCTCGGTGATCTCGATCTCGCCGACGACGACGGCGAAGCCGAGTTCCTCGACATAGAGTTCGACCTGAACGAAGCCGACCCGGATCTCCCCGGCGAAGGGATGGGTGCGGCCATAGCCGCGCTGGGTCGAATAGCCCAGCGCCAAGAGGAAACCCTCGTCGCCGCGTGCCAAGCTCTGCAGGCGGAGATCCCGGCCAGCGGGAAAGTCCAGCGGCGCGCGCGTGAGGTCGGCAACCGCCCCCTCCCCTAGACTCCCTGTTTCGACCAGGCCGTCTCGCTCGAGGATGTCCACAACCCGCGGCGCCGGGCCGGCCTCCGCCGCCTGGCCTTCCGAGGCAGCCTCCTGCGCCGCCCCGGCCCCTTCGCCATCGATATCCAGGAGCCGGTGCGTGTAGTCGAAGGTCGGGCCGAGCAGTTGGCCGCCCGGCAAGTCCTTGAAGGTCGCCGAGATACGCCGGCGCAGCGTCATGCCCGCAGTGTCGATCGGCTCCGCGGCGCCGAATCGCGGCAGGGTGGTGCGATAGGCGCGGACCAGGAATATCGCCTCGATCAGATCACCCCGCGCCTGCTTGACCGCTTGCGCCGCCAGCGCGCGATCGTAGAGCGAGCCCTCGGTCATAACCCGGTCGACAGCCAGGGCGAGCTGCTGGTCAATCTGATCGGCCGTGATCTCCGGGACCCGTGGATCGCCGCGCCTTGCCTTGTCGAGAAGCCTGTGGGCATTGCGGATCGCACGCTCGCCACCCTTGACCGATACGTACATCTCAGTCGAGCTCCACTTGCAGGGAGCGCGGCAGGGCTGCAAGCGAGTCCGGGCCGGCGAGGATGACGTCGACGCCGCGCGGAAAGAGCGCCCGGTTCTCGCGCAGCTGAGCCCAGAAGTCTGCTGGCAGCGGCGCGGCGCCGAAACGGCGCGGCGTCGCCAGGCCTGGCCCCGAAAGCAGCGGTCCCTCGCCATGGAAGCCCTGCACTTGCAGGATCAGGGTCGTCGAGCGGTGGGGATAGGTCTCGCTGCCCAGCGCGAAGCTGCTGAGCGCCGGCATTGCCGGCGGCACGGCAACCAGCGCAAAGGCCGCCTCGCTCGGCGCCGCCACGATGGGCGCGCCGCAGTGGAACCCGAGCCAGGCCCGCAATACCTGGGTGTCAGCGAGCGCCGGATCGAGCCACAGAGGAGATTCGTGATCGATCAAGGTCAAGGCGACGGCCGCGGCCACCGGCGAAAGCGGCCCCGGCACCTGCACCGATCCGGGCAGCGGGACGGCCCGGCCCGGCTGCGCCATCGCATCGAGGACGGCGCGAAAGGCACCCTGGGACCCCAGCACGGGGTCGGTAAAACCGGGCTGCAATGTGCCTTCGAGACTCATTCGTTGTCGCCCCGCACCATCGTGAAGAACTCGACACGGGTAGCCGCCGTTTCCGCCGCCGCCTCTGCACGGGCCGTCGCCTGCCCCCTTTCCAGGCGTTCCAGAATCTCTTGCCGCACCGCCGCGCGGTCCTCGGGCCGCTGGTGCAGCGCGTCGACCAGCGCCGAGACCTCGGCCTTTTCGGCCGAGCGTCCCTGGACGTAGGCCTGGCCCAGAGTGCCGTCCGCGAGCCGCAGCGCGCAGCGGGTGACCGTCATCTCGCCGAGGTTAAAGGCCGCGCCCTCGCCCCCCATGCGGCCGCGCACCATGACCAGGCCGCTCTCCGGCTTTCGCAGCCAGTCGAAGGCGGGCTTGTCAGGCCAGTCTGCCCAGAGCGCCGAGAGGGCCGCCGCGTCGGCACGGGCCAGGACGCCCATGGCCCACTTCCGCTCTTCGACGGTGACAATCATCTCACCTCGACCTTTGCAAAATTTGTCTAGTCGTCTAAACTTTTCCGACCCTAGCGGGAGTCGGTGACAGGTTTATGACGGCTTTTGAAATTGAACGCGGCGGCGGCGTCGCCGCCTGGCGACAGATCGAAAACCACCTGCGGCAGGACATCGCCGGCGGGGCGCTGAAGCCGGGTCAGCAGATCGCGACCGAAACCCAGCTGGCGGAACGCTTCGGCGTCAACCGCCACACCGTGCGCCGCGCGCTGCTGTCCCTCTCCGACGAAGGGCTGGTCTCGATCGAGCAGGGCCGCGGCACCTTCGTCCGCGACCGGGTCCTCGACTATCCGATCGCTAGCCGCACCCGTTTCAGTGAAATCATTGCGGCCCAGGATCACGAACCCTCAGGCCGGCTCGTCGAAGCGGAGCAGATGGCGGCACCCAGCGAGATCGCCCGGCACCTGAAGCTGCGGAAGGGAGTCCGGATCCTGCGCCTGGAAACGCTCAACCTCTCCGACGGGGTGCCGATCGGCATCGCGAGCAACTGGTTTCCCGCCCGCCGCTTCCCGGCGGTGATCGAGGTGTTCTCCGAGACCGGCTCGATCTCGGCTGCGCTCGCGCATCACGGCGTCGGGGACTACCGGCGCGCCTGGACCAGCCTCGTCGCACGCCCACCAAGTCGCCGGGACGCGGACTTGCTGCGCCAGGCGCCCAACCGGCCGGTCCTGATCGCAGAAAGCGTCAATGTCGACGCCAACGATGTCCCCGTCCAGTTCAGCCGCACCCGCTTTGCCGGCGAACGCGTCCAGGTGGTATTGCACAACTAAGCAAAGAGTTTGCCCGAGTCGCGTGGACGCCACTGCTTCCCACCGCGCCTTTTCGGCGCCAAGAGGCGATTGACTTGATGAAGCTGGCTTTTGACGGCGGTGGACTTTCACCATCCTCCTCGCTTCAGCCGACCAAGGGAGCCGCGCTTGGTAGCCTCAAATCCCGGGCAGGATTTGAACCTACGACCTTCAAGTTATGAGGCCCATGGGCGCGCGGGGGTTCTGTTGCCCACGAGAGTGCAGAAAGGGCAGCAAGCTTCCGTCGGGGTTCACCCCCCCGGCCTGCGGCTCTGCGATAACCAAGGCCGCTTCGCATGCCGATGCGCGTCTGGCGTTACCCCGGTTGGTACGCCAGAGGGCCTTCAAGTCCGGCGACTATTTGATTCAATGGTGGGCGCACAAGGACTCGAATCTTGGACCCGCTGATTAAGAGTCTATCTGTTCTGTCGGAGATTCAATGCTGTTTTACGCAGTTCTCTGTTTGTTCATGGCCATGAGAATCAATGACTTGCGGTGACAGTGTAAAACTCTTCAGGTTTCTGCTGGGTCGCACCTAAGACTCGATACTTCATATTATTGAGTTGCTTGTTGGTTTCAGAGATCCGCCAACGGTGATACGCCAACAACAACATCATTCGGATGATAGGCTAGCACCGGCGGCCCTGCGCCCAAGCAGCGGGTAGCGGAAATCGCGGCGGCAGTACTGAAGACTGGAATCGGCCAGGCGCGGTCGTTGCCTTCCTGGTATTCAATGGCCGCCATGCGGACGAAGCAGACTTCTTCTGCAAATCCACAGAGTGTGGTCGCCATGTCTGGCGATAATAGTCATATCTATATCCAGCGGTTCGTGTTAGAAGAAGCTGCCGCTAGTTGCAGATATAAATTCTAGCAACTCAGCTGGTTGCTTGCTGAATATTCTCAGATATCTTCATCCACCCTTGGAACACACATGTGGTTCTTAGGGATACCAAGCGCATGAGCGGTGGAAGGATCGAACTTGAACATAGAGACCACAGACCTCATCGAGATGAGCCCTGTTCGTTCGCAGCAATCTGATCCCGTGGAGCATGGCGGCGGTCAGGCTACCTCCACTCTCGACACCCGACGGCCTGTTGACTACAGAAGCACTGAGACCATCGAAATTGTTGTTGTGCCTCGCCTCGGCGACATTGCGCCCCATCAAAACAATGTCGGTATCGAACTGGATGAAACGCTTGTCTTGGAGATACTGTCGAACCACTACCGCCATGTGTGTATCACCCAGATCAGCACGCGCTACGACCTGGAACAATTGGCTGTTCGAAGGCCGGACCTGGTGTTCTCAGGTGTCAAATACTTCCACTTCAAAGGCGGCGACCTGTGGTTGAACGATTTTCTAGACCTGCACGACATTGCCTACATCGCGTCGAGCAGAGCGGCCCTCGATAATGAACATGACAAGGCCCGCGCTAAGCGGATCATGCTAGAAGCCAGCATAGCGACCGCTGGTCATTTCCTTACTGCACCGGACGAACATTCCTCGGCCGAAGCGATCCCACTCGCCTTTCCACTCTTCATCAAACCGGTCACTGGCGGTGACAGCCGAGGTGTGGATGCCAATTCCATTGTATGCGATTTTGAGAGCTTCCGGCGCAAAGTTCTGGATATCCATGAGAACCAGATGGCCCGCGCACTGGTGGAGACATATCTATCAGGCCGTGAATACAGCGTCGGTATTCTTGAGGATGCATTCAGCGGAAACCTTCGCGCGATGCCTATCGAGATAATCGCCGCCCCGAACCGGAACGGACACCGCATCCTTGATTACGACATCAAGAAACAGGATGCGGAGTCCGTCAAAGCGGTCATGGATATGCCAGTCCACGCGCAGCTTTGCGAAATGGCCAAGGCGGCATTCAAGGCTTTGGGCGGCAAGTCGCTGGGACGCATCGACATCAAGATGAACCACGAGAACGTACCGCACTTCGTCGAAGCCAATCTCATGCCGGGCCTCCGAAGAGGTTATTTCTACCGCGGCTGTGCGCTCAATCTCCAGATGAGCTATGAAGAGATGATCCTCACCATCGCGAAGAACGGTCTCTTGGCCCGACCCTCGGGTTCAGCTGCATAGCCCAACTGTTCCACACTCCGCGCATTTGAAACCGCGACTACCGAACCTCACCCCAGACCCTTCCGCCAAAATTCTAGGACGAGCATGCAAGCCCCAAGAGAATAGTCTGTGGTGCGGGAGAGCACTGATGCTCCGCCCTACTGCTTTGCATAGGTCCGCTCGATATCTACAGCTTCATCGGCCGCCACTTCCCCTGATCAACAGCAATGAATCCTGAACATCAGGTGCAAAAAGTTGGACATCCAACTCCGGAAAAGTTGGACAATCACTTTTTGTTCTCACGAGAATCGGGGCCAAGCCCTTGAAAAGTATGGTGGGCGCACAAGGACTCGAACCTTGGACCCGCTGA
>CAJIAJ010000965.1_pt1 | contig 22578 bp, 18 predicted proteins | sample 9199121 | NCBI WGS metagenome assembly CAJIAJ01 (sample SAMEA7708267, study PRJEB35096) | sediment metagenome | biome: marine neritic benthic zone biome [ENVO:01000025]; feature: sediment [ENVO:00002007]; material: shallow marine sediment [ENVO:03000034] sea grass bed [ENVO_01000059] ...
ACCGCCCAGGCCGAGGCAGCCGGACCGCCGCTGCGGGAGCCGAGAAAGGTATCCGTTGCATAGACTCCCCGCGGCCAGTCCCGGAACTCGAAGCGCTGACAGCTACGAAGGCGCTTGTCGTGGAGCAGCAGGACCGAGGCACCCTTGGCGGAAAAGCCATACTTGTGGAGGTCGGCAGCCAGGCTGGTGACGCCTGGCAGCGAGAAATCGAAATCCGGGATCGGATAGCCTTCCATCTTGGCGAAGGGTGCCAGGAACCCGCCAAGGCAGGCATCGATATGCAGCCAGAGGCCGCGCTCTTCGGCGAGTTGGCCGAGCGCCGCGACAGGATCGAAGACGCCGTGGTTATAGCCGGGCGCGGAGGCCACCAGCATGATGGTCTCGTCCGTAATGGCCTGTGCCATGGCATCGAGATCGGCCCGGAAGTCGTCTGCGACCGGGACACGGATCACCTTGAGGCCGAGGTAATGTGCCGCCTTGCTGATGCTGGGATGGCAGGTCCGCGGGACGACGATATTCGGTTCTAGTGCCGTGCAGCCTTCCGTCCTGGCCTTGTTCCTCGCTGCCTTGACGGCGAGGAACTGGCTTTCCGTGCCGCCCGACGTGAAGGTCCCGGTGGCGTCTTCGCCCGCTCGGAAGATTTCCAGGGCCATGGAGATGATATCGCTCTCCAGGCGGACCAGACTGGGAAAGGCCTTTCGGCCCAGCGCGTTCTCCGAGAAGAAGAGGTTGTAGGCTTCCTTGGAAACAGCGAGCAGCTGCTCATCCTCATAGTAGACGTAAAGCGGCAGCTTCCCCTCGCGCCAGTCGTAGTCGTTCTGCTTTGCCTCGAGCAGAGACTGTTTGACGTCAGGCCAAGCGCTGCCTGTCTTTGGAAGTGCTGTCACGTCCCGGGTTTCCCACTTGTTCGACTTGCGTCTCCTGGCCGCCGGTCCCGCGCGAAGGGATCGCTTGTACGCCGGAAGGCAGCCCCTCCATTTGTTATCACAAAATGTCGGAAGTTCAACGAAAAGATGAAGGAACTGTAACAGCGTCCGGCGTTAAGAAATGGCGAAACCCGGGGCCAGAGCCGAGTCTGCCAGCTTTTCGGACCGCCCTGTCGCGCTCAAGGGAAGGAGGTGTGCGTTATACGATGTATCAAAGCCGAAGCTTGGCGGAGGGAGGCTCAGGCCTCGAGTCGGGAAAGTCCGTGGCGCAGCGCGTCGATGACGCGGTCGAGATCCTCGCGCGTCATCGGGGTCGACAGGGCACCCAGCCCGATCGGCGACAGCAGGACGCCCTTGTCTCGGATGCCTCGGATCAGGCGGCCCAGGCGCGCGCGTTCGGTCGGATCCCGATAAGCGCTGCGGTAGCTGTGCAGAGCGCCCGCCTTCAGATGCAGGAGAAACAGCGAACCCCGGCCGGTCACTTGGCCGCAGACGCCGGTCTCCTCGAAGGCCTGTTGGAGGCCTCGGCGCAGGTAGGTCCCCAATTCGTTCAGGCTGTCGAAGGCATCGCGCGTCATGGCGCGGAGGGCCGCGGCTCCCGCAGTCATGCTCATCGGGTTCGCGGTGAAGGTGCCGGCATGGGAGACCCCCGGTTTGCCCTTGCTGGGATCGAAGACGGCCATGGCCTCCCGGCGTCCGGCGACGGCGCCGATCGGAAGGCCGCCGCCGATGATCTTGCCGAAGGTCGTAAGGTCCGGCTCGAAGCCAAGTTCCGCTGCAGCTCCCCGGTAGCCCAGGCGGAAGTTAAGGACCTCGTCAGAGATCAGAACGACACCATGGCGCTTGGCGAATTCGCTCAGGAAGGCGAGATACTCCGGCTCCGCGGCCACGAGGCCGGCGCGCGAGGGCAGGGGATCGATCAGGATTCCTGCCAGATCGGGCAGGGCGTTCTGCAAGACCTCCTTCGTTGTCGACAGGTCATTGAAGGGTAGAACGACGACCTCCTCGAGCACCGACTTCGGCGTGCCGTGGTTCAGCGCCACCCGCCGCGGCGGCCCTCCACCCCAGGTCTCTGGGGTCGAGTCCAAACTGACTTCCACGAGGTCATAGCTGCCGTGATAGGCCCCTTCGCACTTGGCGATCTTTGCCCGGCCGGTCAGGGCCCTGGCTGCCTTGATGGCCGTCATCACGGCCTCTGTGCCGGTGTTCGTAAAACGGAGATGCTCGAAGTGCGGGACCCGCTCGCAGAGGATTTCCGCCAGCTCGATCTCGGCGAGGGTCGGGTTGCTGAAACAGGTTCCGAGGGTGATCTGGCGTTGTAGCGCCGCGGTGGTTGCGTCGTGGCAGTGGCCGTGGATCAGTGCGGTGAAGTTGTTCTGCAGGTCCAAGTACTCTTTGCCGTCGACATCCCTTACATAGGCACCGGCCCCAGAGGCGAGGTAAAGCGGATGGGGGCTTTCGTAGGCCGTGCTGCGCGTATTGCCGCCGGGCATCACGTGAAGCGCCCGTCGATAGGCGGCGGCAGAGCCCTCAGGCGTTTCGTGGTGCGGCAAGCTGATGTTCATGTCACGTCGTCGTCCAAGTGGTCAGTGCCATGGAGTCCGGGACCTACCTCGCCGGGCTGCGGGCCTTGCCCGGATTCCGGCCGCCTGCCGTGGCTTCGAGTCGACGGCAACTCGGCCGATCTTCAGTATGCTGCCCTGGATGACGCGCCGACCGCGAAGCCGTCACGGCCTCTCCGTGGTCTCCAAACCAAGAGCGGTCCTCGGCCGCCTTTCGCCTCCCGAACCCGGATGGATGACGCCGTCCTCGTCCGCCAGATCTGCGACATAGGCGAGGGCTGGGCCGACGTCGCTCTCCAGAGCGCGCCGCGCCGACTCCGGGTCCTTGGCCTCGAGCGCCTTGATGATCTGTCCGCGCCAATCGTGCTTCAGGGAGCGAATGTAGTCCGGATACAGCAAGCGCAGGCAGGAGCCGGTCTGCAGCCACAGCGATTCGATCAGCTGCACCAACTGGGGCATGCGCGACAGGCGATAGAGTGTGAACTGAAACTCCGTCAGGGTGGCGATGTCAGTGGCGACATCGCCGCGCTGTCTTGCGGCGACGATCTCCAGCGCGAGGCTGCGGAGCGGTCTGATTTCATCCGGCGTCGCGTTGACGGCGGCTCTCGACACGGCCAAGCCTTCGACGGCCAGACGGATGTCCCGGAGCTCGAGAATTTTTTTCCGCGTCATCGGCGGTATGCGCACGGACCGGTTGGCGGAGGCTTCCAGCGCGCGTTCCGCCGTCAAGCGGTGGATGGCTTCCCTCACCGGGGTTACGCTCATCCCCAGGGCGCCGGCGAGCGCGCGCAGCGTCAGCTTCTGTCCGGGTACGAATTGTCCGCTGATCAGCGCCTGTCTCAGCGCCTCGTAAGCTTCATTACCGCGGGTTTCCAGCTCTATTAGCGGGGCGACAGCCATTTCGATTTCTTGCTTGTGTCCGGTTCATCAATCCGCGGAGGTTCGACTTGGCCAGCGGCCGCTGGGATGGAAACTCTAGCACCCTCTGAATGGGTTGGGCACAACTTCGACTGCAAGAGCCCCTCCGACCTGGCTCCCTTCGAAGTCATCTTAGATGTTATAAAATCCTACCGCTCCCCTGACCGTCAAGCGAATTTCGGCATTGCGATGGCTGAAACCCTTACAAAACCTCCAGAACCAGGGTCTCGGGCCTCAAGTCCGTTTACACATTTGTCTTGATTCGGTTACATAAACGTTACATTATTTTTGAGATGGTGAAGGGCAACGCTCTATTTTGAGCGGTATTTGATGAAGAGCGGAACGATTGTGATAACATATTTCAACAGGAGAGGTTCCGAGCCCGGTCAGCCATCGACTGTGCAGGAGCATCACGGCAGGAGGCCTTGGCGCTCGCGTTCCGGGCTTGCCTTTCTCGCTGGTCCGCAGATTTTCGGTCTTCTTGGAGCTCTTCTCGGGCGCTCCGACCACGACGTCGCGGGTGGCCGCTGATGGAGATCTTTCAAGCCGTCCTGGCGGATGTGCTTTCTCCGACCAGCCTCGTCTTCCTTTTCGCTGGTGTTGCGGTCGGCGTTGTCCTGGGTGCAACTCCCGGGCTGACGGCGACGATGGGGATCGCGCTGGTGATCCCCTTCACCCTCGGCATGGAGCCGACCTCGGCAATCCTCATGATGGTCGGCGCCTACAAGGGCGGGATCTACGGCGGCTCCATTTCCGCGATCCTGGTCAAGGCGCCGGGAACCTCCTCGGCTCTGGCCACAGTCGAGGACGGTCATGCCCTGGCCCAGCAGGGCAAGGCGCGCAAGGCGCTCAAGGTCTCGCTGGTGGCATCGGTGATCGGCGACACCTTCAGCGACATTGTGCTGATCCTGACAGCCGTACACCTTGCACGGGTTGCGCTCCAATTCGGCCCGGTAGAGTACACGGCCGTTGCCGTGGTTGCCTTGATGATCATTGGCTCGGCCTCAGGACAATCGCTTCTCAAGGGCGTCATCGCGGCGGTGGCCGGCCTCTGCGTTGCGCTTATCGGGCTCGACCCGACCACCGGCATGCCGCGCTTCACCTTCGGTGTGATCGATCTCTATGGCGGGGTGCCGCTGGTGGCCATGTTGATCGGTTTGATCACCATGGCTGAGTTGCTGCGCCAGATGGAGGTGACCCGCAAGGCCTCGGTCTCCCATCTGCCGGCGCCAAAGGGGCCCGACGACAGCCGGCTGACCCGCGAGGATGCCAAGCTCATGCTTCGGCCGATCGCCGGCGGCTCGGTGATCGGCACGATCGTCGGCATTGTCCCGGGGCTGGGTCCAACCCTCGGCGCTTTCCTCGGATACGACAACGCCTGGCGTTTCGCCAGGAAGCCCGAACTGTTCGGGAAAGGCTCGGTTGAGGGCATCGCCGGAGCCGAGTCCGGCAACAATGCCGTCAGCGGCGCCAATCTGATACCGCTGCTCGGACTGGGCGTTCCCGGCGATCTCGAGGCAGCGATCCTGATCGGAGCCTTCCTGATCCATGGGCTGACTCCCGGACCCCTGATTTTTCAGGAAGCGCCGGACGTGGTCTATGGAATCTATGTCGGTCTGATCGCGGCCAACATGCTGCTCTTTGCCGTCGGCTACACCCTTATCCCGGCCTTTTCCAAGCTTGCCAGCCTCAGGGTCGGGCTCCTCTTCCCCGTCGTCTTCTTCCTGGCCGTGATCGGGGCCTATTCCTATCACCAGAGTGTCTTCGACGTCGGGCTGGCCTTCCTCTTCGCTTTCATCGGCTACCTGATGATCAAGCTCGACATCCCGCGGACGACCTTCTTGGTGGGCTTCATACTTGGCCCCTTGCTGGAGGATAACTTCCGCCGGGCGATGCAGCTCTCCGACGGCTCCTACGGCATCTTCTTCGAAAGCGCCTTGGCCAACGTGCTCTGGGTGGTCGCGTTCCTGCTGGTCGTCTGGATCGTGGTGCAAAAGCAAAGATCCCGCCGGCGGCTGGTCGGCTGAGTCAAAGGGAGGTTACCTGCCGTGTTCGAACTTTCAGAGAAATCGAGGGATCTGATCGGTTTCGGCGCGTTGCTTTCCTTTGCGATCCTTCTCCTCTTTCTGCCGTATCAACTGCCGAAAGAGATCGAAGGCGACCTTCCGGCCGATGTCTATCCAAGGACGCTTTTCATCGCGGGAGTCGTGCTGCTTCTGGTCCAGATCAGCAGCCTGCTCCTGAGAGGAAAGGGCAAGGTCCTGTCCCTGAAGTCCGAAGGCCTGACCCGCGCCGTGTCTTTGTTCGCCGTGATGATCGTTGGCTACCTGGTGATTTTGGCCGCGGGCTTCCTTCTGGCCGGCGCCTTCTTCGTCTTCTGCTACGCCTGGCTCCTCAAGGAACGCGATCGGACGGCGCTCATGCTCGCGATCGCAGCCCCCTTGGCCATCTATTGGGCCCTTGAGTTCGCCTTCAGGATCCGTCTGCCGACCATGCTCGATGTGTTTTGAAACGCCGCCAATCGCTCGGCTGCGGACCGAAAAGTCGCTTTGAACAGAAGTGGACAAGCAGCGAAATCGCCCCTGGGAAGAGGGGCCGCAGAACAAGGGAGATTAGAATGACCAGAGTCCTGACATCATTGATCACCGGGACCTTTACGATTGCCGCACTCGTGATCGCTTTGCAGGCGCAGGACGTGCAGGCCTTTCCCGATAAGGAAATCGAGGTGATCGTGAACTATGGCGCCGGCGGCAGCACGGACCTCTCGACCCGGGTTCTGGTCGAGGCCGCGGGCAAGATCCTTGGCCAGCCCCTGAGAGTCGTGAACCGGGCCGGCGGCTCCGGGACGGTCGGGCCGACCTTCATCACCAAGGCCAAGCCCAATGGCTACACCATCGGTGTCGCCAGCTTCTCGCCGCTGGCGGTCGCGCCGCACATGCAGGAGGTCCCCTACAGCCTCGACGACTTCCGCTTCATAATCGGCCACGCACGCTACCGCTCCGGCATCGCCGTGTCCTCGGAGTCGCCCTATCAGACGATGAAGGATCTCATCGAAGCCGGCCGCGCGGGCGAGGAACTGAACTACGCTGCGACGGACGTGCTGGGCGCCATCACCATGCTTCGCCTGAGCAAGCAGACCGGGGCAAAGTTCAAGTGGATTCGCTACAAGTCGGGTCAGGAAGCGGCAACGGCCACGCTGGGCGGCTTCGTCGATCTCTTCATCGGGAACCCGACCAGCATCACCCCGCAGGTCAAGACCGGCAAGTTCCGGATGCTGGCCTCCGCGAGCTCGGTCCGCTGGTACGAATTGCCGGAGGTCTTGACGCTCAAGGAGCAGGGCTACGATGTCGAGGTGGAGAGCTATGCCGGTCTTGCCGCGCCGGCTGGCACGTCCGACGAAGTCGTCAAGACCTTGGAGGATGCCTTTGCCAAGGCCTTGGCAAGCGAAGAGGTTCAGAAGTCCTTGAAGGATCTGGGTATGGAGCCGGTCTACATGACCTCTGCCGAGTACGAGACCCTGCTGCGCGAGGGGCATGCGGCTATGGGCGAGGACCTGCCCAACGTGATTGACAAGGGGAACTAAAGAGGGTCTCCCACCTGTCCGCGGGCAGAGGCATGTCGTCAAGTCGTGGCGGCGGCGCCTGCCTGCGGCGGGGGAGGGTGTGATCTGATGTATCAGCCGACCCCTTCAGAGGGCGTCATGGCTCGGGGGATTTGAGGGGATGTCCTTGCGCTCCAAGAGGGTCCTGATCGGCCGTCTGTTTCACGAGTCGCACAGCTTCAACGTCCGGCCGACGACGGAAGAGTGCTTCCAGGTGGAGCGTGGCCCCGAGCTGCTCGCCAGTTCGGCCTCCGTGCTTGCCGGCATTGCCTGGAAGCTTCAGCGGCTCGGCCATAGCCCGATCACGTCCGTTTCGGCGGTCGCGCCGCCGGGCGGCCTTGTCGACCACTGTTTCTACCTTGCGATCAAGGCCGAGCTGACCCGGGCGGCCGAGGAAACCAATCCGGACGCGATCGCCTTGGAGCTCCATGGCGCGATGGCGACGACCAGGATTGCCGATGTCGAGGGCGACCTTCTTGCCAGGCTTCGTGATGCGGTCGGCTGGCGGATTCCAATCGGGATCGGCCTTGATCTGCACGGCCATGTCACGCCCGCGATGCTGCAAGCCGTAGACATATGCATTGCCTGCAAAGAAAATCCCCATTCGGATCTTTTCGAGTGCGGAGAGCGGGTCGTCGAGTGTCTCGACGCAGTGCTTCAAGACCGGCTGCGCCCGGTCAGCAGCCTCGTCAAGGTACCGATGATTCTCACTGGCGCCGCGGAAACGGACAGCGGGCCGCTGGCCGAACTGCATCGGCAAGCCAGGGACGCGGTGGCCGCCGAGGCCGCACTTTGGGACGTCTCGATCTTCAATGTCTATCCCTTCGCAGACGACGTCGGCATGGGACAGGCGGTGGTCGCCCTGGCAGACGACGATCCCGCTGTTGCGGTCCGGATTTCGGAGACGCTGGGCGATTTGCTCTGGCGCTGGCGGGAACGTTTCGTCGACGATTTTCCTGCTATCGACCGTGCGCTGGATCTGGTCGCCGCTTGTCCGGAGCAGCGGCCCTTCGCAATCGCCGATATGGGTGACCGGGTCTTGGCCGGTGCTCCGGGAGACAGCACGGCGATCCTTGCGGCGGCGATTTCCAGGGGGGACGGGCTCAAGGGCACAATCCCGATCACCGACCCGGAGAGTGCGGCGGCGGCGATCTCGTCAGGCCTTGGCTCGAGGGTGACCTTGAGGGTCGGAGGGAAGTTCACGCCGGGTTTCCATCCTCTCGAGGTGACCGGCGAGGTGGTCTCCGTGACCGACGGCCGATTTGAGATCCGGGGGCCCTTCCAGGCCGGCGACTCGACCTCCTTCGGTCCGACCGCCGTGCTCAAGGTCGGCGCGCTTTCACTCATCTTGACGTCGCGTCCCGGATTCACGCAGGACGTCAATGCCTTCGAGAGTCAGGGCATTGACATCGCAGCGCAGGACTTCCTGGTGATCAAGTCCGGCTATCACTTCAAGATCTCTTTTCAGGGCGTTGCGACGCCGCTGGTTGCCGAGACTCCGGGGATCAGCCGCTACCGGCCTGGCCGCTTCAGTTGGTCCCGCGGCCGGATCCATCCAGTGCACGACGTCGGATTCTCTCGCGCAGGTGCAACACTGTTCGACCATCGGCGGGCCAATTCCGACGCCGTTCTCGTCCGACAGTGTCGCGGATACTACTCGGCCGAGAAGGCGTAGCCGACGGTCCAGACGGTTCGGATCAGGTTGTCCTGCGGCTGCGATCCCAGCGCTTTTCGCAGCCGGGCGACGTGGACGTCGACCTTGCGTCCGCCGTTGTAGGGCGTCATTTGCCAGATCGCATCCGACAGCTGTTGCCGCGAGAAAACCCGCTCGGGGTGTTCCAGAAAATGTTTCAGAATCCGAAACTCTGTCGGAGTGAGGCGGATCTCTCGCCCGCCTCGACACACCCGGTGCGTGGCCAGGTTCATCTCGACGTCGGCATGGCTCAGGATCCTTCCGGGTCTGCCGGCGGCGTTGCTTTTCAATGCCAGGAGAACGTTCTCGATGATGGCCTTGTGCCCGGAGGACCTCGAAACGAAGCGGTCGAGGCCACTGTCCGTTGTCGGCATCGGGGGGGCGTGCCGATCGGTCAGCAAGATGGCTGGAATCTCACGGGTGAAGGGAAGTTGCCTGAGCTGGGCAAGCCAAGCGGACGCCTGGTCCCGCGAAGACCCGCCATCGAGGAGGATGATATCGGCCCTCGGGGCCAAATCGGCACTGTCGAGGCCGGTGTCGGGCTCCAGTCCAATCGTCGCAAAGCCTTCGGCTACCAGGACATAGTCCAGCATGTCCAGGTAGGATGCATCCTCCCCCAAAAGCAGCACGACTGGCTGGTCTGCCTCCAAGATCTGCCTATCGGACATCACACACCTTTTCCGCAATCATCACCGGTGGCACCGAGCCTGCTGCGGTAGAGAAAACCTTTCCTCCAAAGGGGGGCTGCTTCGTCGAAGGACTGGAATTCTTCGCGCTGTCGTTGCCCTCCTTTCGGCCAGGGACTTCAGGGCAGCAGGGCAAGACGGAGATCTTCGGCAGTCGAGGTCAATCAGCGTCGACCGCGCAACAATCCCGCTCGCTTGCTCGTCCTACACTACGATATGGCATAAGATGTATGCAACCGACAAGTGCATTTTTGCTAAGGCCTTCCCAGGGAGCGACCGCATCAAACCGGAGCGTGGGCTCCGCCGATGCTCCTACAGCGGCTGCGGTCGCAAGCGCTGGGGTCTTTCGCGGCCCCGGACTCCAGAATTGACGCGCTAGGAGAGGTGTTCGGGCTCCGTGGTGCGTCGTCTCGGCACCTCCGGATTGAAATTACCGTTTCCTGCCGAACGGAGCAGGGAGAAGACGGCTGCCCAAAAGCGATAGTCTTCGTTGCGGTCGTTCGCCAGGGCCGCAAAAGCGCAATCCACGGCGGCGTCCGTAGCGGCGGCGCCATAGGTCTCAATCATCGCATCCGCAGCCGCTTCCGGACTTGCGAGGTCCCAAAAGTCTCTCAGTCCCTGGGGCCAATAAAGCAACATACCGACCTCCTCCTCAGGCGTAGGAAAGGAGTGCATTGGAAGCCAGCCCTGTTACTTCCCATCGTGATACCGGCCCGGTGGCGGCAATTCCACTGTGATCCCGCCGCCTCGAAGGAGACCAAATGTAGTAACGATCGAGCACTGCAATGTTGATTTGTTTTTTGGGCATGTCTTGAACTGTCCGAGCGGGCGAAACCCGCCCCGTGTGTTCTTGTCGATGCTCACGCGCAAACACCATACTTAACTACACTGCAAACAATCGAACGGCACAACGTGAGAATTGTCCTAGAAATGGCGGCCTGGTCTAGAAAGCGGCCTGCGCCCGGTCGGCACTTTCCTTCAAGCTGTCGGCGACGCGGTGGAGCCCCACCTTCAAGCGTGCCGTATCGCTTATCGACCCGAGGGCGAGCCGAATGGCATCGGGCACAGGACTGCGGTCGACGGCGAATTGATCCGATGGCGCGACAAGAACCCCTTCCTGTCTGAGCTTGGCTACGACATCCGCCGTTTTATGGGGCCGGGGAAGAGGGACCCACAGGTGGTAGCTTGACAGCGCTTTGTCGCCGCCGAGCCCCAGCAACTTGCGCGCGTAAGTGTTGCGCTCGCTCGCTTCGCGTCGATGCCACGCGATGAATTCGTCTGCATGACCTTCCTCGATCAGCAGTGTCGCGATCTCGCCCATGAGCGCCGGCGAGCTCCAGTGCATGCTTTGCAAGCTGTCGATGACGCGATTGACCAGAGCCGCCGGCGGCAGGATATAGCCGACGCGCAGGCCGGCCGCGATGCTCTTCGATGTGCCGCAGACATAGATGCAGCGATCCGGCGCCAGGGCGGAAAGTGGCGGCACGTCCTGTCCGGCCAGATGGCCGAAGATATCGTCCTCCACCAGAAGAGCGCCGGCGCGTCCGGCGATTTCGACCACCGCTTTTCGCCGTTCTATCGGCGCGAAGGCGTTGGTCGGATTGTGATTGGTCGGGTTGACCAGAATTGCCGCGACCCGGTTCTCCTGGCAGGCGACCTCCAGGGAGTCCGGTATCATGCCGTGTTCGTCGATCTCGACACCTCGAATGTTGAGGTGAAGCATATCGGCAATGTAGCGGACGCCGGCATAGTTGAGCTTCTCGGTGAGGACGGTGTCCCGTGGCCGGGTGATGGCCGACAGGATCGCCAGGAGACCTTCTTGCGCGCCGGTGCACACGATCACGCGGTCCGCCGTTGCTTCGATGCCCCGCCTGCCGATCCACCGGGCCCCGGCGGCGCGGTGGCGATCGAGGCCCGGATGCGGGTGATACTCCAGAAGGCCGTGTAGCGAACCGCGCCTGGAAATCGCGCCCAGCAGACGATTGAACACCGAATTAAAGGCTGCGCTGCTGGCGATGTTGGCACTGAGATTAATCATGTCCGGCGGTGGCGCGGCGATGTTGGCCATCTCCTCCGGGAAGCCCTTGACGTAGGTCCCACGGCCCGTGCGGCTGACGACGAGGCCGTTCCGCTCCGCCTCGGCATAGGCCTTCGTTACGGTGTTGGCCGTGACGCCCAAGGAGTGCGCAAGGGCGCGGTGGGTGGGTAGCTGCTCGCCGACGCCGAGGCGGCCGGATCGGATGTCCTTGGCCAGCGCTGCCGCGATCCGCCAGTAGAGCGGACCTCTCGCTTCGTCCAAATCAGGAATCCAAGCCGACGGCATAGAAGTTCCAGTAAGAAAACTTCACTATTGAATTTCGATATGCTAACACAATTCCTGATTGAAGTTATAACACTAAAGAATAAGACAATTTGAAAACATTGTCTCGCATTCTTGACAGCTCCGGCTTGCAATTTTGCGGATTCCACCTTTCGGGAGGTCAAAAATGAACATAACCCACAGTTTTAAAGGCAACTTCGCAGTTGCCGTCTTGGCCATCAGTATTGCTGCCCTGGGGGCGCCGTCTTCCAGCCTGGCTGAGTCTACTTTGGAAAGGATACAACAAAGGGGCAAGCTCTTGGCGGGCGTGCGCTTCGACTATCCTCCGAACGGCTCCATCGACGGCCAGGGCAACAACCTGGGCTTCGGCCCGGACATCGCCAGGGCCTTCGCGGCGCGGCTGGGCGTCGAGGTCGAGTTTGTACAGACGACCTCCAAGAATCGGATACCGATGCTGCTGAACGGTCAGATCGACGCCGATATCGGGCCGACGACTCCGACCAAGACCCGCGACGAAGTGGTGGACTTCTCCTACACCTACATCGTCGACCAAGCGGTGATCATGGTCCGGGAAGGGGAAAGCAAGGATCCCAAGGCCTATTTCAACAGCGACAAGGTCGTTGGCGCCCTGCAGGGATCCTCCTTCGTCGGCCTTTGGAAGGACTATTCGCCCGAGGCCAACATAAAGGAATACCAAGAGTTTCCCCAGCTCGTCGTCGCGCTGGCGCAAGGCAAGGTCGATGTTGTCCCCGTCACCGAGGGCTCTGTCTACGATCTGATAGAAAGGCTCGGCGATGGCGCCAAGGAACTCACGGTCGGCGAGGTGTTCTATCAGGACACCCATGCGATCGGTCTCCGGGAGAACGATTCCGATTGGCGGGACTGGGTGAACTGGGCGCTGCAGCGCATGTGGGCGGATGGCTCTTTCCAGAAGATCTACAAGAAACACTACAAGATAGAGCCGTCCTTCCAGCTCGGCGATGCCGGCCGGCTGCAACCGGGTTACGAAAAGATCGCCAAGGAAAACGACCCCTGGTGACGCAGAACCGCGATGGAGCGGCCCTGAGAGACCGGCGCGTGCAGGGCGGCCGTCGCCCCTGACCGCCGGTCTCAGGCCTCCCACGCTTGGACCTCGACTGGTACATCGTTTGGGACTACCGCGCCGAGTTGCTGCGGGGATTCTGGCTGACCAGCTTCATTTCTCTGGTCACCATTTTCGGGGCAACGCTGCTTGGCACCTTGATCGGCTGCCTGCGGGCCCTGCCGACCTTCTTTCTGTACCGGGTCACGGGGCTCTATGTCGAAGTCATGCGCAACATCCCCGTCGTGGTGAAGCTTTTCTTTGCGCATTTCGTGATCGGACTGGATGCTCTTCCGGCCGGCCTCATCATCCTCATTCTCCACCAAAGCGCCTATATCGCCGACGTGACGGCAGCCGGCCTGCGGTCCGTTCCCCAGGGGCAGACGGAGGCGGCGATGGCCAGCGGCCTCAGCTATGCCCAGCTCTTCACCTCTGTTCTTCTGCCGCAGGCGGCGCGCGCCATGATCCCGCCCTTGACGACGCAGTACACGCAGATCGTGAAGAACTCCTCGGTCGTGATGCTGGTCGCTCTGCAGGACCTGACCTTCATGACCCAGAAGATCGAGCATGAGACCTTTCGGGGCATGGAGGCGGCTTCGACCGTCACGCTGCTCTACCTCCTCATCGTTCTTTGCGTCGCCGCCGCCATGTCGCTTCTGCAGCGGGGTCTCGAGCGGAGGTTCGCATGACGGCGGTGGCCGCGAGCGGGGCCGGGCTTACCGGAAGTATCCGCAAGAAGGAGCGCATGTGGCGCATGGGTGTTCTGTGCCTGCTCCTCTTGGGCGGATGGCTGGCGCGCGACCTGCGCTGGGAGGTCGTGTGGGAGAGCCTGCCCTTTCTTCTCGAAGGTCTGGCCAACTCCTGGGTGCTTGCCCTGAGCTCGGTTGCAATCGGGTCGATTGCGGCGATCCCCCTTGCCGTTGCGCGGGTGTATGGCCCGGCCGGCCTGCGCCATCTGGCCGGCGCCTTCATCGAGGTCGTCCGCGCTACGCCCGAGCTCATGATCGTGTTCTGGATCTTCTTCGCCCTGCCGGGACTGATCCAGACCGCCGTGTCCAACTGGACGGCGGCCGTCGCCGCCCTGAGCCTGATTGCCTCCGCCTATCTCGCCGAGGTGATCCGAGGCGGCCTCTACTCGGTGCCAAAGGAGCAATGGGAGGGGGCGCTGTCGACCGGATTGAGCCGCAGTCAAGCCTTTGTCTACGTGATTCTGCCGCAGGCGCTGCGCAATATGGTCCCGGCCTTGGTGGCCTTGGCCGTCATACTCTTCAAGACGACATCCCTGGTCTACGTGATCGGTGTCATCGAGTTTTTTCGGGCGGTGTCCATCGTCAACAACACGGCTTTCGCGCCCTATGCACTCTACACCACGATGGCGATCGGCTATTTTCTCTGCAGCTGGCTGCTGACCTGGATCGTTCGGCGACTCGATCCCAAATACCTTCTTGCCGAGTGACCGGCTCCTGCAGGGTAGCGATATCAAGCCCTCGAAGGGGCACGCGAATGACGGCAAGCTTCGACAGCCCGCCGACAAATGCTCAAAGCGCGCCAGCGACCCTGGTCGTCGAGTTTGCCGGAGTCCACAAGCACTTCGGCGAGCTGCACGTGCTGCGGGGCATCGACCTGGCTGTGGGGCAGGGCGAGGTCCTGGTGATCTGCGGTCCCAGCGGTTCGGGCAAGAGCACGCTCGTTCGCTGCGTCAACGCGCTTGAGCCGGTCGATGCGGGGCGCTTGACGGTCCTGGGGCGATCGCTGAACAGGCAATCCGTCGACCTGCACGGACTTCGTGCCGACGTGGGCATGGTCTTTCAGCACTTCAATCTCTATCCGCATTTGACGGCGCTTGGAAACGTCACGCTCGCACCGGTCAAGGTGCGGGGCCTGACCAGGAAGCAGGCGAGGATCAAGGCGCTCGGACTACTGGAGCGCGTCGGCATTGTGGAGAAGGCCGACCAACATCCCGCCCAGCTGTCCGGTGGGCAGCGCCAACGCCTTGCGATCGCGCGCGCTTTGGCGATGGATCCGAAGGTCCTGCTCTTCGACGAGCCGACCTCGGCGCTCGATCCGGAGATGATCAAGGAGGTTCTGGACGTGCTGACCGAGCTCGCACAGGACGGCATGACAATGATGGTGATCACCCACGAAATGGGCTTCGCGCGCCGCGTCGCCGACCGGATTGTCTTCATGGATGAGGGGCGCATCGTTGAGGAAGGGCAGCCTCAGGCCTTTTTCGAGTCCCCTCGAGACCAGAGGACGAGGGACTTCCTAGGCAAAATTTTATCGCACTAAGGCCCCGTCTCTGCCTGAATCCGCCGTCCAATCCAGTGGCGATATGTATATCTGCGGTTGCAGGACGGCCTTCTTGAAAACGACTTGGGCGATGGGCATGCCAATAGATGGAGTCGCCCTCTGTAGGCGGTCTCAGCTGACCTTGCCTGGAGGCCCGCAATCGTCTGCGGCGGGCATTGTGGCAGGGTTTCTGCCATAACTGAAAGATTTTGTCCTCGCCAGGGCACCAAGAAACAGGGCGGCATCCTCGAGCGACTCTATCTTGAGTGGCTGAGTCCCTTTCATGGCCGATCTATGAATATTGACCGATATAGACAATCCAGGGTTGCGAAAATGCCTGAATTGATCTCATATGTCATCGTTGTAGGAGCTTTTCGCAAGTGTGATACAACTTTCCGAAATCCGGGGACAGCTACCGCTCCCGGATTTGACGGTGGTACGGACCGCGGGCTGTTGGGTAGCGAGGGCTACCTGCAGCTGGGGCGCAGGAAAGATCTTGGAGCCGGATCTGGGCGCCCTGACTTGACGGGTGATACCGATAGGAGCAACGGATGAGCTCTAGGCCTTTGGTCCTGGTATGTGTCGTCGACACCGACTTCTACTACATGCTGGACCACATTCTCGAAGTCGAGGGCTTCGAGACGCTGCCGGCCAATGACCCGGACGAGATTCAGGAGCTGGCGCAGAAACGGAGGCCGGATGCGATCCTCCTGGATTGCAGGCCTCGGTCTTTGCCTGCCGCCGAGATCTGCAACCGTTTGAAGAGTCGTCCCGAAACGCGGGACATCGGCATTATTGCCCTGATCAGCCAAGGAGCTAAGCGGGACTACATCGATATTGCAAAGGCGGGTGTCGACGAAACTCTGGTGCGGCCGATCCTGCCGGTGCAGCTCGTAGAGCGCCTGAGGGCGATGCTGGAACCGGGAGCCGGGGAGAAAGATCGTTTGCCTTCAAAACCGGAGCAATCGATATCCGAGCTCACCCAAGTAGCCTATGCCGGTGTGGACTTGAACCTGGACACGCATCGCGTGCGCCGCAACGGGACCATCATTCATCTCGGACCAATCGAATTCAAGCTCCTGCACCGGCTGTTGCAAAAGCCGGAGCAGGTGCTTTCGCGCGATGAGCTGATCAGTGCGGCCTGGGAACCGAAGGTCTATGTCGGCCCGCGGACGGTCGATGTTCACGTGGGGCGGCTTCGCAAGGCCTTGAATTCGGTCGCCGGCAAGGAACTGATCCGCACCGTACGGTCCTTCGGATACGCCCTGTCGAAAGAAGGCAAAATTCAAGGTCGTCCTGGCAAATGAAGGGCAGGGCTAGGTCCGGTCTAGGATCTGCGGGCGACCTACTCCGTGGGACTCATTCGGCAGGCCGCGAAGCAGGCGTCCATCGAGCCGAGACGAATGGGCTAAGGATCAGCCGATCCGCGGCGTCGCGGCAGTGAAGGCCCTCAGCAGCGTGAGGGACTGAGCACTCCGGCCCGTCCGCGGTGGCGACCCAGGTGATCTTGGGGGCCGTGCCGTAATAGAAGTTCCCTGACAATCCAACCGGTCCAAATTCGCAGGGCGCCGCCATGTCCACCAGTCCAAACCGCAGCCTTTCCGTCGCCCTCGCGATGGATTGACGCGACTCTTTCTATTTAGGAGTGGGGTAGCGTCAAGCGTGTGCGCTACCTGTGCAGCCGTGCACTGCAGGCACAGAGCTTTGGCCTGCGATAAGGTTTGAAAGGGTGTCGACGGCGCCGATAGCCGGGCTTCCGCTCCATGCCGCTGGCGCCAAGGACCGTCAATGTGGCGGCCCTGGTCGAAGCCAGCAGCTTGGTCGCGACCTGCTTGACGACGACCTAAGCGAGTAATAGTATTTTCTATAACAACTCAGTCAAGTTAAGGAAATCGCGGCCTGGAACAGTGCGATTTCGGCTTCTGGCTAGGGCTTTCTCCAATGACATAGCGTGCCAACGTTAAGTCAAAGGGTTGTATAGCCCATGCGCGGGAATTTGTTGGCGCGCTCAGCGCTTTAGCAGTTTACGGGTTGTAAGAGTTGTTGGCCGCTTGCGGGAGGGAAGTAACCGTGGGCAGACAACCGATCCGGCGCCTGGAGACTCCCTTGCGGGATCAGGTCGCCAATCGGAGTTGCGTCGCGCTGCTGCAGGTCGATCGACCCTCGAATCGGCTGAAGGCCAAGGGGCCTTCTCGGGAGATTCGCCTTAGGCGGACCATCAACCCAACCTTCATGGGCCATCGGCCGGGCTCCGCCTGCTCTGCGAGCGCCTCCATGCCGGCCGGGCTCGGCGGTTGCATGTGCCCTCGCGCCGGCAGCGGCTTGGCGTATTGGCTTTGAGAAGGAACTTGCCTGCGGCCCTGCCCGGGCGCCCCGATCTTCACAATGAAGAAGGGCACTCAGGGCACTAGTGGGGGACTTTGAGGGAGAGAGTGGGATGCCGCCCTATCGTCATCGTCGTCACCCCGACCCGATACGCCTCGGACAGAAAGCGGCCAGATTGGCTTTGCCGCAAGGAGACCCGGCGTCACGGGACCATCAATTTCTAGACATCAAACTCCACGATCGAGTGCCTTTCACAACCTGGCTGACCATAGCCGCATTGATCGGGATTCTGGGGATTGTGACTTACCTCTTGTTCTTTCGTACGGCGCCAAGCGAGAGGCTACCGCCGCAGCTTCCCTTGCAAAGTACTCCGGAGACGACGATCCAACCCGCTGCGCCTTCCGCTGGGATTTCGATAGAAGAGGGGATCCTTCGCCGAGCGCCAAATTCGCCGCCGGGCGAGGTCGCCACAACTGGGGTTGTTGCGCCTGATGTTGCCGGCCCGCCGTCCGATTCGGACAAACAGCGGGCCGCAGGCCCGGAACCCGGCACGACGGCCGCGCCGGTGCCGCAAGCGCCGAGCCGGCCGACGGCGAACACGCGAGAGCTGATGGAACTGCTCTATCAGGGAGACAAGGCCCTTAGCTTCGGCGACGTGGCAGTGGCGCGCGGCTACTATGAGGCAGCCTATGATGCCGGCAGACCGGAGGCCGCCACCAGGTTGGGTCGCACCTATGATCCACTCTTCCTGTCGGAACGTGCAACGCTCGGCCTGCAGCCGGACCCAACCGCGGCCCTGGATTGGTACAGAAAAGGGGAAAAGGCAGGCGATCCAGGCGCCCAGAACCTCCTGAGCGCTTTGCTGTTCTGGCTGCACGATCGCTCCCGGAAGAAGGAACTGGAAGCTCAAAGTTTACCTTGAGCAATCCGACGAACGAGACGGCGATGCGCCCTGTATCCCTCGGGCGAACCGGAAACGCGAAACAACCCCGAAGTCTGTCGTGAGGAACGGTCTCGCCGCTGCTTTCGCGCTACACGCTTTGATAGCAAAACCGTTTGTATCCCAAATCATTGCGTGAAGCGCTTCACTCTCAAATCGCTGGTTCTCTTGTAAGTTGCAGTTGATCGGCTGGCGGCCTCACGCAATGCGTTTTGGGAGGTTAATGGAGCCATGTTGAAGAAAATCACTTTGCTCCTGTTTGTCTGCGTCGTGTTGGCCTGGACCAACGAAGTTGGCGCACAGACTTCGGATTCGGGTCTCGTGCGCGATCAGCTGCTTACCGGGCAGAACAGAGGCGACGCCAACGCGGGCACCGTCACCATCATGACGACCCGTAACCTCGGCAGTTCCTACATGCAGATGGCGCTGGATCTCTCCTCGCTGCTGGATTCCGGCGAACACTTCGAGGATATGCGCGTCATTCCTCTGGTCGCGCGTGGCAAGGTCCAGAACCTTTGGGACATCCTCTACCTCAAGGGAATCGATATCGGATTCGTCCAGTCGGACAGCCTGGAATATCTCCAGGGCAACCCGAAGCTGGGCTCGATCAAGCGGAACATTCGGTACATCTGCGTGATGCCGCCGGAAGAGGTGCACATCATTGCGCGCAAAGACATCAGCAGCATTTGGGATCTGGCCGGCAAAACCGTAAGCATCAATGCCAAGGGGACAGGTTCGTCGGTGGTGGGAACCTTGTTGTTCCGTCGCCTGGGAATTCCGGCAAAGCTGATTCACGAAGACACCAGGCGCGCGGTCGCGCGCATAAAGAGCGGCGAGATCGCTGCACATTTCAATGTCCTTGGCAAACCCGCCCGACCGGTCGTGCGGATCAAGTCGGAAGGAAAGCTGCACCTGCTGCCGATTCCCTATTCAGAAGAGGTGAGGGAACTCTACATCCCGTCCAAGTTCACCTCGGAGGATTATCCGGAGCTCATCGCGCCCGGTCAGGAAGTGACAACGATCGCAGCGCGCAACGTCCTGGCGGTCTACAACTGGGAGAAGGGCAGCGAGCGCTATCGCAAGGTCGAGCGCTTTGTGGAGGCCTTCTTCTCGCGCTTCAATGAACTGCGGGAGAAGGGATTTCACCCGAAGTGGAAGGACATCAACCTCGCAGCTACGGCGCCCGGGTGGGAGCGTTTCAAACCGGCGCAAGATTGGCTCAACCAGAAGGGCGAAAGGTTGGTATCGACCAACGGCCGGTCGCCTGTGTCGCAACCGCGCGCTACAGGTTCCGCACCGAGAGAGCAGTTCGACGCTTTGTTCCGAGCATTCCTGGAGGAGAGGTCGCCGGAATACAAGCCGGACGAAGCTGAATTGAAGGCGCTCTACGAAACCTTCCTCAAGTGGCGCAATAGCCAGTAATTACCGAAAGCGGACGGCCCGTCGCTGGCGGGAAGTCCTCATTGGCTGCACCGGATCGTGCCCTCATCGGCGGGGCACGGTCCCGGCGCCCTGGCAGCTCCCCAATGCGCCGCCCGGTGACAGACGGATTCTTCGGTCCTAGATCAAGCTGGAACAGGATTCAGGGGTCACGCCGTCGCGGCGTAGCCCGATCCTGGTCTCGCTCGGCAGTTCGCGGGTTTCGAGATGGGGGAGGCGGTTTGCGGTTCTCAAGCATCCTTGATGTCATCACTCCGCCAGCGCTGCCGCCCCGGCCGCCCGCCTGCGCGCAGCCCACAAAGACCAGACGATCGATACTGCGGCCAAGACGAGAAAGAGGACGCTGAAGGGCGACGTGAAGAAGACGCTGATGTCTCCCTTGGCGCCGGTGAGGGCGACGCGCAGATGCTCCTCCAATTGGGGGCCCAGTACGAGCGCCAGCAACAATGGAACGACCGGCACCTCGAGCCAGCGCATTGCTAGCCCGAGCAGGCCGAAGAGGAACATGACATAGACGTCGAAAAGCGAGTTGCGCAGGGCATAGCTCCCGACCACGCAGAGAACCGCGACGGATGGCATGAGCAGCACCCGGGGAGCGGCCAGCAGCTTGACCAGAAAGCGAACGCCGATCAGCGCGATCGTGAGATTGAAGAGATTGGCCCATAGAAAGGAGAAGATGACGCCGTAGGCGAAGGCCCCATGTTCCAGAAACAAAAGGGGCCCGGGTGCCAGACCGTGAACCAGCAGCGCGCCGATCAGAATCGCGGTCACCGGATCGCCCGGAATGCCGAGCGTCATCATGGGGATCAAGGCCCCGCCGGCGACGGCGTTGTTCGCCGCCTCAGGTGCCGAGATGCCCGATATCTCCCCTTTGCCAAAGCCGTCCGGCGCCTTGCTCAGCTTTTTGGTGTAGTCATAGCTCAGGAAGGCCGCGATCGGCCCGCCAGCTCCGGGCAGGATTCCCAGAAACGTGCCTATGGTGGAGCCGATCAGGACCGGCAGGCGGATCTGAATGAGGTCGGCAAGGCGCGGCAAGAGCAATCTAAAAGCGCCGGCGGGCTGCTTCTGCGCCCCGCTTGCGCCATCGAGCCTCAGGTTGTCGATCAGCTGAGGAATGGCGAAGAGGCCGATCAGCGCCGTGAGAAAGTGAACGCCGGAAAGCAGTTCGACCTGACCGAAGGTAAAGCGCGGCGTGCCCATCACCGGGTCCTGGCCGATCGTCATGATGGCCAAGCCGATCGCCGCCGACACCAGTCCTTTGATCAGCGACCGGGACGCAAAACTGCAGATCATCGTAAGACCGAAGAAGACGAGGCTGAAGAGGTCCGGCGCGGCGAAAGCCAGGGCGACGTCGGCCAGTGTCGGCGCAATGAGATAGAGGCAAATGAAGCTCACCATGCCGCCCGCGAAACTCGCGACGATGGCGATTCCGAGGGCCCGGCCGGCCTCGCCTCGTCGGGTCAGGGGATAGCCGTCTATCGCCGTCGCAGAGGCCGAAGGAGTCCCTGGAATGTTCAGCAGTATTGCGGAGAAGCTGCCGCCGGTCATGCCGGAAACGTAGAGACCGAGCAGGAGCGCGATCGACATTGCCGGTTCCAGGACGAAGGTCAGGGGCAGGAGAATGATGATTCCCATGCTGATCGTCATGCCTGGAATCATGCCGACCACCAGCCCGATGAGCGCGCCGATTGCCGTCGCCATCAGGCTCGAGGGTGCGATCGATTGGAGGAAACCGCTTAGGACGTCGGCAGACATGCGGCTAGAAATCTAGAAGCCCGCGGGGCAGGATCACCCGGAAGCCGTATCGAAAAATCGCGTAAATCGCGAAGGCCGCTCCGGTCGAGGCGGCAGCCGTGTAGAGGTAGCTTTTGGCTCCATAGAGGCGCATCAGCGCGGCGAAAAAGAAGGCGCTGGCGAGAAGAAACCCGGCGTGGTCCAGCAGCAGCAGATAAGCGGCGAAGCAGGCCAGGGCCGCAAAGCTGCGCAAAGGCGGCGCCAGGTCGCTTGCCGGCGGTGGCGATCTGTGGGCGGTGCGAAGTGCGATCAGGCCCTGGAGGACAAGCACCGAAGCGAGTGCGACCAAGCAGACGCCGACGAGCAGCGGAAAGAACGCCGGGCCCGGCGTCCCCGTCACCGGCCGCTCCGGGAGCCCGGAAGCCAGGACGATTTGAAGCACCGCAACCGCCAGAAGCGCCACCCCTGCCGAGATGTTTCTCCAGGGCATGGACATGGCAGCGCTCCCCGCGAGACGCGACCCCGCGGGCCGCCTTACCTCGTCGGCGCGGTCAGTTCTTCACCTTCGACTGGTAGAGGCCGGAGGCCTCCATAATGCTCTTGACCTTGGCGTCCTCCACCTTCAGCAGCTGCTCGAACTCCTGCACCGGCAGAGGATCGACGGTGAAGCCCTTTTTCACTGCCAGGTCCATGAAGGCCGCCGACTTGGCTGCCTCGATCATCGCGTTTGCCAGCTTGGCCTTGATGGCCTCCGGCGTCCCCTTCGGCACCGACAGGCCCCTAAAGAGGTCGAGCGAGGCATCATAGCCCAGTTCCCCGGCGGTCGGCACGTCGAGCACCACCGAATTGCGGGCGCCGCTGGGGACCACGAGCAGGCGCAGCTTGCCGGCCTTGGTCAAATTGATCGCGCCGGTGAGGGGCGCCAACATCGCGTCGGCCTCGCCGCTGAGCACCGAGGCGTTCCGGCGCTTGATGCCGACGGGAAGGTGAATGGCATCGCAATTCGCCGCGTTCATGAGCGCAATCGCGGCCAGATGGGTCGCGCTGCCGCTGCCGGAGTTTG
>CAJIAJ010000412.1_pt1 | contig 21757 bp, 21 predicted proteins | sample 9199121 | NCBI WGS metagenome assembly CAJIAJ01 (sample SAMEA7708267, study PRJEB35096) | sediment metagenome | biome: marine neritic benthic zone biome [ENVO:01000025]; feature: sediment [ENVO:00002007]; material: shallow marine sediment [ENVO:03000034] sea grass bed [ENVO_01000059] ...
CGCCGGAGGACCGCAGGATCAAGGACCCGCAAACATGCCGGAGTCGCAAGCCTTGACGGGCGGCGCACCGCTTTCCGACCTGCCCGACAACGCCGTGGAGGCGCGCGGCCTGAACAAGGTGTACCGGGCCGGCAAGCCGGGCGAAGCGAAGGCGGCCCTGATCGACGTCGACCTGGACATTCCGCGCGGCTCGCTCTTCGGCCTGCTGGGACCCAACGGCGCCGGCAAGTCGACCTTCATCAACATCCTGGCCGGGCTGGTCAACAAGACCAGCGGCACGGCGCGGATCTGGAACGTCGACATCGACCAGAACCCGCGCCAGGCCCGCGCCGCCATCGGCGTCGTGCCCCAGGAATTGAACATCGACCCCTTCTTCACGCCGCACGACCTGCTGGAGCTGCAGGCCGGGCTCTACGGCGTGCCGCCGGCCGAGCGCCAGACGGCAGAGATCCTGGAGATCCTGGGCCTGAGCGACAAGGCCAAGGCCTATGCCAGGACCCTCTCCGGCGGCATGCGGCGGCGTCTGCTGGTGGCCAAGGCCATGGTCCACAATCCGCCGGTCCTGGTCCTGGACGAGCCGACCGCCGGCGTCGACATCGAGCTGCGCCAGCAGCTCTGGTCCCGGGTCGTGGAGCTCAACCGCCTGGGCACGACCGTCCTCCTGACCACCCATTACCTGGAGGAGGCCGAGGAGCTCTGCGACCGCATCGCCATCATCAACCACGGCAAGGTCATCGCCTACGATACCAAGCAGGCGCTGATCTCGCGCCTGGACGACAAGGAGCTGGCCCTGGTGGTGGACCGCGACCTGGAGGCGGTGCCCGAGGCTTTGGCCGAATTCAACGCCGAGGTGGTCGAGCCGCGGCGCCTGCTGATCCGCTATCAGCGCAGCCAGCGGCCCCTGAACCAGATCCTGGACGCGGTTGCGCGCAGCGGCCTGTCCGTGGTCGACCTGACCACCGAGGAAACGGACCTGGAGGACATCTTCCTGCAACTGACGCGGGGCGGCGACGGTGCCGGGCCGAAGGGCTGAGCCGCGCTGCCAGACCGGCCTCCGGGGCGGCCTCGCGGCCGCCCTGCTGACGCTGTTGCTGCCGCTGCTGGCGGCCTGCGCCACGCCGACGGTCGCACCACCCGGACCGCTGGCCGCCGAGGGCGGCACCGAGCCGAGCCTGGCGGCCAAGAGCTTTGCCGCCCGCGACGGCCTGCGCCTGCCGCTGCGGACCTGGTTGCCGGAGGACCCGCCGAGGGCCGTGTTCCTGGCACTGCATGGCTTCAACGACTATTCCAAGGCCTTCGAGGCCCCGGGCGAGGCCTTCGCCGGGCACGGCATCGCGGTCTATGCCTTCGACCAGCGCGGCTTCGGCGAGGCGCCCAACCGCGGGCTCTGGCCCGGGGTCGAGACCATGGGCCGCGACGTCGCCGACCTGGCCGGCCTGCTGCGCAAACGCCATCCGGGCGTGCCGCTCTACCTGCTGGGCGAGTCCATGGGCGGCGCGCTGATCATGGCCATCGCCGGCGGGCCCGAGGCGCCGAGCTTCGACGGCCTGATCCTTTCCTCGCCGGCGGTCTGGGCGCGCGAGACCATGCCCTTCTATCAGACCTGGGTTCTCTGGGCCGCCGTGCGGCTCTTTCCCTCGCTGCAGGTCAGCGGCGGCGGCTACCAGATCCAGGCCTCGGACAACATCCAGATGCTCATCGGCCTGGGCCGGGATCCGCTCTTCATCAAGGAGACCCGGGTCGACGCGCTCTACGGCCTGACCAACCTGATGGACCAGGCCTACGCGTCCGCAGCCAGCCTGCCGGGCCCGGCCCTGCTGCTTTACGGCAGGCGCGACCAGGTCGTGCCCAAGACCCCGACCCTGAACGTCTGGCGCCGCCTGCCGGCCAATGGCCGCGCCGATGCCGGGGCGCACCGCATCGCGCTCTACGACGACGGTTGGCACCTGCTGCTGCGCGACCTGCGATCGGAGAAGGTGGTCGAGGACATTCTCGCCTGGATCGCCGACAAGGAAGCGCCTCTGCCCTCGGGCGCCGACGGCAACGCCGTCAGCTACCTGAAGAAGTCGGAGATCATCATCCCCTTCCCGGGCCTGGATTATTGACCGGCCGGCGGCTGGCCGGCCTGGCGCTCAATTCCGCGATTGGCCTTTGCCCTCGCGACCATAGACCAGCAGCATGCCCACGATCACCACGCCGTAGATGATCTGCCGATAGGCTTCGGGCATCTGCATGATGGAGAGGACCGAGTTCAAGAACACGATCAGGACGACCCCGACCAGCGTCCCCAGATACCGGCCGCGGCCGCCGAGAATGTGCGTGCCGCCGAGCACGACCGCGGCAATGGCCGGCAGCAGGAACGCGTTGCCCATTCCCTGGTAGGCCTTGGCGGAGTATCCGGCGAGCAGGATGCCCGCGGCGGCTGCGCAAAGCGACGAACAGACGAATGCGCCGATGATGACGGCCCTGGTCCTGATCCCCGAAAGATAGGCGGCCCGTTCCTTCGCCCCGGTCGCATAGATCGAGCGGCCGAAACTCGTCCGAGTCAGGATCCCCGCGATCAGCAGCGAGACACCGGCCCAGACGAATATGGCGACGGGTATGCCAAGGAGCTTTTCCGCCGCCAGAAAGCGCATGAGCGGCGAGGCTTCCGTTTGAGGCGCGAACCCGCCGGTATGCGCGACCATGAGCCCGCGCATCACGGAATCCATCCCCAAGGTGAAGATCATCGAGGGAATGCGCAGATAGGCCACGCCGAGGCCGTTCAGCAGCCCGACGAGAATGCCGACCGACAGTCCCGCGGGAATCGCCCAGGGGCCGCCCACGGTCGTCGCCATCATGGCCGCCGCCGTCAGCGTCCAGGGAATCGACAGGTCGATGTGGCCAAGAAGGATCACCATCATCATTCCAGCCGCGCAGATTCCCAGGAACGAGCCGATCTGGAGCTGCTGGAGGATATAGGGCGGCGAGACCATGGGCGCGGTGCCCTGGGTCGAGAGGGTGTAGGCGGTCCCGACCAGGACGATCACGACGACGAAGAACAGCGCCACGACGATCGGGCGATTTTCCGGAGCGAGGCGGCCAAGCACATTCATCGAAACAGCTCCAGCTTGTTCTTCACCCTGAAGGTCCGAAGCGCGCCGAGGCTCACCGCTGTCAGCAACACCAGCCCCTCGATAAGCGGCTGCAGCAGCGGGTCGATCGAGAGGATGCGGAAGTAGAAGGAAATCACGCGCAGGATGAACGCACCGATAAGCGAACCGATGGCGCCGCCGATCCCACCGAGGAGCGACGAGCCTCCGAGGACGACGGCGGCGATCGAGTTGAGCGTGTAGGCGCCCGCCTGCGTTACGTCCGCGTTCCCCGAGGAGGTCTGGATGGCGAGGTAGAGACCACCGCAGGCTGCGAAGAAACCGGCCAGGGTGAAGGCCGCGATCTTCGCCCTTGCGACCGGAAGGCCCGACATGAAGGCGGCGCTTTCCGCCGAGCCGATCGCGTAGATGGTGCGACCGGTGACAGTGCGCTTGAAGGGCAGCCAGACACCGCACCCGACGACCAGCAGAATCAGAAGCGGCACTGGGATGTTGGCGAAAGGCTGAAGCCAGGCGGCGTTGCCGTTGTCGGCCAAACCGTAGGTCTCGGCGAAATCGAAGACCGAGTTCGTCACCGCCCAGTTGAGGTCCGCATCTATGTCGCCTCCGGGCGAGGGCCGAATGACGAGCGCGAGGCCGATGGCGATGGCCCCGGTGGCCAGGGTTGCGATGATCGGCTGGATCCGCCCATAGACGACGATCAGCCCGTTCATCAGGCCAAAGGCCGTGCCGGCGGCGAGCGTGACCAGCATTCCAAAGAGGACTTCAGCCGGAGATCCCGCGACAAGCACCGAGGCAATGCAGTTCGCGAGCGTCATCACGGCCCCGACCGAAAGGTCGAGCCCGCCGATCAGTACCGGAATGGTCTGCGCCATCGCGACGAAGGCGATGGCAACGCTCTCGTTGGCGTTCTGAATGAAGACCGCGGTCGAAAAGCCGCGGGGATGAAGCATCTGGTAGGTGATGAACAACACGGCGAAAAGCGTGATGGCGCCAAAAAAACCGCGTTGGCGCAGCACGATGTCCCGAAGGTCCTGCACTAGGCGGCCTCGCCTTCGCCGATATTCAACGAAGCTGCCACGATGTTCTCCTCGGTCAGGCGCTCACCCGAAAGCTCCGCCACAACCTGCCCGTCATACATGACCGACACCCGGTCGCAACAACCGATCAGTTCAGCGTAGTCCGTGGAGTAGAACAGGATCGCCTTGCCCTCCTCGGCAAGGGCGCGCATCAGCCGGTAGATCTCCTGCTTTGTGCCGACGTCGATCCCGCGCGTGGGATCGTTCAGCAGGATGACATCGGGGTTCACCATCAGCCACTTGGCAATCACGACCTTCTGCTGGTTGCCGCCCGAAAGCGTCTCGACCCGGTCGCCAGCATCGCCGATCTTGATCCGAAGCTTTGCGATCGCCTCTGCGACGGCGGACTCTGCCCGCGCCCGGTCGATCAAGGGCCCGCGCGAGACCTTCGAATAGGACGGTGCGAGCATGTTGTCGGCGATCGGCAGCTGCAGGATCAGCCCCTCGGTCTTGCGATCCTCGGGTACCAGGGCGACCGACGTCGAATTGGACTTGGCGGCGGCGGGCGAGGCCGGCCGGTAAGGCTTGCCGCCGAGCTCGATGTGCCCGCTGACGCCCCTGAGCACGCCGAAGAGCGCGAGGAGCAGTTCCTTGTGTCCCTGTCCGTCGAGCCCTCCGAGCCCCACGATCTCGCCCGGCGCGACCGAGACGTTCACACCCTTGAGCCGGTTTTCCCAACGCAGATCCTCGACCTTCAAGACGGCGGGAGCTTGAGTCGGAACGGGTTTCGGCGGGAACTGCGCCTCGATGTCGCGGCCGATCATCAGCCGCACGATTTCCGCCTCGCTCTGCTCTCCCTTTGCGAAGGTCCGGATGTGCCGGCCGTTGCGGAAGACTGACATCGTGTCGCAGAGCGCGTCGACCTCGTGCATGCGATGGCTGATGAAGAGGCTGGCGACGTTCTGCTCGCGCAGCTTGCCCAGGAGCTCGTAAACCGTCTGAACATCCCGGCTGGTGAGCGCCGAAGTCGCCTCGTCGAGGATCAGCACGCTCGGGTTCTTGCCGATCGCCTTGGCGATCTCGACCATCTGCCTGCGGGAAAGGCTCAGCTCGCGGACCGGAGCATCGGGGTTCACGTCCTCGCAGTTGATGCGCGCAAGGAGCTCTTCCGCCCGTTGGCGCTGCTTGCGCCGGTCGATCAGGCCGAACCTCCGCGGCGGGTGGTCGATGAAGATGTTGTCGGCCACAGGAAGATCGGGAATGAGGGATAGCTCCTGAAAGATGCAGACAATGCCGACAGCGGTCGCCTCGGAAGGCGTGTCGAAGGACACCGGCTGTCCGTCGAGGAGCATCCTGCCGGAGCTCGGCGCCAGGACGCCGGACATGATCTTTATCAGGGTCGACTTTCCGGCCCCGTTTTCTCCCAGGATCGCGTGAATGGTTCCCCGGTCGCAGGCAAAATCGACGCCCTCGAGCGCCGTGATACCGCCGAAGTATCTGGACACGCCCTCGAGGGCGACATGGGGGGGATTGCCGTTCATCGACACGCGTTGAATCTCTGTGCCGGCAGCGCCGCGAAGGCGCTGCCGGCAAGAGGCCTCAATTCACGTCGCTTTCGTCCTGCGCCATGATGGCCGGACCCGAGATGTTCACGCCGCAAGGCGGGAACTCATTCACCGTGAAGAAATTGTCCGGCAGGTCGGTCCAGAAGTTCACGCCGTCCTTGAGTTGATCGTAGGTCGCGATCGGCAGCGGCACCGAGATGAGCTGAGGCATCACATTGCCTTCGAGCGCCGAGATCGCCGCCTTCATGGCGATCGCGACAAGCCCGGGCGACTGGCCGATGGAGATGCCTTTCAGGCCCTCGTCGGAACGCGACGCGACGGCCTTGCGGAAGCCGTTCTCGGATTCGCCCGCGATCGGCACCATCGGATGGCCCGCGTCGAGGAGCGCCTGCACCACACCGGTTGAGCCGCCCTGCACCGCGATGGCGTCGAACTTGCTGTGGACTGCGATGGCATCGGCGGTCACCTTCTGGGCGGTGCCGTCGTCCCAGTTGCCGACCACCTGAACCACCTCCCAGTCTCCGCCCGAGGCGTCGAGCACCTCGTGGATGCCGATGGAGCGGTCGCGGTCGACCGAGTTGCCGGGAAGCCCCCGAACCTCGAGGATCTTGCCGGAGGTGGCGCCCTTTGCCTTCAGCTCGCCGAGGAGAAACTTGGCCCAGGTGCGGCCCATCTCCAACTGGTCTTCGTTCACCTGCATGACCTTGTCGGTATCGAGCACGTTGTCGAAGGGCACCAGCACCACGTCGCTGCGGTCGGCCAAGCGGATCACGCGGTCGAAGCCGTCGGGAGACACCGCGATCGTGACGATCGCGTCGAAGCCCTGGTTGATGAAATCCTCGATTGCACCGAGCTGAGCCGGCGCATCGGTCCCGGTCGAGACCACCTTGAACTCGGCGATCTTTTCCTTGATGGCGGGATCGTCGGCATAGGCCTTGGCGGTCTTGATCATTTGAATGCGCCAGGTGTTTCCGACGAAGCCGTTGACGACCGCGACGCGGAAGGGCCCTTCGCGGCCTTTCCACTTGAAGTATTTCGTCGAAGCATCCCAAGGCGCGAAGCACCCGGGATTCGCGCCCGGACCCTGCACGACCTCGGGCCCCGCCATGGCTGCGGAGCCTGCAAACAGCAGGCCGGCAAGGACTGCTGTCACCGTGAGTTTGCCTTTCATTCGTACCTCCCTTGCTTTTTTGGAATTGGACTTGAGTAGCGGCTAGCCATGCCCGAGCTGCTTCCCCTCGGACGACAGGCCATCTTCCAGGCCTTCGGCTTCGTTGAAGAGCGCATAGCCAGCATTCAGGTGCGTCTTCAAGCGGTACTGATAGGCGACCCGGTCCCGTGCCTCAAGCGCGTCGATCACGCCCTCGTGCTCGCCGAAGGTCGTGGTCTCGAAGGTGCGACGGGACTTGCCCTTTTTCATGATCCTCAGGATGACCGGCTTGATCAGCCGATAGACATCGAGGATCGCCTTGTTGCCGAGCACGCTGACGAGGCGTGTGTGGAACTGGAAATCGCGTTCGGAAGCGACGTCGATCTGATCGGCGTTCAAGAGCCCGGCGTTGATGCGGCGCAGGTCGGCGATGTCCTCCGCCGTGATTCGATCCAGGATCTCTTCGACCGAACCTACTTCCAGAAGACAGCGAAACCCCTGGATGTCGGCGAAGGTGTCGCGGGAAATCTCGACGACGTCGAAGGAGAGGATCTCGAAGGCCGATGACATGCGGTTGTCGATGATCGTTGCGCCGACCTTCGGGCGAACCTCGACGATCCCATAGGCCTTCAGGATCCGCATCGCCTCACGGACCGTATTGCGCGAGGCGCCGAAGGCGTCGCCAAGCTCCTTCTCGGTCGGCAGGCTGTCGCCGACGGTCAGCCCTTTGTCGCCGATCAGAGCGCGTATCCCGGCCACGACATCGTCGACCGCGGAGCCCGACGCCGAGCCAGCCTCGCCCTGTCCAGGTTTTCGGTCGACTTTCACCAAGACTCTTCCCCGTCCTCCGCAGGCTCAACGATATTTGTCCAACAAATAGCTGTCAATTCCGATGTAGATGCCAAGTTGAAGGGAATTTGTTGGACTTGACCGGTGGCTCGCCGACGGCGGTAAGTCTGCAGACAGGTGCGCGCCCACCCTTCGTATGTGGATAGGCATATCTATATGCCGGGAAGGAGAAGGAATGACGCCCGGCGAGCTGCAGGGTGTCCCAAATCCCTGCTTTGGGAGGATGAGCCAGGGGAGCGGCGTCAGCAATCAAGAGAAGTCCGGGATCATCAGCCCCTTCCCGGGCCTGGATTATCGACCAGTAGCGGGCTCGGAGCCTTAAGGCGGCGCCAGCATCCAGGCGTTGTCCCGGCTGCCGGCTTGCACTACAGTCCCGCTCTCACGCGGACCCGTAGCTCAGCTGGATAGAGCGCTTCCCTCCGGAGGAAGAGGTCGGGAGTTCGAATCTCTCCGGGTTCGCCAATCTTTCCGATGCTTGATGCAGTCCCTCCGATCCGCCGGGCCGGGAGCACAACCGGTGCCGTCCTTGGCGACGGGGCTTGGGAAAGCGCCGCCAAGTTTCAGCACTTGCGCTCCTTGCGGTCTTCGCTTAACCAGACGCTGCTCGTCTCTGTGGCTGTGGGGTCGCTCCGCAGAGATACCGATTCGATCCCGGCCCCGCCGTTTGGCCAAGGCTGGCCGGGCCTCTTGGACCCCATCGGTTAAGGTGCGCCCTCAGGAAAGCGGCCCGCGAAGGCACAAGTCGTCGAATGCCATTCGGGTCTCATGGTCGAACGCGTTCCAGCAGGGCTCAACTGAACTGTTGCTGCAGTCCGGGCAGAAGGCTCGACGAAGAGACCGATCTGGAGATTGCTTGTCGTTTCCTTGCCTCAATTGATGAGTACTAGGGTCCTTCTCGGTGATTTTGTTGGATGGATGAAGTAGAGGTCGCGCTAGGCTTCAATGGAACAGGAATTGGCAAGGCTGATGGTGACCGTCCTCGATCTGGAAGTGTCGCCTGAAGACATCGATCCGGAAGCGCCTCTTTTCGGAGACGGCTTGAGCCTGGACTCTATCGATGCCCTGGAGATCTCTCTCGAGATCTCGAAACGCTATGGCGTCGAAATCAGGGCGGAGGATGAGCGCAACAAGCAGATTTTTGCGTCCCTCAGAGCGCTGGCACAGCACGTGGAACAGCTCGCAAAGCAATGAGGGCTGCCGCCTCGCGCCTGTCGGGGCCCGTCGTCCTTAGACTTTCACTCGTGGCGTCGGCCTTTCTGGCAATTCATTTCGCGATCCTGCAGGACCGCTTGTCCTGGGCGGTCGCTCTGATCTTTTGCTCCCTGGCGCTGACCGTGGCCGCAGGCGCGCTGCGCCGGGGCGAGGGCCGGCGGCTCTCGCGGTCCCTGCTCGCCGTCGCTCTGCTCGCTTTGGCTGCCAGCAGCTTCTGGTGGAGGCCAAGTGACGCCCGGATGGCCCTGATCCTGCCGCCGCTCTTGGGCTACATCATGACCAGCGCCATTTTCGGTTTCAGCCTCCTGCCGGGCCAGAAACCCGTGATCGTCCGCATGTGCCACGTGACGCAAGGAGAGACCCTGCCCGAAGGGCTGGAAGCCTACGCCCGCGCCCTGACCTTCGGTTGGGCTTTGCTGCCGATTCTGTTCGCCATCGTCTCTCTGCTGGTCCTGTTGGTTTTCGGACTCAGCGCCTGGTCTTGGTTTTGCAACATACTCAGTCCCCTGTTGTTGGCGGCCTTCTTCATTGGCGAACACTTCTACAGGGCCTGGCGCTTGCCCCACGTCGGCAAACCGTCGATCTTGAGAACCCTCGTTGTCTTGCTCGACACGGCGTCCTGGCAGCGCCGTTGAGAGCGAGATGCGCACTAGGGGCATTCCGGTCGATACCATGCCGTTGCCATTGCTGGACCCGTTCGAGCCCAAGGCTCCGATCTTCTGGACCCAAGGGGGCAGCATCTCCGGCGCTCAGTTGCTCGCCCGCGCCGACCGGCTGGCGCGCCGCCTGCCCGACAAGCGCGCGGCGATCATCTATTCCGAATCCCGCGACAGTTTCACCGTCGCTTTGATCGCGGCTTGGCTGCGCGGCCAGACCGGAGTCTTTCCGGCCGATCGCAGCGAGCGGAGCTATTCCGCTCTGACCCGCGATGATCCAAGCGTCTATTGCCTGACCGAACAGGAGCTGCCCTTCGAGACGCGCGAGGCCGTGCGACTGGACGCGGGCACGGACCAGCCGGACTGGACCGGCGCCGCGCCGACGCTCGCCGGTGCACATCCGGCGGTCAAGGTTCTCACCTCCGGAAGCACCGGCAAACCCACGGTCAATGACAAGACCTGGGCAATGCTGATCGCCGGGGGCAAGGCGATCCCGCCCATGATTCGTCTCGATGGCTACCGGCGCCCGTCCATCGTGGCCACGGTTCCGAGCCAGCACATGTACGGTTTCGAGCTTGCGATCATGAACGTCCTGCAGGGCGGCGCGACGGCCCATGTCGAGCGGCCGATCTTTCCGGCCGACATCGCGCGCTGCCTCGACGAAGTGGAGCCGCCGCGGATTCTGACGACCACGCCCATCCACCTGCGCGCCTTGGTCGAGAGCAAGGTTTCCCTTCCCGGAATCGAGCAGATCGTCTCGGCCACGGCGCCGCTTTCCCCCAATCTGGCCGCTGCGGCCGAGCGGAAATTCGGGGCCCCGGTCTGGGAGATCTACGGCTTCACCGAAGCGGGCTCGGTGGCCGGCCGACGCACCACCGAGTCCCAGGATTGGCGCCTGCGGGAGGATTTCGAGGTGCTCGACCAAGGCGGTCAGCAGTTCCTGACCTGGCCCGCCTTTCAGCGTCGCCTGCCCTTTCCGGATATCGTCGAGCCTCTGGATAGAAACAGGATCCGCCTGCACGGCCGGGCTCAGGATACCGTGAACGTCGCGGGCAAGAGGGCCTCCCTGTCTGGCCTGAGCGCGCTGCTCCAGGAAATCGAGGGCGTGGAGGACGGTGCCTTCTGGCTTCCGTCGGAAGACGAGGGCCAGGGCAAGGTCGCCCGACCGATCGCCTTCGTGGTTGCTCCGCAGCGCCCGACCGAGTGGATCCGCCAGGAGCTCTTGAAGCGCATGGATGCCGCCTTCGTGCCGCGTCAGGTGGTTCGGGTCGACAGCCTGGGGCGAAATGCCACCGGAAAGCTGCCCCAGGAAGCCTTGCGACGCCTGGCCGCTCAGCACCTGGACACCTGCCGGCCAGGGCCGATCACGACCGAGCTGTCCTTCGATTCGCAGCACCCCTGTCTCGAGGGGCATTTCCCGGACAATCCGGTCGTCCCGGCGGCGGCCATTCTGGCCGAGTTGACGGCCTGGGCCGAGGCCGCGCTCGGACGAAGGATCGTCGGCGTCAAGAGCGCCCGCTTTCGTGCGGCCTTGCTGCCGGAGGTAAATTGGACGGCGGCACTCGGCGACGCCCCGGATCGGGAAGTCGCCGTGACCTGCCGTCGCGACGACGAGGTCGTCTTGAGCGCCAAGTTCATTCTGGAGCGGGGCTAGGCGCATGCCCGCCAAGTGGAGCGACTACCCCGAGCGCGGTGGCCGGCGCATCACGCGTTTCTACATTTGGCTCTGCCTCGCGGTGGGACGCCGCTTGGCCCGGCCGATTCTCTATGGGATCGCACTCTACTTTTGCCTGACCGCGCTGGCCGAACGGCGCGCCTCCGCCGACTACCTGAGACGCGTCACGGGAACGCCGGCGGGACCTCTTCAGATCTACAGGCATATCTTCACCTACAGCACCATGGTCATGGACCGCCTGTTCTTCCTGTCGGGCCGGACCGAGGGCCTGCGTCTGAAGCTGCACGGAGTCGAGGCCTTCGACGCCCTGGCGACCTCTGGAAAAGGCTTCATTCTTGCGAGCGGGCACCTCGGCAGTTTCGAGGCCCTCAGGGTTCTTGCGCACGGTCAGCAAGGTCTGCCGCTCAAGATCCTCATGTTCATGGAACACACGCGCCAGCTGAACGAGCTGTTTTCTCGCATCAACCCCGAGATATGGCAGAGCGTCATTCCCCTGGGCAGCCCGGGCAGCATGCTGGAAGTCAAGGAATGGCTCGATAAGGGAGGAAGTGTCGGAATCTTGGCCGATCGCCTGACCCATGGAGACAAGTTGGTTGGGGTGGACTTTCTCGGCGCCCAAGCCGACTTCCCTCTGGGGCCATGGCTATTGGCCGGGACCATGAAGGTGCCGGTGATGCTGTGCTTTGCGCTCTACCGCGGGGGCGGGGTCTATGACGTCCATTTCGAGCTCCTGACGGAGGGCCTCGAGTTTTCCAGGGACGACAAACAAGAAGCGGCGGAGCGCCTGGCCCGCAGCTACGCCGCGCGGCTGGAGGCCTATTGCCGGAAGGCGCCCTACAACTGGTTTAATTTCTTCGATTTTTGGGCGAGGTCCGAGAAGCAGGATGCAGCTATCGAGATGTCCCATGGCTAGTCGCTGGGCGCGGCAACTGCGCGGCTGGACGCTGGCCGGCGCCCTGCTGGCCGCGCCGCCGATCCAGGCCGCGGAGCCGGAGCTGCAAGAGCTCCTCGCCGCGCTGAGCCTGGACGGGCCTCGGGAGATCGCCTTCGAGGAAAGCCGCTACAACCGCCTCCTGGTAGAACCGGTCCGCTCCAGCGGCCGGCTCATCTACGAGCCGCCCGACAGGCTGACAAAACGGATCGAAGCGCCGCGCCGCGAAAGCGCGGTCCTGGAGCAGGATCGACTGGCGATCCTCGACGCGGAGGATCGCGTGGTGGCCGGGATCGATCTTTGGCTGCAGCCTGAAATGCAGCTGGTCTACGGTTCCATGCAGGCCGTGCTGAAGGGAGATTCGGAGGCCTTGCACGCGGCCTTCTGGGTGTCGCTTGAGAGGGAGGGCGAGGCCTGGACGCTCGCGCTAAGCCCGAAGACACCGACGCCGCGGCTTCGACTGCAGCAAATCCTGATCGAGGGCCAGGATTCGCAGCTTCGCAGCTTCGAGTTCCGGCAGGCCGACGGCAGCCGTTCCGTGATTCGGCTTCTGCCCGATCAGCCGCAGCCGTGAAGCAGCCTTTCCTCCGAGCATGGCTCTTTCTCTTGCTGGCTCTCGGGGGTCTGCTCGCCGCCGGTGCCCTGACCCTCACGCTGGTGCCGATCCGGGCCGACCTGTCGGTGCTGATGCCGGAAAAGCAAAGCCGCGAACTCGAGATCCTCTTCAGCGCGCTCCAGGAAGGACCGGCAAACAGACTGATCCTCATCGGCCTGCGCCCGAAAGACGGTGACCAGGCCCTGCAAGCGCCGGCCGACCTCAGCCGCGCCTTCAAGGCCGAGCTGCGCAAGAGCGGGTTCTTCGAGCAAGTCTTGAATGGCGAGGTATCGCTTGATCGATCGTCACTCGATCCCTTCTTTGCCCATCGCTACCACCTCAACCCGCCGCTCGACCCGGAAAGCTTTTCGGTCGCCGGGCTGCGGCGCTCCTTGGAGGCGCTGCTTTCGCGCTTGCAGGGCCTGGAAGCCCCGGTCGTAGAGGGCCTCATGGCGGACGATCCCACGCTGCGCACCCTCGAGGTCGCGGCTCTCTGGCGTCCTGCTTCCGTGGCAGAGCGGCACCAAGGGGTCTGGCTGGGCAGCGGCGGATCCCGCGTGCTTCTGCTTGCAAGAATCCGCGGGTCGGCCTTCGCCTTTCGGCAGCAGGAAGCCATGATCAAAGCGGTGTCCGCCGCCGCCGAACGGCTTCAGCCGCGCTACGGCCCCTTGGAGCTTTCACTTTCCGGCCCCTCCGTCATCGCAGCCGACAGCCGCCTGCAGAACGAGGCCGAGTCTCAAAGGCTCATTCTGATCTGCGTCCCGCTCGTGATCGGGCTGCTCTTCGTCTTTTTTCGCCGCCCGGCCGTGATCCTCATCGCCTTGATGCCCTTGATGTCAGGCCTTCTTGCCGGGACTCTGGCGGTCGCCGCTCTCTTCGGCTTCGTCCATGTCACGACCCTGGGGTTCGGCGTGACACTGATCGGCGTCAGCGTCGACTATCCCCTGCACCTCGTAACCCGACTGCGCGCCGCCGGCGCAATGGCCCAGGGGCTGCAACGCGTCTGGCCGGCCCTTGCACTGGGTGTCTTGACCACGATTGTCGGCTTCCTGCCGATGGTCTTGTCCAGCTTTCCAGGGGTCGCCCAGCTCGGGATCTTCACCTTGGCCGGGCTTGCCACGGCCGCGGCCGTGACGCGGTGGTTTCTCCCGCTCGTCGCGGGCGTCGCCAGCGGTTCCCTGCGAACCTGGGTGACCAAGGCGATCCCGCCATCCGGCTGGCCGATCCGGCGACTGAGGCCGGTCGCGGTTGTAGCGGGCCTGGCCGCCCTGACCTTGCTGACCTTTCGAGACGAAGGGATTTGGCAGCAGGACCTTGCCGCCCTGAGCCCCTTGCCCGAGGAGGTGCGGGCGAAGGACGAAGAACTTAGACGGGACCTGAGGGTCGCGACGCCGCGCAGCCTCTTGACCATCGACGGCGAAAGCCCGGAGCAGGTTCTGATCCGAAGCGAAGCGCTCTTACCCTTGTTGGACCGGCTCGAAGCCGAGGGCGCGCTCGAGGGCTTCGACCTGGCCGCGCGATACCTGCCGAGCGCCGAAGCGCAACAAACCCGCCTGTCACACTTGCCCGCTGTGGCGGAACTGCGCCATCGCCTGGAAACGGCCCTTGAAGGGCTGCCCTTCAAGCCCGGCGCCTTCGAACCCTTTCTCGAGGGCTACGGGACAGCAAAGGCGTCGGCGCCCCTGCGGCTCGCGGATATGGGCGCCGAGGATCTTCGCCTGAGGCTGAGGTCACTGCTTCTGGAACGCGACGGTGGCGCGACCGGCCTGGTCTCATTGCGCGGCGCCCCGAATTTCGAGCGGCTCGAGGAAGCGCTCGCCGAAGCGGGTGTCGCCGGCGTCAGGCTGCTCGACGTCAAGCGGGCGACCCAGAACCTGATGGATGCCTACTTGCGGGAGACGCTCGTCTGGGCATCCCTGGGGGGCCTTCTGGGGCTCTTGCTCTTGAGTGTTGCGCTGCGCTCCGCCCGAGCGGTGGCGCAGATCGCGCTGCCCGCGGCCCTGTCGGTGTTGCTGACCGCGGCGGTCATGGTGGCGGCCGGCCAGGGACTCTCTCTGTTTCAGGTCCTGGCGCTCCTCATGGTGGCCGGCCTCGGCATTGACTATTCCGTCTTTCTGCGCCAGAGGGATCGGAAGAGCGGGGCGGCAGACCGGGAGGGCCCGATCGCCGTCTGCCTTTGCGCCGTAACCAGCTTTTGCGTCTTTGCCGTGCTTGCCAGTGCCTCGATCCCCCTGCTCGCCCAGATCGGGCTGACGGCCGCCCTAGGCACCCTGTTTTCGCTCTTGCTAAGCTTCGTGTTCGCAGGACAAGGACCGGCCGAAACACCATGAGGCCTCTCGCCATCAGCGCACTGGCCACGGTCAACGCCCTCGGGCAGGGCCTCGGGCCCACGGTCGAAGGACTCTTGGCCAATCGATCCGGCCTTCGCCCCTGCGACTTCGCGGATGCCGACCTGGAAACCTTTGTCGGCAGGGTGCCGGGCATAGAAGAACAAGCCCTGGCCGACCATCTCGCGATCTTTGAATGCCGAAACAACCGCTTGGCCCAGATGGCCTTGCGGTCCGACGGATTCTCCTCCGCGGTCTCGGCGGCGGTGGAACACTACGGGAAGGGCCGCGTCGCCCTCGTCCTCGGCACCTCGACTTCCGGCATTCGAGAGGGCGAGATCGCCTTCTCCAAGCGCGTCCCGGAGACCGGCGCCCTGCCAGCCGACTTCCGTTTTGACGAGACTCATGACCACCATTCTCTCGCCCTGTTCGTCCAGGCCTACCTGGAATTGGAGGGCCCGGCGCTCACGGTTTCGACGGCCTGTTCTTCTTCCGCGAAGGTCTTCGCGGATGCGGCGCAATTGATCGAGGCCGGCGTCTGCGACGCGGCCGTGGTCGGCGGCACGGATTCCCTCTGCTTGCTGACACTCTACGGTTTCAATTCATTGGAGCTTCTGGACCGGACGCCGACCAGGCCCAACGACGCCAATCGGGGCGGCATTTCCATCGGAGAAGCCGCCGGCTTTGCCCTGCTCGAACCTGTCGGGCCCCGGACCGAAAATCCGATCGCCTTGATGCTCGGCTATGGAGAGAGCAGCGATGCCCATCACATGTCGGCGCCCCACCCGGATGGCATCGGGGCCGAGCTTTCCATGCGCCGCGCCTTGGCCTGCGCGGGGCTCGCGCCCGATCTCGTCGACTACATCAACGAGCACGGCACCGGCAGCCGCCAGAACGATCAGATCGAGGACGCGGCGATCGCCCGGGTCTTCGGGAGCGGGCAGCGCTGCAGCTCGACCAAGGGCGCGACGGGTCATACCCTGGGCGCGGCCGGCGCCCTGGAAATCGCGATCTGTTGCCTGGCACTCCGCGACGGCTTCCTGCCCGGCAACACAAACCTCGCCGAGGCGGATCCCGAGTTTCTCTGCGACGTCATAAGAGAGCCCCTGCCCGAAGGTCCGGCTTGCGCTCTGAACAACTCCTTCGGATTTGGCGGCAGCAACTGCAGCATCATCCTGGGCCGCGCCTGATGATCTCGGCGCGCATCCTCGGCGTCGGCTTGCTCGGGCCAGGCCTCAAGGGCTGGCCGGAGGGCAGCAAGGTGCTGGCCGGCAGACAGCCCTACGCCCTCGAAGACCTCGAGCTGCCCCTGCCGGAAGGCCTCTCGTCGCGAGAACGGCGGCGCACAAGCCCGGCGGTGCGCCTGGCGCTTGCGGTCGCGGACGAGGCCGTCAAGGCCGCCGGACTCGATCCCAAGACCCTGCCTTCGATCTTCGCATGGGCCCGCGGCGACGGCACCGTGGTCCAAAGGATTCTGGAGACCCTGGCCACGCCGGAGCGCCATGTTTCGCCAACGCAGTTTCACAACTCCGTCCACAACGTCGCCATCGGCTATTGGACCATCATTTCCGGGTCTCATGAGCCTTCATCGAGCCTGGCAGCGGCGCGCGACACCTTGCCCGCCGGCCTGCTGAAAGCGCTGGCCCAGGTTCACTGCGAGGCGCGGCCGCTTTTGCTGGTCTTTTGCGATTCGCCTTTCCCGGAACCACTGAACTCTGTCTGCCGCGTCGGCGCGCCCTTCGGCTTCGCCTTGGTGCTGGCCCCCGGCGACCACAAAGGCGGCATTGCGCGGCTGGCAGCGGAATACCTGGATGCCGGGCAGGTCGAGGAGACACGGCCGGGGATCCCGGCATTGCAGGAGCTTTGGAAAAGCAACCCGACGGCCCGCGGCCTTCCGCTCCTGGAGCGTCTCGCCCGACGGGAAGCCGCGACGCTGCAGCTCGCCTACGGCCGCGGCCGAATCGAGGTACAGCTGGAGCCATGATGGCGCGCGCCGAAATCGAAGCCTTGATTCCGCACGGCGGTGCCATGGTTCTGCTGGACCGTGTGCTGTCCCATGATGAAAAGTCGATCCACTGTTCGACCATGAGCCACAGGAGCGCGGAAAACCCGCTGCTGCGAGACGGCCGGCTGCCGTCGGTCGTGGGCGCCGAATACGGTGCACAGGCGGCGGCGGTCCACGGTGCCCTCTTGGCGTCGGGACCGATGCGCCCGGGGCGTATCGTGCTGTTGCGCGCGATGGCCTGGTCGCGGGCCTTCCTGGACGACCTGCCGGACGCGCTCGAGGTCCGCGCCGAGTGCCTCTACCGGGGCTCCAATGACATCGCTTACGGGTTCTTGCTGTCGGCGCAGGGCGAAGAGGTCCTGCGCGGCGAGTGCGGGATCATACTGTCATGAGCCTGGAGGGACGATACGCCTTCGTGAGCGGCGGCAGCGGCCATATCGGCGGTGCCGTCTGCCGGGCTCTGGCCGGGGCGGGGGCCAGGGTCGTGGTCCACGCCAACAGCGGCTTGGCAAGGGCGGAAGCCGTGGTCGAGGAGATCCGGGAGGCCGGCGGAAACGCAGAGGCTGTTGGCTTCGACATCACGGACAGCAGCGCGGCCAAGAGCGAGATCGAGCGCCTTATGGCCGAGGCGCCTTTCCAGATCGTGGTCCATGCCGCCGGCGTGACCAGCGATGGGCCCCTGGCGGGCATGACCGCGGAAGGTTGGAACTCCGTCATCGACGTATCACTGAACGGCTTCTTCAATGTCGTGCAGCCCCTGTTGCTGCCGATGCTGCGAACGCGCTGGGGTCGGATTGTGGCGATTTCATCGCTTTCCGGCATCATGGGGAACCGAGGCCAGGCAAACTATGCGGCGGCCAAGGCCGGGCTGCACGGCGCCGTAAAGTCGATTTCCCTGGAATACGCCAGCCGCGGAGTCACGGCAAACGTCGTCGCGCCGGGAATCATCGCGACGCCGGAGGTGCTGAAGGTCTTCCCGGAGGAGCGCATCGCGGCCCTGGTCCCGATGAAGCGGGCCGGAACCCCCGACGAAGTTGCCGACCTGGTCGCTTTCCTGGCGTCCGATAAGGCCGCCTACATCTCCGGCCAAGTCATCGCAATCGGCGGCGGCCTCGGCTGAAACGCCCGAGCCCCCGACCGGCCGGCGGCGGGCTCAAGGCGTGCCGTGCTGAGCGGCCGAGAGCCTTTCGCGCCTGGATCGGATCAAGCCCGACGGGAAGAAACCTCGTGCGAGGATCTTCCAGGCCACCATCACAGTGGTCGCGGCGGTATCGAACACCGGACGGAAGCGACTGGGCCGCTGGAGCACGGATTCATAGAGCGCAGGGATGGGAACCGTCTTGACCCGGTAGCCGGCCCGGCAGGCCTCGATCAGCACCTCGCTCTCCAGAACGAAGCCGCTTTTGCGCGCGCGCCGCAAGGTGATCTCTTTGAAAAGCCCGACCGGATAGACCCGGAAGCCGCACTGTGTGTCGGACATCCAGTGCCCCGCGGCCCAGGAAATGAAGAAATCGGCTGTTCGGTTCGCCCGGTAACGCACCAAGGGGACGAAATCGCTGGAAGCCTCACGCACACCGAGGACGATCGTTTTCGGCTCCGCCATAGCGACCAGGCTGGGAATCAGTTCCGGCGGATGCTGGCCATCGGCATCCCGGGTAACGACGAAGTCGTGTCCAGCGGCGGCGGCGGCCTGGATCCCGGTCAGCAGGCCTTCCCCCTTGCCGAGGTTGCGCTCATGCCGGATCGACTGGACCTCGAGGCCCTGCAGGCACGAAAGGGTTCCGTCGTCGGAGCCGTCGTCGACGACGATGGTGCGTTCAACCAAGCCGACCGTGCGGCCGACGACTTCGGCAATCGTTCCCGCTTCGTTGAGGGCCGGTATGACTGCGGCCACCGAGTAAGGGCGGCCTTCCAGTGCGTCTTTGAGCGTCGGGCTGCTGCTTTGCTTCAAGGCGAGGCCGCCACTTCGTCGTCCGGCATCGTGATCGACCGAGTCCGGCGCTGACGCAGCTGCCAGCCTCTGTTGTTCCGAAGATCGAATAAACGCACAATGTGATAGATCGCCTTGAAGACGGCGAGCTGCCAGGAGAAGCTGCCGCTTCTGCAGATATCGCCCGCTAAAAGCGAAACGACGGCGTTGCGGACGCCCAGCACGTTGCGCGGCGCCATGAAGAGCTTGCGCATGGCAGGTGTATTGAACCGGTAAATGAACCAGGAAAGCCGGTCGACGCCGACATCGATGCTCTGCTGATACCGCTGAAAAACCCTTTGCGCCTTCCGCGGATCGTCGAGCACCCGATCGACCGCATCGGCCGCGGATTCCGCGCCGCTCATGGCCAGAAAGACGCCGCTCGAGAAGATCGGATCGATGAAGACGTAGGCATCTCCGACCAGAAGATACCGCTCCCCATAGGCCCGATCGGAGCGATAGCTGTAGTTGCCCGCGCCGCGGACCGGCGTCGTCGCTTTGGCGTTGCGCAGCGTGTCCCAGGCCGTGGGGCAACTCGAAAGGGTCTTCAGGAAGAAGGTCTCCAGGTCCTCGGCGCGGGTCTTCAGGTAGTCGGGCATGCAGACGGCGCCGACGCTCGTCAGGCCGCCCTTGAGCGGGATCATCCAGATCCAGCCGTGCTCGAACATGTGGATCGCGATGTTTCCCGGCCGCGACCAGGCCTCTGGCACGACGCCCTCGAAGTGGGCGAACATCGCCGCGCTGTTGTGCTTTCGGTCACGCCGCCGCGCACCCTGCTGCCGGGCGACAAGACTGTCCCGGCCGGACGCGTCGATCAGAAAGCGCGCCCGGTAAACGGCGTCCGCGCCTTGGCCTTTCACCGTCACCTGACAGGCATCTTCCGAAAAGGCGACATCGGCGACGGCCGTGTCTTCAAGGACCTCGGCGCCCTTGTCGCGCGCATTGCGCAACAAGATCGCATCGAAGCGAGAACGCTCGACCTGATAGGCGTGATCGGGGCGGGGGTCTATGGCATCGCCGAAGTAGAAGGCCTGGCGGGTATCGTAGTCCGCCGAGACGAACTCGGCCCCGGGCTTGTGCAGGGAAATCGCCCTGACCTCGTCAGCCACCCCGAGTCGATCGAAAATCGGCAGATTTTTCGGGAGCAGCGATTCGCCGACGTGGAACCTCGGATGCCGATGCTTTTCAAAGACCACCACGCGGCGGCCACGCTGGGCCAGCAGGGCCGCAACCGTGGCGCCGGCCGGTCCGCCGCCGATCACCGCAACGTCATAGAAACCCGAGTGATTCAAGGTCATTTAGCGAATTCGAGCCCTCAAGCAACTCGCAGCTATCGGATAGGGGTGGCGCCTGATAGATTCCACCGTCTGGAACAGTTCGCATAGTCGCGGGCTGGTTCAGGATTTGCCAGGTTCCTCGGACTCCCATGAGGCGAAGCATGAGCGGAAATAGGGTCGCTCCTCATCCGGTGCTGACACGCTATTACCAGTCTGAGGCCGACCGTCAAGCCTACCTGGCCTCGTCCTTCGATGAGACGGCCGCCCACTACGACCGTATTAACAATTGGATGAGCTTTGGTACCGACCGCTGGTACCGGCGCCAGGCCCTGCTACGCGCCGGCCTGCAGCCAGGCATGACCTTTGCCGACGTGGGCTGCGGCACGGGCCTCGTATCCGACATCGCTCGGGAGACTGTCGGTCCGGAGGGCTGCGTGATTTCTCTCGATCCCAGCGCGGGAATGCTCGAGGAGGCGCTGGTGCGCGGTCGAGTCGACCGGCCGCTGCGCGGCCGGGCGGAACAGCTGCCGTTTCGCGACCAATCGCTGGACTTCCTTTGCATGGCCTACGCCCTGCGCCATGTCGCCGATCTGGATGTCGCCTTCCGAGAGTACCTGCGGGTCCTCAAGCCGGGAGGACGCCTCCTGCTGCTGGAAATGACCCCGCCGCGCCGCGGCGCGCTCAGGGCTTTGCTCAAGTTCCACATGCGATATGTGATCCCAAGCCTGACCAGGCTTTTGACCGGCAGCCGCACGGCGAAGGTCCTCTACGAATACTGCTGGGACACCTTCGATCAGTGCGTACCGCCAGAGAGGGTCCTCCGGGCACTCGAGAAGTCAGGCCTTGGCTCGTCTTCGCGCTTCGTCGCGGCGCGGATCTTCAGCGAATATACCGCTGTCAGGCCGAGCTAGCAGGCTGTTGAAACAGTCCGGCTCAAGCATTGCCAGTGAACATAAGGAATCGAATGGGGCGAGATCTCGAAAGGAAAGAATCGTCAGCATCCCCGAGGCGCATCAATCTGGCGTCGAAACGTGCCTCAGATACTTCTTCAACAGCCTGCTAGTTCGTTGTGCTCTTCGTCTGCCTTGTCACATCGGCGTTTCCCAGCTTGCTTCGAAGTTCTTGGACCAGGGCGCCGACCCCACCAAGTCGCTGAACCGCCGAGCCATACTCCTGTCGGAGGGTCAAGGCCATGGACACCCCTTCGGCCGAGACATCGATGATCTTGAAGCCTTGATTCTGCTCTCTCAGTCGCCAAACGATGCGGGCCGCCGCACCATTCCTGCGGACGACCTGCGTGTGCACCAGGACGTCGTCGGATGAACCACCGGGCCGGCTGATATCGACGACATCGAAGCTCTTGTCCTGGTTCTGTCCGGTCCGCCGATCGAACATGGGCAAGAGCCGCTGGGTCGCCATGTCCTCGAAAACGTCA
>CAJIAJ010000075.1_pt1 | contig 20843 bp, 18 predicted proteins | sample 9199121 | NCBI WGS metagenome assembly CAJIAJ01 (sample SAMEA7708267, study PRJEB35096) | sediment metagenome | biome: marine neritic benthic zone biome [ENVO:01000025]; feature: sediment [ENVO:00002007]; material: shallow marine sediment [ENVO:03000034] sea grass bed [ENVO_01000059] ...
AGCTGGACCAGCTCAGCCTGGCGCTCGACACCGGTCTTCTCGAAGACACGCTTCAGGTGGGTCCGCGCAGTGTGGACCGAAATCCCGAGCCGGTCGGCGATGCTGTCGAGCCGCTCGCCCTCGGCGATCAGCTTGGCAAGCCGTGCTTCCGCCGGCGTCAGCTCGAAATACTGCCTGAGGAACTCGACGCTGTGGGTCGAAAGCGGCCGATCGGGGTCGAAGATGAAGACCATGTTGTAGAAGGCATCGCCCATGGGCACGTTGCCCTCCGGGCGGAACGGCTGCACCAGGATAGCGTAGGGGCGTCCCCGCGAGGGCCTCTCCACCGCAAAAAGCTCCGTGCGGTCGCGCCCGGGCGTCTGTCGGCACCACTCGAGTCGCCCCAGCATCGTGCGCAGCGAGCCTCGCGTCCCGTTGACGCAGATGTCGACCTGACTGAGGTCGCTGCTCAGACCGTCGCCGCCGGACAGCATGGATCTCCCGGCCTCGTTGGTCATGCGAAGCTCGCCCTTGGAATCGACGATCGCAATCCCGACCTCCAAGCGGTTCAGAGCCTCCCAGGCGACCCGGCCGGACAACTGGTCTTCCGCGACCCGGCGCTCCAGTTGCCAGGCGCTGCCGATGTGGTCGACCAAGGCCTGGCAGTTCCGCCGATCGTGCTCTGAGTAGGCCTCGGCCGCCGCCGGCCGGGCGACGATCAAGTGCAGTTGCTTCTGGCCGATCGCGCCAAGGCAGGTGTAGAGCATCGGGCCGACGTCCTGCTGCCTGAGAAACTCCTGGAACAGACTCGGCGTCCCCGAAACAGCTTCCCGCAGCAGGTTGTCGCCGTAGGTGACCTCGCCATCCTCACGGTAGGTCGATTCGACGGGCGTCAGCCAGGGCGCGTCTTGCGCTAGTTTCCCTTCAAGTGCGGCCGCGAAGGCGGCGTCGACACCGTGCGACTGATAGACCTGCCTGGTGTCGGATTGCTCGTCGTGGAAAACGAAAAAGACCTTGGTGCTGTCGAGCAGCCCTGCCGCTTCGGACAGAACTGCAGCCCAAGTCTCCGGATAGAAAGCGGCCTGGTAAATCTGGCGGACAAGTGCGGAAGAAAGGCTGCCCTCGCTTCCACTCTTTTCAGTCTTGGTTGTTGTCTTGCCGGATCTCGAGGCGGTCTTGGCATATGAAGCCGGCATCGTAGTTGAGCCCCCTCCTGCTCACTGGGCCGACCATCGCTGGTCGGCGCTGAAGTCTGGATGATTGGAATCTCCCAACGCACTATGGTTAAGGGATTGATCCCCTACGAAATGAGGTGCCTATCGGATTCGGCTGGACCGCCTCGATCCATGGCCCAAAGGGCCACGCCTACCGACTACACCGATAACACCTCGGCTCTTAACCCAAAGAATGCCTCGCACCGAATGCATTTTCAAGATTTCTTTGGATGGCAAAGATGAAAACTTCGGGTCAGCTTGTAAGATTGACGCCCGCACAGTGTTGCCGCGCTCGGCAAGCGGGCAATTCTCGATGACGAGCCCAAACGCTCAATTGAAAGACTCGTCTTATCGCTGGGAACTGCCGCCGCACCGTGGGTTTATCTGAAAAGTAATACAATGTCACAGAAGCGTCACAGTTCATTCGGCCGAATTCAGTACGCCATCCCTCAGTGGCGCAAGTATGGCGCGAGTTCGCCTCAAAAATGCCTCAGCCTGAGGGGCCATCCGGGTGATTCGGCCGGCTGGCATTCGGCTCCTGCAGGCCGGTATCGAGCCGCCTCGAGGCCAGTGCCGGAGGGATTGCGCGTATCTTCAGCTTGACGCCGCCACCCGGAATCCGTTTCATCGCTGATACAACGCGCTCATACCTGAAACAAGGTATGCGCCTCTGACGTGTATAGAGGCAGTTCCGTTCCCAAGCGAATTCAGTTGGATAGGTGAGCTGAGACGCGATCGGGGGCTTGGCACAGGAATTGCTTCTGTAGGAAGGCGAGCGAAACCGCTCGGAGCGACAAAAAAACGAGAAGACCTTCCGATTCGGTCATCATGAGGCGGACTAGGGATGACACGGGATGATAAACCCAAACGGCTTTGTTTCTTGCGAAGCCAGAAGACCATGATAGTACGGGCGATGCGGGGTGCCGCGCCGTCGGCCGTGTTCGCGGTCTGCGCGCTGGCCGGTGCCCAGGTGGCGTTGGCGGATGAGCCTGACCGCGTTCAGATCGGCTTCGATACCAGCGGCCCTGGGCAGAGCGGCTTCGAAACCCGGGCTCTGACTCCCGAAGAGCTGACCGGCGTTCGCGGTGCAGGTCTGGATTCCGGTCCGCCGAAGCTGGACAACGGAACCAACACGGCCGTGATCCTGTTCGACGAGGCCGGCAGCAAGCGCAGCAGCGGCGCGAGCAAGACAGCTTCCTTCGATGCCGGCGTTGGCACGCGGATAAGCAGCACCACCTCGGCCCGCGTCGACTAGAGCATGATCGTATCACGCCGCAACGGCGTGATACGTGAATCATGTTCTAAGTTCTTGAAGTAGATCAAGAGTCACGGCTCAGATCGATTCGATCTAAGCCGATCTTGATCTAGCCGCCGTCGGCTCGGCAAAGAAGCGATCTCTTGCTGCGGCATCGCCGCGCAGGCGGTGCGGGACCTATTGCAGAAGGCGCGCCAGCGTTGTCTGATCTGGCTGACCCGTGATGGGCAGGCCCTCGACCCTCTGGAAGGCGGCGATTGCGTTCTGGGTGCCGGAGCCGAAGAGGCCGTCTACGCCGCCCTCGTAGAGCCCCTTGTCCTTGAGAGCCTGCTGGACCTTGGTCATGGTATCACGGTCGACGGAGACCGTCGGACCTTTCGGGTTTGCCGTAAGCTTTGTGGGCTCCAGGGCCTGGACCATGTTGCTGACGGCCGTATGGAGCGTCGCGCTGGGGTTGGCCTCGCAGAACTGATCGAGCCAGCCGGACAGGCCTTGAATGTTTGCGTTGCCGGCAATGTCGTAGGTCTGTGGCCGGAATTGATTGTAAGCCGACAGGTAGCCGTTTACCCAGCTGCGGGTGAACGCGTAGAAGGGCGCATTCTGGTTCTTTGCCTGCAGGTAGTCGACGCAAGCCTCGAGTCCGAGCCCCTTGATCCGGTAGTTGCCGTTCTGATCCGCCGCCATGGCGGATCCCGCCACGAAAACCCCCGCCAGCATCGCCATCGCCGTTCTTTTCATCGCCTTTGCCTCCCTCTGCGCCCTCGGTTCGCGCGGCCCCCTCGCCACGAGCGTCCCGGAGTTTCGGGAGACTAGCTCCGCTCCGTTCCGTCGACAAGGTATCAGGGCTCCGGGTCCTTACTCGCGGCCAAAAGGTGCCGCGGGACAAGACTTTCCGCTGCCCGGTCCGGCTTCCGCGGGGCGCCGGAGACGGGCATGGGGAATCGGGCGTTGCCCGTCCCGCTCCCGTGTCAATTCTGTGGCATGGGGTGGTGTAACGAGTCTTAACGATCCGTTAAGACGGAACTGTAAGTCCCCTGAAACAGTGACTTCGCCATGGGGCCAGGCGCATCGGCCGGCCTTGGCGTAAGATCTTGAAATTCCTTAACAGTCTGGCGTCTGGCGGCATCCGCGCCTCACGTGGCCAAGTTGGCACGGCTCTTGCTGATATTGGGACGGGGGCTATGTGCCATGCGCCTACCCCAGGACGCAAACGGCGCCTCGGCGTCGGGCATGGGGGTTAGGCATCGCCCAGGAATTCAGGGAGGCCTTCCTGCCCTCGTGCAAGTTCCGCAAGCAACTACGCGGCAATACAGCAAGGAGACGATGATGCACAGAAAGACAATTCTAGCGGGCGTTTCCGCGTTTGCGCTCCTGATGGGTGGCGCAACTGCGGCGTCGGCGCAGGACTCCGCCACGGCCACTGTCGACCAGCATGTCTGGGGCAACACTTCTGAAGACTTCGGTTCGACGCGCGTCAACAACCTCAGCAACTCCGAGATCGGCAGTTCTGGCATTGCCCAATGGCAGCAGAACAACGGCTCGAACAACGCCTTGGGCATCACCAACGCTGTTCAGGCCAACATCGATTCCGATTTTGACCTGACGGCCAACGCGAGTGTGACCCAGTTCACCAAGTACACCGATACGACTGCGTTGGGCGGTGACGAGCAGCAGCGGACCAACCGCATCACCAACAGCTACACCAATTTCTCTGGCGTTTCGAATACCCAGCAGAACAACGGCGACCACAACGTCCTCGGCATTGCCAACGCCGTGCACACGCGGATCGACACGGTCGCCTTCACTTCCGAACAGGGTGATGTGACGCAGGACGTCCTCGTCGACCAGGAAACGGGTGGCCATAATTCCGGTTGGTTCACGCCTCTGACCGACCATGATCAGGACCGGACCAACAGCATCGCCGGTTCCTACAACGGTGCTTCGGGCGTCAACAACGCCCAGCAGAACAACGGCACCGGCAACGCCCTCGGCATCGCCAACAGCGTCGCCGTGGACGTGGGTGGCTCCGGGAATCAGGGGAATAAAGACAATGTGGTCCAGACGGTTGAGGTGACCGGCACGATTCTCAAGCACCAGTTCACCCGCGACGACCGGTCCGACCGGACCAACACGGTCAACAACTCGTTCAACGGGTCCGCCGGCATCTCGAACGTCCAGCAGAATAACGGCGACGTCAACGTGCTGGGTATCGGCAATGCGGTCATGGCTAACGTCGGCCTGGGCTTTGAGCTGAACGACCTGAACAACGACGTGACCCAGAATGTGAACGTCACCGGTGATCTGCATCATGTTTTTGCCAAGGACACTGATACGCCCGGCATCAATGGCGACCGTCGGAACGGGATCACCAATTCCTTCAACAACAACGCTTCCGGAATTGCCAACGTTCAGCAGAACAACGGCTCCAACAACATCATGGGCATCGGCAACGCCGTGCAGGCCAATATCGACAGTGGGCCGGTCGGCAGCCTGAACGGTGACGACGTGGCCTCCCAGGTGGCCAATGCTTCCGGCGGAAACATCGGCAACGTCACGATGAGCCGCGGCTTCGGCCTGGCGCCGCCGGCGGCCCATCGCCGCAACACCGTCAGCAACTCCTTCAACGCCTTCACGGGGATTGCGAACGTCCAGCAGAACAACGGTGACAACAACATCATCGTTGCTTCGACCGCGGTGGCGGCGAGCGTCCGTTCGGACGACAAGTTCGACTTTGTTAGTGGGGCGACCGCTACAACCTCCGGCGAAGTCAAAAAATCGTCCGCGCATGACCGGAATTTCCATGGCACGGGCGGCACCAACCGGGCCAATGGCATCGCCGGCTCGTTCGATGGGGCCCATGGCATCTTGGGTGTTCAGCAGAACAACGGCTCGAACAACGTCATGGCCATCGCCAACACGGTCGTGGCCAACGTCGCTACGACCCAGGACCCCTCGGCCGAAGGTACGTCGAACACGGCGCAGGCTGAGGCCACTGTGCGCTTCAACAGCGCCAAGGCCGATGGCTTCGTGGATCGTAACAACTCGGTGACCAATTCCTTCAACAACGCTTCTGGTATCGCCAACGTTCAGCAGAACAACGGCGCCAACAACGTGATGGGAATCGCCAATTCGGTCAGCGCAGAGTTGGGCAACGACCTCGATGCCGGTTGGGGCCCGGGCGTCACGTCCCTGGCCACGGTTCATGCCAATGTCTCCGGCAACTTCTCGCTCGTCGGTGGCACCCAGGGCGGTGGCGGCTACATAAATACCAACAACAACGCCTTCAACAACTTCAGCGGCATCTCCACCGTGCAGCAGAACAATGGGTCGAACAACTCGATCCAGGCTTCCACGGCGGTGACGGCGAACCTGCCGTAAGCAAGGGCTTTCTTGCCGGTGGGCGGTCTCGGCCGCCCACCGGTTCCTTGCTCCCGGGCGGGCCGGCCATGGAATTGCCCAGCTCGGGATCACGACCACTTAGGGAGTGGCAGAAATGAACGGGTTTGTATCGAAGGCCCTCCGCGTCGGGACCATTGCAGTTGCAGCGTCCTTCATGGGCGGGCCCCTGGCAGTCGCTGACGATCTCTTCGGGACTCCGGCCATGTCGACCAACGAGCTCTCCGTAGAGCGTGCGATGGGCTGGCATCCGGAGGCGGAGGCCGAAGTCGAAGACGTGACGGTCAAGCACAACAAGGTCTACGCGAAAGACAACATCAACCACAACAACGTGGGTGGAAATGCTTTCCAGTACGCCAGCGGCATCATCATCAACGTTCAGAACAACGGTCATGCCAACGCGATCAGCGTTCCTGTCGGCGTAGCCGTTTCGATTTCGCCATAGCCTGTAATGCGAAAGCGGCCGTGCCGTCAGAGGCACGGCTTTGAAGACCAGATCCCGGATCCACGGGGCAGACCAAAGCGAGGGAAGGGCAGGCTATGAAAGAGAACGGTCGATTGACCTGTGTTGCTGCGAGCGTAGGAGCAGTCCTGCTGATTGCCAACCTGCTCGGGGAGAAGACGGTGGAGGCCCAGTCGGCACTGCCGATCTTCAACGGCAACACCTCGTTCAATGTCGATGTCAAATCCTACAAGGAGCAGCGCTTCAAGCGCGTCGTCCGGCAGCAGTACGACTTCAGCTGCGGTGCGGCGGCGGTCGCGACGCTGCTGAGCTATCACTATCAAAGGCCGACGACCGAACAAGTCGTCTTCCAGGACATGTTCAACCGTGGAGACAAAGAGAAGATCCAGCGTGACGGCTTCTCCTTGCTCGACATGAAATCCTACCTGGAAACCAACGGCTATCGGGCGGACGGCTATCGGGTGCCCCTGGACAAGCTAACGGACGCAAATGTGCCGGCCATCGTGTTGACCAATACACGCGGTTACCTGCACTTCGTCGTCGTCAAAGGCGTGACCCAAGACAAGGTCTTGGTGGCCGATCCTGCCATGGGCAATCGGGTCGTCCCCAGAGAAGAGTTTGAGGCGGTGTGGAACGGCATTGTGTTTGTGATCCTGGACAACTCTGAGATGGCCCAGGCTTTCTTCAATGCCGAGAGGGATTGGCAGGTCAAGGAGAAGGCGCCGATCGGCAATGGCCGTCGCGGCCAAGACCTCGGCTTCTTTACGCTGAACCTGCCCGGTCCGGGTTTCTTCTAATGAGGATATCTGAGATGACTCAGATCACATCGACCAGAACGGTGCTGAAGAAGGCGGCCTTAGCGTTGCTCGCCGGCGCCGTCATCTATGTGACGCCGCTGGACTGGCCCAAGGAGGCCATCAGCCGCGTCTTCAGCTTCCCCGAAGGCTTCGAAGAGCTGGCCCCCGTGCCGGAGCTTGAACTCGCGGGCATGCGCGGCGGGTTAGTGATGCCCAACGGCATGATCCTTAAATTCAGAGTCGAGTTCAGGACGTTGGTGAATGGTATCGAGAGGAACCACGAGGTCTTCGACCTCGACAATCCGCTCACCGCAGAGTTTTTCGCCAAGGGCGGTATCGTCAACAATCTGACCATCGACGCCACTGGTACCGAAATTGAGGCCGGCGCGATTAGCACTGGAGACATTGCCGGCATCATGAGCCAGGTGATCAACGATGCCAGCGGCCAGAACATCGAGCACAGCACGGCGATCCAGGCATCGATCGGAAAAGCCGGTGCCTTGGCAGATACGGCGCGTGCGAACGCCATTGCCTCGCAGGTGCGTTCAAGTTCGCTACTCTCTATTCGCTGAGACAAGCGGACCGAGACCAAGCGAAGCGACCCAGGGGCTGTTCCCGGCCGATCGAAGCCGGGAGCAGCCCCAAGTCTTTTGGGGTTAGCCTGGACGACCGACGCTTCGATCGGACGGGCCTATCACTCCTAGAGCATGACCGCGTCACGCCGCAACGGCGTGACGCGGTCATGCTCTATCTTATTGATGTAGATCAAGATTCACGGCTCAGATCGGCTCGATCCAAGCCGATCTTGATCTTAGCCGATAGGACCCGCGATCCTGCAGGGTGGGGCTGCCGAGCCTAGTCCGCCTGGGACGGCCCGTGGACAGTGGCATCGGCAAGAAGGCCTGGCCGAGCTCGCCGGTGGCTGTGCGTTGGGGGCGGGCGCAGGCTACCGCGACCGGCGCAAAAGGGACCGGTAGAAGCCCACCGCGGCCAGTGCTTGTCGGGGAGCCGTTCGACTGCGCCTCAAGTCTAGAAGACGTTGAAGCGGATCGGAACGCGCAGCAGCAGGTCGACGTCGGGAGCTTCTTCTGTGGCGCCGATGCCGACCGACAAATTGACAGTCGTGTTTTCGGTCAGGCGATAGGAGCCGCCGATCAGGAGCTTGCCCACATGCAGATCGGAGTCGTCGACCTTTGAGCCGTCGACCTCCGACGGAAAGATGACATCGTGCTGATAGCCCAGACTGAAGGACGCTTCCTCGTTGATCGCAAAGCCGAGGCCGAGGCTCAGGCGGAAGGCGTCGCCTGGATCGATCTCGACGCTGTCGCTGGTGCCCTGGATCTCCTTGTTCTCCGGAATGTTGAAGAGGTAACCGAGAGTTCCGAAGAAGACGACCGGATCTGAGGGGAAGAGGAAGGTGAAGCTGGGTTCGACCCCCCAGAAGCCGGAGCCGGTCGGCAGCTCATCCTCGAGGCCATTCTCGTCCAGATCGATCTCGAAGGGATCCTTGCCGGTCGGCGTGAGGAGGCGCGTGTTGAAGATGACGAAGGGCAGGCCTTTGGAGCCATCCCAGACCTGGAGATGGGCGCCGACCTCGACGTCGCCCAGGCCATAGCCGTTGGTCGTGTTCGTGACGTCACCACTGGCGCCGGTGTTGAGCGGGCGTGCGGTCGTGGAGTCCCGGCGATAGACGAAAGGCACCTTGATGTCGGTTTCGAAAAAATCGGTGACACCCAGCCTGAAGGTCGAAGCCGCCACCAAGACCTCGCGGTCGACCTCGCGGACGTCGATGGCGCCGACCGTGATTGCTGGAATCACGGTGAAGCCGGCCAGAGTCGCGCGGTTCAGAGACGTCAGGCTGTACTGCATCGACGGCTCGACCACCAGGGATCCCGGCGGCAGAAGGGCCGACTGGTTGCGGGCCACGGCCGGGAAGTCGACCTGCGGCTTCGGCTGGTTCTGGCCGCCTGGCGCGCCGACTGTTCCCTCGGGCTGAGAACCCTGAGCGGACTGACCGGTCGGCGCCCCGCCCGGCTGCTGAGCCGGAACGTGTCCCGGTGGCCGCTTGGGCGCGTAGGGCCGGTAGACCACATTCGAGTGCTCGTCCGGATAGTTGTAGTAGTCCGGGTAATAGTCGAAGGACAGACCGACCGCCTGGGCGTTTTCCTCGACCTGCTGCTCCAGGGCCTTGATGCGGTTCTCCTGGAACTCGATCCTTTGTTTCTGCGCCTCGAGTCGTTCCAGCAGCTGTTCGATTTCCTGCTGGATGGCCGTCAGATTGCCTTCTGGCTTCAGACCGCCGGATGTCTCGGCAGGTGCCGGATCAGGGAGGAGGGCCGCACACAGGACCGCTGCAGAGACCGTTGACAGCCAAAGATAGCGCTGTGCCGATGCCGATCGCGTTGCCATGTCCTATGCCCCTACTTCGTTTCTTCCGACGATCGATCGCTTGGTAAGCTAAGCGACCGGCATCCTTTATCTCTTGGTCTCTTTTCGCAGAGTCGCAGGCCCTTTGCATCCCTGAAAACAGTGGGACCCTTGCGTTGTGAAGCTAGGGCAGGTTTGCCTGCAGGGCCTCTTCGCCTTTCTTGGGCTTTCTTGACTTGCCGGGCTGCGTCGGTTTCAACCCATGTTTCTCGATCAGTCGGTAGAGCGTGACGCGCGATACGCCAAGCTGGCGCGCCGCGGCCGTCATGTTGTGGGCGCTCCGCTCCAGGGCCTGACGCATGAGCAGTTCCTCCACCTTACTCCGCGCCTCTTCGAGCGTCAGAAGCGTGCCATCGGGTTGGAAGGGAACGATCGCGTCCTCCTTCGCCAGCGTCCCACCAAAGCCGCTTCCGGCTGCGATCGGCTGATAGCTGCCGAGGGGCGCCGGCAGGTCTAGGTCCTCGACGGCGATCTCCTCGGAGTCGGCCATGACCGCGGCGCGGCGCAGCCGGCTAATCAGTTCACGCACGTTGCCGGGCCAGGGATAGGAGCGGATGGCTGCCAGCGCCAAATCACTGAGGCGGTGTTCCGGCATCTTCATCTCGGCTGCGAACTGGCGCAGGAAATAGCTGCACAACAAATCGATGTCGTCCCCCCGCTCGCGCAGCGACGGCAGGTTGATCGCGAGAACGTTCAGCCGGTAGTAGAGGTCCTGGCGGAAACGTCCCGCGCTGACCTCTTCGGCGAGGTTCTTGTTGGTCGCTGCCAGGATCCGCACATCGACTTTGATCGGCCTCTGAGCGCCGATTCGGTCAACCGTCTTTTCCTGAAGGAAGCGAAGCAGCTTCACTTGCAGTTCCAGCGGCAGTTCCCCGATCTCGTCCAGGAAGACGGTGCCGCCCGCAGCCGCTTCGATCCTGCCGATCTTTCTCTCATGCGCGCCCGTGAAAGAGCCCCGTTCGTGGCCGAACAGCTCCGAGGCGATGAGGCTCGCAGGAATGCCGCCGCAATTGATTGGATTATAAGGGCCATTGGCGTAGCTGGAGCGTTCGTGAATAGCCTGCGCCACGAGCTCCTTGCCGGTGCCGCTTTCTCCGGTGATCAGAACCGGAGCCTCGTTGGCCGCGAACTTCCGAATCATCTTGAAGACGGAAAGCAGCTCCGGGCTGCTGCCGACCATGACCGGCTCGTCCCGGTGTCGCTCCGCCGGATTGAGGATTTCTTCGCGCGGATTGTCGCTGATCGCCTTTCGCAGCGTATCGAGCAGACCATCGTTGCGGGTGACTTCGGTCAGGAGAAGCTGCGCCAAACGGCGGACTCCCAGCTTCTCGATCGAATCGCGACTCAGCAGGACGGCACGCGCAGGACTTTCGAGATTGTCTAAAGCTGACATGTGTTCCGAATTGCCCCTCTTGCATCCCGATCCGGCACCCGAGGGGGGCCGGCATCAGGTCGGAAAACGTATGTGCCGTTACATTTTTTTTGGGCTCGGCGAAGGTAGTGGTGTCCCCGGGCCGGACGATCGACTATCCATCGATTCGAAGGCGCCTCGATGTGCGCTTCCGCACAGCTCTGATTCTGATCAGGTGGAACGCGACTCCCTTACTTCTGCTGACGAATCACCTTGCCCCCTATTGAAGGAGTTTTCAAGATTTGTTCGCCGTGTTTGCATGACAAATGCGTTATTCTCCCAGTAGGTTCTGGTCATTAATTTGGCCTGAATGGGACAAGTTTGGGGAATACCCTAAATGAGGGATGACTATTGATCGTTGCTTTGTTCGGCTAGATTACGAGAACTTCTGTCAAGTTGTTCTCGCCATAAGATTGCCATAATTTGACTTGTTCAAGACCGGCAATGTCCCAAAAATGCCGCAACCCTACTTGAGCACTCCTGAGGCTTCTCCAGCCCGCCGGATCCCTCAACCCGGCAGGCTCGGCCTTCCCTAGATCGAAATGACGATCCTGCCCCCAGGGTTCGAACTGAACGTACGGTTGCCGCGCGGATCTCTCGCGTCGACCCTGATGGGGCCATCGGAGGAGATCTCGCACCGCACGCGATCAGCTTCGAACGTCAGGACAACCGGTGCCTCGCCGCTATGATCCTGGATTGACTCCACGCCGTTCCGGATCACCCGGCAGGTTGCGGAAATTGCGGTGCCCGGCGAAGGCGAAGTGATGGAGAACTCGAAACCTCCGGGAGCAGGGTCGGCCGCACCGGCGGCGGCCGTGGAAGATGTCAGCGCAGCGGCGAGCAAGAAAGAGCGCATTGCAGTCGGTACCTCCAGTGACGCTTTGCTGACCTGCCGACTTTGCCGCAAGCCTATCGCCTTGGCAACGACGGTCGGGCTGATGCGCGGGCCCTTTGCCGCAAAGCAATCGGCGGCGCCCGTCTCTCGCAGTTTGGCCAATCGCACTATGGATTGTCGCTCCCAAACAGCGCGATGAAGGCGGTCGTGCTTCCACTCTCTGCTGGCATTTCTGCGCTAGTCTAGGCCGAAGCCACAGACCCAGCGGAGTCGCACTATGGGCAAGGGACAGACTGGTCAGTCAGTGGAGAATCAGGCGCCGCCCCTCGAGGAGACGAACCTCTTCGATAGCGATCTCTGCCTAAGCGAGGCGGTTGCGGCTTGCGGCGGCGGCAATAGGGCGGCGCGCCTCGGCCGGCTCGGCAGCAGGCTGGGCAGTGCCGAGGTCCTGGAATGGGGCCGCCAGGCCAACCGTTATCCGCCCGAGCTCAAGACCCACGATCGCTTCGGCGAGCGCATCAACGAGGTGGAGTTCCATCCGGCCTGGCACGAACTGATGGCGCTGGGCATGGCGGCCGAAGTGCACGCCCGGCCCTGGAACGACGAGTCGGCTGGCAGCCATGTCGAGCGCTCGGCGAGCCTTTTCCTGCTGGCCCAGGTGGAGTCGGGTGTTTGCTGTCCCCTCTCTATGACTTTTGCCGGTCAGCCGACCCTGCGGCGCCAGCCGGAGCTCGCCGCCGAATGGGAACCGCGCCTGCGTGCGTCCCAATACGACCGGCGCAGCCTGCCGGCCGAACAGAAGCGCGCGGCGACTCTGGGCATGGCCCTGACCGAGAAGCAGGGTGGTTCGGATCTGCGGACCAACGTCACCAAGGCTGAGCCTTGCAGCCGGGGTGGGCCCGGCGAGCCCTACCTCCTGACCGGTCACAAGTGGTTCTTTTCCGCGCCCATGAGCGACGCCTTCCTGACGCTGGCCTATGGCGCCGGTGGCCTCAGCTGCTTCCTGGTGCCGCGGTGGCTGCCCGACGGTGAACGCAACCGCTTTGCCTTGCTGCGCCTCAAGGACAAGCTCGGCAACCGCTCCAACGCCTCCAGCGAGATCGAGTATCAGGGCACCTGGGCCCGCATGGTGGGGGAAGAGGGGCGCGGGGTGCGTAACATCATCGACATGGTACAGCACACGCGCCTGGACTCCGCGACCGCCTCGGCGGGCCTGATGCGCCAGGCCTTGGCCCAGGCCCTGCACCACGCCCGCCATCGCCGGGCCTTCCAGCGCAAGCTGGTCGACCAGCCACTGATGGAGAACCTGCTGGCGGACCTCGCTCTCGAATCCGAGGCCGCGACCTGGCTGGTGCTGCGGATCGCCGAGGCCTTCGACCGGGGACGGGACGATCCGGCGGAGCGGGCCTTCGCCAGGGTGGCGACGGCGGTCGCCAAGTTCTGGGTCTGCCGCCGCGCGCCCGGCTTCGTCTTCGAGGCATTGGAGTGCCTCGGCGGCAACGGCTACGTAGAGGAATCGATCCTGCCGCGACTCTATCGCGAGGCCCCGGTCAACTCCGTCTGGGAAGGTTGCGGCAACGTCATCTGCCTCGACGTGCTGCGGGCCTTTGCCAAGGACCGTGATTCGCTGGACGCCCTGATGGCGGAGATCGAGCGGGCGAAGGGGCTGGACAAGGCGCTGGACCGCCGGATCGCGGCGCTCCGCATGCTCGTCGCGAAGCCCGTCGCTCTCGAGCCCCAAGCTCGGCGGCTGGTCGAGTCCCTGGCATTGGTCCTGCAGGCGGGCCTCCTGCTGAGCCGAGGCGCACCGGCTGTAGCCGAGGCCTTCTGCCGCAGCCGGCTGGAAGCCAGAGACGCGCTCGGTTACGGCGCCTTGGCCGAGGTGCCGGGCCTGTCAGAGCTTGTGGAGCGCGCGGCGCCGCGCTATTAGACCGGTCTCGCCCAGAAGAGGAGGGCGGGATGCCCGCGAGCCTTCAAAGACTCACCGGACGCGCGAAGAGTCTTCAACTGCAAAGCCGACGGCCTTGTCGCGCGTGCCTGGAATTATTCCATCGGACACAGAATGGCCACATGGAGTTCAAGAATTAGTGCTTGCCCAAATCAAGCTATTGGTGGTTTTCTAGAAAAGACATACTAAATGTTGTGGATATTTCTGGGGAAAACTTGTGGATAAGCTGAACTCCGAACGCGCAGCCTTCGTGAGTCCTTATCTGAACCAGCGTTTACGCTCGTTCGACGAGGTCATGGAAGCGCGCCAACGACAGGAGATCTGCGGAGAGCAGGGGGAGGAACTTGCGTCGGCGAGCCGGGGCAAGGGCGGCGTTCGTTTGCGGCTGGTCTATTCGCGTCCCGAGGACGCTTCGGCGGCGACGGCGGGCTAGACAGCCGGCTTCTTCATCCTCACGCGTTTGCGCTGATCTCCGTCGTCCGCTGGGTGGCTGGGGCTTGATCGCGGAGTCCGAGGCGGTGCAGAGTCAATCGGGCTTTGCCCTTCGATCGGGCTTCGGGAGGCAGCCATGAATATCGACCGCATTGCGGTTGGACGCAATCCGCCCTGGGACGTCAACGTCATCGTCGAAGTGCCGCTCGGCGGCGAGCCGGTGAAGTACGAGATCGACAAGGCGTCCGGTGCGATGTTCGTCGATCGCTTCCTGCACACGGCGATGTACTATCCCTGCAACTACGGATTCCTGCCGCACACTCTGTCGGAGGACGGCGACCCTTTGGACGTTCTGGCCGCAGGGCGGGTGCCCGTGGTCCCCGGCGCGGTGATGCACGTGCGTCCGGTCGGCGTGCTGGTCATGGAGGACGAGAAGGGGCTGGACGAGAAGATCCTGGCGGTGCCCCAGGACGACCTTCATCCCTTCTACAGCAATGTGACCTCCTATCGGCATCTGCCGGAGATCCTGGTCCAGCAAATTTCGCACTTCTTCAATCACTACAAGGATCTTGAGAAGGACAAGTGGGTCCAGATCAAGCGCTGGGGCGAGGCCGACGAGGCCTGCCGCATGATCGAAGAAGCTATCGAGAGGGCCAAGGCGCCGGCCTAAGGCATGATCGTGTCACGCCGCAATGGCTAGAGGTTGGTCAGCCGGTCGGCTTCCTGGCCCAGTGCCGTCAGGCAGAAGGCCCTCGCCTCGGTCTCTGCTTTGGCTGCGGAGTCCTGCGCTGCGCCCATTTCCACCCGCTTGCCGTCGTGCCACAAGGTCCAGATGAAAGTGGTCTGACCGTCGAGACCGGTCCAGCGCTCCACCACGATCTCGATCATCCCGATCCTCCCAGACCGGCCGGCGCCGCTTGGCGTCTTGGCGGCACCGGCCGGCCCCCCGGATGGCCTCTTGCCGGACCGTGGCGGCCACGGGCCTGGACGGTACCTTCGATCGGACCAGCATAGCCTGAATGGTCCCGAGGGTGACACGTCCTCCCGCCGCGTTCCGGCTCGAGGCCGAAAATCCGGCCCCACGGCTTGGGGAGGAAGCTGCGGAAGGTCGGGCCGCAGCGCCGTGGGGCCGTCACGAGATGGTCCTTAGTGATTGTGCCGTTTCGAGTAACGGTAGTGATGCCTGATCACCCTCTTGATCACCTTGCCGTAGCCATGGCCATGTCTGTGACCTCTGTGGCTCTCGTGGTGGTGCCGGCGAAGGTGACGCGCCCTGCGTCTTTCCCACTTGTGATGGCGGCGGTGCGCACGGTGCCACTTGCGATTCTGGCGCTTGGCGTGACGGTAGCTCCTGTCGTGGCGATGTCCCTTATGCCACCGGTGGCCGCGGCTATGCCGCTTCTTCTTGAAGTGGTGCTTATGGCCGTGGTCCTGCTTGGAGTAGTGCTTCTTGTGGCCATGGCCGTGGTCGCCGCGGTCGGCGAGCGCCGGGCTCGAGAGCAACAGGGCTCCAGCAATGGCGGCGAAGAGAAGGCTGGCGAATTTCCCCGATCTCATCATAGCGTCGAACTCCAGTCTGTTCGGGCGCACCCTCCTTCCGGCGGTTCGGCCGGGCCAAGGATGGCTTCAGGAGTGCTACGGACACGCCCGCCCGGGGCATCCCCTGCGGCTCACAGGAGCGTGATTGCAGGAAAGACTTGCGGAAGGGACCCGATCCCGGCTTCAATGGCGTGGGGGCGAAACGGCCACGGATTGGAGAGTGACCATGAAAGCTCTTGTACTTGCGGCCGCGCTTGTCGCCTTCGGCGCCCTTCCGGCGCTGGCGGAGGGCTGTTCTTACAGCGCCGGCAAGCAGCAGTCGGTCAAGGTCGAGACCCAGTCTTCGACCCAGACCGCAAGCACGAAGCAAAGCGTTCCCCTACCAGAGAGCGCGAAGTAGTTTCGCCCTTAGGGGCGTCTGGGAAGGCCGCGCAAGCGGCCTTCTTTTTTGCCCGGCCTCGGAAGATCTGCCTCGGCTTGGCGTTGACAGGCCGAGGGACCTGCGTCTAGGCCTGCAGGACAAAGGGGAAGGGCCGGCAGCCTGTCTTCCCACCCGAACCACCACCCCGGCGTGTGAATATGACCAACGAGATCGAAAAGGCCTACGGCAACCAGCGCTTCCTCAACAGCCCGGATGCCCGGCCCCTCCGTATCATGGCCGAATACATGGAGCCGGCGGCCCGCTTCCGGCGCTACAAGGTCGACGACACCATCGTCTTCTTCGGTTCGGCGCGCACGCCGTCCCAGGAAAGCGTCGACCGGGGCGAGGTGAAGGACGAGAAGAAGAAGGCCATGGCCCGCTATTACGAGGCCTCGCGGGAGCTGGCCCGGAGACTGACCGACTGGTCCAAGAACCTGGACGACGACGACCGCCGCTTCGTGATCTGCAGCGGCGGCGGACCCGGCATCATGGAGGCCGCCAACCGCGGTGCCTCGGAAGCCAAGGGCATCAACGTCGGGCTCAACATTTCGATCCCGAACGAGCCGAGCGGCAACCCCCATGCCACCCGCGAGCTGACCTTCGAGTTCCACTACTTCTTCATGCGTAAATTCTGGTTCGCCTACCTGGCCAAGGCCGTGGTGGTTTTCCCTGGCGGATTCGGCACCCTGGACGAGTTCTTCGAGCTGCTGACGCTGATCCAGACCGGGAAGATCCGCAAGCGCCTGCCGATCGTGCTCTTCGGCATGGATTATTGGCGCAAGGTGATCAACTTCGAAGCCCTGGTCGAGTTCGGCACCATCAGCGCCCAGGACCTGGACCTCTTCTTCAAGACGGATTCGGTCGAGGAAGCCTTCGACCACATCACCAAGGAGCTGACCGAGTACGCTCTGACGCACCCGGGCCTCTCGCTCTAGGACTGCGACGTCTCCCGCAGAACCTCGAAGAAGGCGGCCAAGACCCGGTCCTCGCGCTGCGCCTTGTGGCAGACAGCGTATTCCGTCGCCTGCAGTTCTGCGCCGCGGAGTTGCAGCTTGTGCAGACGGTCGTCCCGGCCGAACTCGCTTTCCGCGACGATGCCCACGCCCAACCCCGCGGCGGCGGCCTCGCGCACCGCCTCGCGGCTGCCGACCTCGAAGGCCTCGCCCGGCCGCACGCCGGCCCGCTTCAGGGCGCGCTCCAGGATGGCCCGGGTGGTCGAGCCGACTTCGCGCAGCAGCAGCCGCTCCTCTGCCAGGTCTTCCAGCCGGATGGAGTGTCGCCGGGTCCAGGCATGGCTGCGGTCGACAAAGGCCACCAGGCGGTCGCGGCGGAAGGGCAGGGCGTAGAGTCGGGCCTCGCGCTTGACCTCGGGCAGGATTGCCACGTCGCTCTGGCCCTCCAAGAGGCCGCGCAATACGCGCTGAGAGTTGCCGAAGGAGACCGCAAGCTCGATTCCGGGGAAGCGGCGCTTGAGCGCGGCCAGCACCGGCAGGACGTGGTAGGGCGCGTCGGCGCCGACCCGCAGCCGGCCGCGGGTCAGCGCCCGCGCCGCAGAGAGCAGCTGCTGCGCCTCGGCCTCCAGTCCGAAGATCTGGCGCGAGATCTCCAGTAGCCGCCGGCCCAGCTCGGTCAAGGCCACGCCCCGCCCGCGGCGCTCGAAGAGCTTGACGCCGAAGGTCAGCTCCAGGTCCTTCACCTGCCCCGAAAGCGTCGGCTGGGTCACGTGCAGGCGTTCGGCCGCTCGCGTGAAGCTGCCTTCGACCGCGACGCCATGGAATGCGCGAAGCTGTGCGAAATTCATAGGTTATACCTATTTATGATATCCGTTATATCGATTGGATTTATGGTATTCGATACGACTATAAGTCGCAAGACAGCAACCTGCGAAGAAGGCCCGCCATGACCTCCGAGAAAACGAACCAAAGCGCCGACGGCGATCCTTGGCTTCTGACACCGGGCCCGCTGACGACCTCGGATTCCGTCAAGGCGGCCATGCTGCACGACCTGGGGTCCCGGGACCAAGGCTTCATCGAGGTCAACCGCAGGATCCGGGCGCATTTGCTGGATATCGCCGGCGCCCGGGACAGCCACGTCTGCGTGCCTCTGCAAGGCAGCGGAACCTTTGCCGTCGAGGCGATGCTGGGCAACTTGGTGCCGCGCAATGGCAAGGTGCTGATCCTGGTAAACGGCGCCTACGGCACTCGCATGGCGCGAATTTGCAAGTACCACCGCCGCGTAATGATGATCCAGGAGACTCCGGAAGACCGGCCAGCGAATCCGGCCGACCTGGAGCGGACCCTGGCGGCGGACAGCGCGATCACACACGTAGCAGCGGTTCACTGCGAAACAACCTCGGGCATCCTCAATCCGATCGAGGAGATCGCCGAGGTGGTGGCCGGGCAGCGCCGCAGCTTCCTGATCGATGCCATGAGCGCCTTCGGCGCGCTGCCGCTCGATGCGCGGACGATGCCTTTCGACGCGGTCGTGGCCTCCTCCAACAAGTGCCTGGAAGGGACGCCGGGGCTCGGCTTCTGCATCGTGCAGCGGGAGGCGCTCGAGGCCTGCGAAGGCAATTCGCCGTCGCTCAGCCTCGATCTCTACGATCAGTGGCAGGCGATGGAGCGCAACGGCCAATGGCGCTTCACTCCTCCGACCCACGTGATCCTGGCGTTGGACCAGGCCTTGGCGGAGTTCGAGGCGGAAGGCGGTGTCGAGGGCCGGGGCGGCCGCTATAGGGAGAACTGCCGGATCCTGGTCGAAGGCATGCGCGCCCTGGGCTTCGAAACCCTGCTGCCCGACGCCCTGCAGGCGCCGATCATCGTCACCTTCAGGATGCCGGCCGACCCCCGCTTCGATTTCGAGACCTTCTATGACGCTCTGCGCCGGCGCGGCTACGTCATCTATCCCGGCAAGCTGACCGTCGCACCCAGCTTCCGCATCGGCTGCATCGGCCGCCTGGGGGCGGAGCAGATGGAGGGTGCGCTCTCCGCTATCGAAGCGACTTTGAAGGACATGGGCGTGACGGACTGCGGTCCCACGCCCGCCGAGGCACGCGATCTGCAGGAAACCGGAACATGAGCCAGATTTTCGACTTCTCGTACGGCCGCCGCTACCGCGGCCCGGTACAGGCTGTCATCTTCGACTGGGCCGGAACCATCGTCGACTACGGCTGCGTCGCCCCCGCCGTGGTCTTCGTCGAGGTCTTCGAACGGCGCCAGGTGCCGATCACCATGGCCGAGGCGCGGGCGCCGATGGGCGCGCCCAAGAAGGACCACATCCGCGCGATCACCGAGATGGAGTCGGTACGGCGTCGCTGGGAAGAAGCCCATGGGCACTTGCCCAGCGAGGCGGATGTGGATGCGATGTACGAGGACTTCGTGCCGCGGCAGATCGAGTGCCTGTCCAACTACTCGGCTCTGATTCCCGGCACCCTGGAAGCCGTCGCCGATCTGCGCAAACGGGGCATCAAGATCGGCACCAACACCGGCTATTCCAGCGATATGACCGCGGTCAACCTGGCCGACGCCAAGACCCAGGGCTTCGAGCCGGACTCCTGCGTCTCGGCCTCGGACGTACCCGCGGGACGGCCCTATCCCTTCATGTGCCTGCAGAACGCCATCGAGCTGCAGGTCGACTGCGTCGAGGCCTGCGTCAAGGTGGATGACACGGTCCCGGGCATCGAGGAAGGCCTGAACGCCGGCATGTGGAGTATCGGGCTCGCGGTTTCGGGCAACGAGGTCGGGCTGTCGCTGGCGGACTGGCAGGCCCTGTCCGAGGCGGAAAAGGTGGCCAAGCGGGCCCAGGCCTACCGGCGCCTGCACCAGGCCGGCGCCCACTTCGTGATCGACGACGTGTCGCAGTTGCTGCCCTGCATCGACGAGATCGGCCGGCGCCTGGCTCGCGGCGAGCGGCCCTGAGCGCTGCGTATTAGGCCCGGCGTCCCCGCCAGAGCTGGCTGAAGGCCAGTCCCAGGGAAAAGAGGACGGTCGCGGCGACGACAATGGAGGGGCCGGCCGGGGTGTCCGCCTCGAGCGAGCCCCATAGCCCGAGCCCCACCGCGGCCGTGCCCGCCAGGGCCGCCAGGACGGCCATCTGCTCCGGCGTGCGGGCGAAGCAGCGGGCGGTCGCCGCCGGGATGATCAGCATCGAGATGATCAGCAGGATGCCGACGATCTTCATCGCGATGGCGATGACGATGGCGACCGTCAGCATCAGGGCCAGGCGCAGCTGCAGCACGGGCAGGCCCTCGGCCCGGGCCAGCTCCTCGTGCAGGGTCGCGGTCAGCAGGGGCCGCCAGATCGCGGTCAGCACCCCAAGGGCCAGCAGGCCGCCGCCGTAGATCCACAGCAGGTCGCCGCGCGACACGGCCAGAATGTCGCCGAACAGGTAGCCCATCAGGTCGACGCGCAGGCTGCCGAAGAAGCTGAGCACCACCAGGCCCAGGGCCAGCCCCGCGTGGGCCAGGATGCCCAGCAGCGTATCGCTGGGCAGCGTCCGCTGCTGCTGCAGCCCGACCAGCAGCAGCGCCAGCAGGATCGAGGCCGCGGCGATGCCGAGGGTCGGGTCGATGCCCAACAGAAGGCCGAGGGCGACGCCGAGCAGGGCGGAGTGGGCCAGGCTGGCGCCGAAGTAGGCCATGCGCCGCCAGACGATGAAGCAGCCCAGCGGTCCGGCGACCAATGCCACACCGAGGCCGCCGAGAAAGGCGCGCACTAGGAAGTCGTCC
>CAJIAJ010000576.1_pt1 | contig 20256 bp, 17 predicted proteins | sample 9199121 | NCBI WGS metagenome assembly CAJIAJ01 (sample SAMEA7708267, study PRJEB35096) | sediment metagenome | biome: marine neritic benthic zone biome [ENVO:01000025]; feature: sediment [ENVO:00002007]; material: shallow marine sediment [ENVO:03000034] sea grass bed [ENVO_01000059] ...
GATCTCGGCCAGCCCGTTGGCGTTCTCATACCAGAAGGCCGCGCCCTGGGGCATCTGAAAAAAGCTGTCCGCGCGTGGCAGAACCGCCCCGCCGGCCTCCAGGCGTGCCCCTTTGCCCAAGTTCGAGGCCCGCAATCCCGTCATGGCATTCCCGAAGCGGTCCAGATAGACGATCTGGGGCAGATCCTCCGGCCAGTCGGCCCCCACGATCGACGCGCCCGGAATCACCGTTCCTGGCGCCTGCTCGCCGCCGGCCAGACGCAGCGCCAGCGGCGCAAAGACGTCGCGGCCATGGAAGGTCGGCGAGACGCCTTCGTCTGGCCAGTCGATCCGCCAGACTTGCGCCTGTGTCTGGCGCCGGGCGGCGATCGCCAGCAGGCCGTTGTCCGGCCCGACCAGCCAGCGCCCGCCCGCCTCGATCGCCAGCGCCTGGCGCGGTCCGCCGACTCCGGGATCGACCACGCCCAGCAGGATGCTGCCCGCCGGCATGCCCTCCAGGTAGGCCGCCAGCAGGTAGGCGCTTGCGCGCGGATCGAAGGCAGGCGCGTCCGAGATCAGGTCCACGATCGGCCGTGCCGCCGCGCCCTGCAACAGGACCGCCTTGACCTGGCCGATGTAGGGCCCTTCCAGCCCGAAGTCGGTGAAGAGTACGAACATCTTGCGACTCGGAAGACCGCCTTCCCAGAGTTCCAGTCTTCAAGGGCATAGCCCGATCCGGGCCGCCACGGCTGGGAATTCCGCTCAGCGCAACGAAAAAACTGTCTTTGCCCCGCTGGACAAGCGTTAACCCACCGTATATCGTTGCCGGATGTTCGCGATCCGCAAGATATAGCGGGTTGTGCCAGATATTGTAGGTGACAGGGAAGGGCTCGGAAAATCATGACCTGGACGGAAGAACGCGTTGCCGAACTGATCCGCCTTTGGCAGGCCGGTCACAGCGCGTCGGCGATCGGCAAGATGCTCGGCGTATCCAAGAATGCCGTGGTGGGCAAGGCCCATCGCATGCAGCTGCCGTCGCGGCCTTCGCCGATCAAGCAGGGCACGATTCCGCGCCGTATTTCCAAGCCGGCCCAGCCCGCGACCAAGACCATCGTCACCCGGCCCGCACCGCCGCCGCGCCGCGTCGTGCGCCACGACAAGCACGGCCGTAGCTGCATGTGGCCCAACGGCGACCCGGGCGATCCGGACTTCCACTTCTGCGGCGCCGTCGCGTTGGAGGGAAAGCCCTACTGTGAAGAGCATTGCGCGCGCGCCTACATCACGCGTAGCCGCGGCTCCAGCGACGAGGCCGCCTAAATTTCCCGCGCCAAAGACAGTCTCCTTTGCAAAATCGGGCCGGCGTACCCACGTCGGCCCGCTTTTTCTTTGCGCTATCCCTGCGCCCGGGACGCCGCTCCGGGCCGGCGCCAGGACTGCGGCGGACAAAGCTTCACGCGACCAGACCGACGCCGCCGCGCCGCGGATCGCCCGCCGCTTCGAGGTCCCCGCCGCCGGTCCGGGTGACGGCATGGACACCGCCGAAGAAGAGATTCTCCGGCGGCCAGGTTTTCAGGTCCCCGACCTCTGCGCGGACGGCCTCGACCGCCGCCTCTGCCAGGCCCACTTCCAGGTTTCCGCGGCCGCGTTCGACATGCAGCCGGGGCGCCCGAACGGCATCGGCCACGGGCAGCCTGAAGTCGATGAGATTCAGCAGGACCTGCAGGATCGCGGTGCGAATCCGATTTGAGCCGCCCGAGCCGAGAGCCGCGATCCGGCCGTCTTCCAGGTAGGCGAGGCTGGGTGCCATCATGGAGGCGAGGCGGACGCCCTCCGGCCAGGCATGGAAGCCGCGCGGGTTCAGGTCCTCCTCGCCAAGCATGTTGTTCAGCATGATTCCGCTGTCCGGCAGGATTCTTCCGCAGCCTTCGCCGTTCGAGAGGCTGACCGCCGCCAGATTGCCGGCGGCGTCGACCACGCTGATGTGGGTCGTGCCGCGCAGGGCCGTGGGCCGGCCCTGGACCTCGCGCCGGTAGCGCTCCAAGAGCTTCGGATCGAAGAGGCGGCCGGCAGCAGCCTCTTCCTCGGCTTCGCCCATGGCCTCGTGCAGCCGGGCCTCGATTCTGGCGCGGTTGGTGAGGGCCATGGCGCGGGTCAAAGCGGCGAGGCGTTGCGGGTCGTCGAAAGCCGCCGGTTCGCGGTCCAGGCAGGCCATGAGGTCGAGAGAAAAGGCGATCAAAAGGCCGCCTGTGGAGGGCGGCGGATTGCTCAGGATCCGGGCGCCGCGATAGCGTCGTTCCAGGGGCCGGCGCTCCCGGGTCGCGTAGCGCGCGAGATCCTGCTTCGTGACCTGGCCGCCCTCATCGGCGCAGAAGCGGTCGATCGCGGCGGCGATCTCGCCCTCGTAGAACAGTCTGCCGCCTTCGCCCCCCAGGGCCTCCAAGGTGTCGGCCAGCTCCGCCTGAACCAGGGTTTCGCCTGCGCAGAGCAGCCCGTCGCCGCCGCAATAGAGGGCGCGCGCCGCGGCGCTGGCGGTGTAGATCGGTGCGACGACCTGGAAGATGAAGGCCTCCGACTCGCGCATCCGCACGCCCTTGCGGGCCAGCTCGACGGCCGGGCGCAGGATCTCGGCGATCGGCAGGCGGCCAAGCCGGCGGTGCACGGCGAAGAGGCCGTGCACGAAGCCGGGTGTCGCCATGGCGCCCAGGCCGATATGAAATTCCTGGGTCGTCGGGCCGAAGTCGGCCTCGATGGGAAAAAACTCGACCTCGCCGGCCGGCCGGCGGCGCAGCGGCGTTTCGACGAAAAAGTCGAAAAGGGTCGCCTCGGTCTCGGGCCCGGCGGCCAGCAGGAAACCGCCGCCGCCCAGCGAGGCCAGCACCGGTTCGGCGACCGCGGCGGCACACATCGCGGCGAGGGCGGCGTCAAAGGCGCTGCCGCCGGCGGCAAGGATATCGCTGGCCGCGCCCGCTGTCGCGGGATGGCCCGCCGCCACGGCACCCTTAGCCGGCAACATGATCTGCCCCGGTCAGGCCGCGGGCAGGGGGAAGGGCGCCGCCGCCTCGAAGGCGGCTGCCGCCTGCAGGACCCGCGCATCGGCGAACTGCGGCCCGACGATCTGCAGGCCGACCGGCAGGCCGGCCTCGGTCAGGCCGCAGGGTATGCTGGCGGCCGGCTGTCCCGTCAGGTTGAAGGGATAGGTGAAGGGCGTCCAGTCGACCCAGCGGCGCTCGCCCTGCTCCGGCGGCTTTTCCAGGCCGACGCCGAAGGCGGGAATCGGCAGGCTGGGGGTCAGCAGCAGGTCCCAGCCCTGCCAGTGGAAGGTCTTCATGGTCTTGCTGAAGTCCTCCCGGGCCCGCACCGCGGCGATGTGCTGGTGCAGGGTGATCTCGGCCCCGGCGCTGGCGATCTCCAGGAAACCCGGGTCCAGAAATTCCCTCTGAGCTTGCGTCAGGCCGGCCAGCATATAGCCGGCGCCGGCGAACCACAGGGTCCGGAAGATCTCGCCGCAGTCGGGCATCTCGGGCTCGGCCAGCTCGACCGTTGCGCCCAGCTCGTCGAACCGCTGTGCCGCGCCTTCGACCAGGGCCGCCACTTCCAGGTCGACCGGCTTGCCGCCCAGGTTCGGGCTGAAGGCGATCCGCAGGCCCTTCACGCCCCGGTCCAGATCCGCGAGATAGTCGCTGTCCTCCGGGGGCAGGGCGTAGGGGTCGCGCGGGTCCGGCCTGGAGATGACATTCAGCATCAGCGCTGCGTCTGCCACCGTGCGGGTCATGGGCCCGACGTGCGCGACCGTGCCGAAAGGGCTGAGCGGATAGGCTGGGACCCGCCCAAAGCTGGGCTTGTGGCCGAAGATGCCGGTGAAGCCGGCGGGAATCCGGATCGAGCCGCCGCCGTCCGTGCCGAAGGCCAGGGCGCCCATGCCGGTTGCCACTGCTGCCGCCGCACCACCGGAGGAGCCGCCGGGTGTCTTTTCGGGGTTCCAGGGGTTGCGGGTGATGCCGGTCAGCGGGCTGTCGGTCACGCCTTTCCAGCCGAATTCGGGCGTCGTGGTCTTGCCCAATAACACGGCGCCCGCTTCGCGGACCCGGGCCACGCCCGGTGCGTCTTCGTCCCAGGGCTGGTTGGGGTCCACCGCGCGCGAGCCGCGCAGCGTGGGCCAGCCCTTGGTGAGCAGGATGTCCTTGACGGAAGTCGGCACGCCGTCGAGCAGGCCGCGGGGCTCGTCCTTGCGCCAACGCTGCTCGGACTCGCGGGCGGCCGCCAAAGCGCCCTCGGCGTCGACCAGCAGAAAGGCGTTGAGCTCAGGATTGCGGGCTTCGATCTGCTCCAGGGCGGCCTGGGTTGCCTCCACGGGTGAAAGGTCTCGCCGGCGGTAGAGTTCGCGCAGCTCGCAGGCGGTCATCAGGGCAAGATCTTGAGACATGTCGGCTTCACTTGTTGGCTCGATGGACGGCTGTCATTCTCGTGCCCTGCTGGCAGGCTGTCGAGCCCGGTGCTCGGCGGCAGTGGGACTGGGGAGATCGAGACCGTGAAGAGGGACAGCCTGGGCGCCTTCGTGCCTGGATCCGAGATCGAAATCGCGGGCGCCGCCGAAGGCCCGCTCAAGGGCCTGAGCTTCGCGGCCAAGGACATCTTCGACCTGGCCGGAACGGTTACCGGCTGGGGCAATCCCGACCGCAGGGCCAGCGCGGCGCCGGCGGCCCGCCATTCGGCGGCCGTGGAACGGCTGCTGGCGGCCGGTGCGGATCTGATCGGCAAGACCATCACCGACGAGCTCGCCTTCAGCCTGAACGGCCAGAACCCGCACTACGGGGCGCCGGCCAACAGCAACGCGCCCGGCCGGATCACGGGCGGCTCCTCCAGCGGCTCGGCCTCGGCGGTTGCGGGTGGCCTGGCCGACCTGGCCCTCGGCTCCGACACCGGCGGCTCCGTACGCATCCCGGCCAGCTACTGTGGGATCTACGGCCTTCGGCCAAGCCACGGCCGGATCTCGTTGCAGGGCGTCATGCCCCTCGCGCCCAGCCTGGACACCGTCGGCTGCTTTGCCCGCGACGCTTCGGCCCTGTCGCGCGCCTTCGCGGCGCTCTTCGACCGGCCGGCGGCGGGCGGCGTCTTCGGGCGCCTGCTGCTGGCCGAGGACGCCTTCGCGCTGGCAGAGCCGGCCGCGGCCGAGGCCTTGATGCCGCTCGTCCGGCGCCTCGAGGCCCGGCTCGGCCCGGCAGAGAAGGTTGTGGTCGCGGAAGGCGGGGAGGGGCTGGCCGCCTGGGTGGAGCAGTTCCGGGCCCTGCTCGGTGGCGAAGCCTGGGCCTCGCACAAGGACTGGATCGAAAGCGACTCTCCAACCCTGGGGCCGGAACTGAGCCAGCGCATGGACTGGGCCAGGACCATCACGCAGGACCAGATCGCGGCCGCCGGCGTCGCGCGGGAAGAGGCGCGGGCCGGGCTGCTCGAGAAGCTCGGTGATGACGGCGTCCTCTGCCTGCCGACCGCGCCGGGCATCGCGCCGCTGCTCGACGCCGACGAAGACTCGCTGCTGGATCACCGCTTTCGGGTCCACCGCCTGACCTGCATTGCCGTGCTGACGCGCCTGCCGCAGATCTCGCTGCCCCTGGCCCAGCTCGACGGCTGTCCCCTGGGCTTTTCGCTGCTCGGCGGTCCCGACAGTGACGAGAAGCTCTTGGCGCTTGCCGAGGCCCTGGAGGCGCCGGAGGCGCCCTGAGCGGCCCTATTGGTCGTAGGTCAGGATCGAAGAGAAGGGTATGTCGAGCCGTTCCCGGCCCTTGAGGAAGGACAGCTCGATGATGCAGGCGCCGCCCTTGACCTCGGCACCCTGACCGCGCAGCAGCTGAATCGTTGCATTCATGGTGCCGCCGGTCGCCAGCAGGTCGTCCAGCACCACGACCTTCTGGCCGGGGGCCACCGCGCCGGACTGGATCTCGATCGTGTCCTGGCCGTACTCCAGGTCATAGGTATAGGGCACGGTCGCGCCGGGCAGCTTGTTCTTCTTGCGGATCATGACGAAGCCGAGGTTGAGCTGCAGGGCCAGCGGCGCCGCCACCAGGAAGCCTCTGGATTCGATCCCGGCCAGGACGTCGGGCTCATGTGCTGCGACGGCCTCGGTCAGCTGCTTCACGGTTTCCTGCCAGGCCGCCGGATGCGCGAGCAGGGGCGAGATGTCGTAGAACAGGATGCCCGGTTCCGGGAAGTCCGGAATCTCGCCGATGTGATCCTTCAGGTTCATGCTCCCAATTCCCCGCACTGTTCCGGGCTTCGAGCCCCACCGCGAGCTAAGCTAGTGAGCGTCGCCTGCCGATACAATCTGGAAAGCCGCGAGGGAACACCGACCTCTTGCGTGGTCTTCTGCCGCCGACGTAGGCTTTCCCGGACTTCCATCGAAGAGTTTCCTGCTTCGGGTCGCTGGCTCAAGCATCCCGCTGCCCAACCGGACACTGCGCCTCGGAAACCGCCTCCATGTCCTATATCCTGCACCGCCATACGCAGACCAGCTTTCCCTTGGCTGTCGCCGGCGAAGGCCCCTACATCATCGACAGCGACGGCAAGCGCTATCTCGATGCCTCTGGCGGCGCGGCTGTCTCCTGCCTGGGTCACTCGCATCCGGCAGTGATCCAGGCGGTCGTTGAGCAGGTTCAGAAGCTGCCCTTCGCGCACACCGGCTTCTTCACCAACGAGCCCTACGAAGCCCTGGCGGAGCATCTGGTCACCCGGGCACCGGAGGGCATCGCCAAGGTCTACTTCGTCTCCGGCGGCTCGGAGGCGAACGAGACGGCGATGAAGCTGGCGCGCCAGTACTTCCTCGAGATCGGCCAGCCGGAGCGCCGGCACTTCATCGCCCGGCGCCAGAGCTATCACGGCAACACGCTGGGCGCACTGGCCGCCGGCGGCAATGCGGCGCGGCGCAAGCCCTACGAGCCGCTGCTGGTCGAGGTGGCGCACATCGATCCCTGCTACGCCTACCGCCACCAGCAGGCCGGGGAGAGTGACGAGGCTTATGGCCTGCGCGCCGCCGACGAGCTGGAGAAGAAGATTCTGGAGTTGGGGGCCGAGACCGTGATCGGCTTCCTGGCCGAGACCGTGGTCGGCGCCACCGCCGGCGCGGTGCCGCCGGCGCCTGGCTACTTCACCCGCATTCGCGAAGTCTGCGACCGTTACGGCGTGCTGCTGATATTGGACGAGGTCATGTGCGGCATGGGTCGCAGCGGCACGCTCTTCGCCTGCGAGCCGGAGGGCATCAGCCCGGACCTGGTGACCTGCGCCAAGGGCCTGGGTGCAGGCTACCAGCCGATCGGCGCTTGCCTGATGGGACAGAAGGTCTACGACGCCATTGCGTCCGGCAGCGGCTTTTTCCAGCACGGCTTCACCTACATCGGCCATGCGACCGCCTGCGCCGCTGCCCTGGCGGTGCAGCGGACCATCGAAGCCGAGGACCTGCTGGCCGGGGTCCGGGCCAAGGGCGCCGCCTTGCGGGCCGCGCTGACCGACCGCTTCGGCGGCCAGCGTCACGTTGGCGACATCCGCGGCCGTGGTTTGTTCCTGGGCATCGAACTGGTCCAGGACAGGGAGACAAAGACCTGCTTCGACCCAGCTCTGAAGCTCAACGCGCGCATCAAGCGGGCGGCGATGGCGGGCGGACTGATCTGCTATCCGGGCGGCGGGACGGCCGACGGCAGCAAGGGCGACCACATCCTGCTGGCGCCGCCTTTCATTCTCGAAGAAGCCCATCTGGCCGAACTGGTCGACAAGCTGGAGGCTGCTTTGGCGGCCGCGCTGGAGGAGATCGCGGAGCAGCAGGCATGAGCGGCGACGATCTCGGCGCGCGCCTCGTCCTCATCGAGGCGCCCAACGGCGCGCGCAAGAGCAAGGCGGATCACCCGAGCCTGCCGATGGCCGCGGCGGCGATCGCCCGCACCGCCGCCGCCTGCGCCGAGGCCGGCGCCGCGATGATCCACCTGCATGTGCGCGACCGGGAGGGCGGCCACCTGCTGGATGCCGAAGCCTACCGCGAGGCCACGGCGGCGATCCGCCGCGAGGCCGGAAGCGATCTCATCATCCAGATCACGACCGAATCCGTGGGCCGCTACGGTCCCGAGGCGCAGATGGCCGTGGTCCGAGACACAGAGCCGGAAGCGGTCAGCCTGGCGATCCGTGAACTGGCGGCCGAGGCCGAGCAGGAGCCGGCGGCGGCGGAGTTCTTCGCCTGGCTCCAGGAACGCGGGGTCCTGGCCCAGTACATTCTCTATTCGGACGAGGACATCCGCCGCTTCGACGACCTGATCCGGCGTGGCATCCTGCCCGCGGGGCCGAAGTTCGTCTTGTTCGTGCTGGGCCGCTACAGCCGGGACCGGACTTCGCAGCCGCGGGACCTGCTGCCCTTCCTGGAGGCCAATGGGGCCGGCCATCCCTGGATGGTCTGCGCTTTCGGCCCCCGGGAGACGGCCTGCGCCGTGACAGCGGCGGCCCTGGGCGGGCACGTCCGAGTCGGGTTTGAAAACAATCTCTTCCTGCCCAGCGGCGTGCAGGCGCCGGACAACGCAGCCCTGGTCGCTGCGGCGGCGCGCGGCGTGACGGCCATCGGCCGGGCGATCGCCGCCGCCCCCACCGCTCGGGCCCTGATGTCAGGCCAGGAATCCTAAAAAGGTTCTCTGTTCGGCAGAATCGCAGGTGATTCAGGGGGGTGGTAATTTCCTTGGATTGATTGTTGAATGACTCGGGTGAGAAGAGCGTGGTCAAGCGCTTGTCACGGTAACAGGGAGAAGCTTTCTGTGAGCAAAGGTCCGGCACGGGCCGGACAGCGTTCATCTGCCTCCGTCGATCCTTCCGCTGGCGCGGCTCCGCAGGGGCCCGGGCGTGGAAATTTTGCGAATTGGTGGCGGCGCGCTTGCTCTTTGACAGGGTGCAGTCTGGCTACAGTCGGAGGTAACCACATGAAGAAGTTCTATGCGACGGCTTGTGCCGCCGCCTTGCTGGGCGGTGCGTTTCTAGCCGGCGGGTCGCTTGAGGCGAAGGCACAGCAGACTTTCGTCACCATCGGCACCGGCGGCGTCACCGGCGTCTATTACCCGACGGGTGGCGCGATCTGCCGTCTGGTCAACAAAGGACGGAAGGATCACGGGATCCGCTGCTCCGTCGAGTCCACCGGCGGTTCGGTCTATAACCTGAACGCAATCCGGGGCGGCGAGCTCGACATGGGCGTTGCCCAGTCGGACTGGCAGTACCACGCCTACAACGGCACTTCGAAGTTCAAGGACCAGGGGCCGAACACGGACCTGCGGGCGGTCTTCTCCGTCCATCCTGAGCCTTTCACCGTCGTCGCGCGCGCCGACGCCGGCATCAAGGAGTTCGCTGACCTCAAGGACAAGCGGGTCAACATCGGCAATCCCGGCTCGGGTCAGCGCGGCACCATGGATGTCGTGCTGGGTGCTCTGGGCTGGACCACCGGCGACTTCTCGCTGGCCTCGGAGCTCAAGTCTTCCGAGCAGGCACAGGCCCTGTGCGACAACAAGATCGATGCCATGATCTTCACGGTCGGGCATCCCTCCGGCAGCATCAAGGAAGCGACGACCTCCTGCGACTCCGTGCTGGTCAACGTGACCGGTCCGGAAATCGATAGCCTGGTGAACGACAATTCCTTCTACCGGAAGGCCACGATCCCCGGCGGCATGTACAAGGGCACCGCGGACAACACCACTACCTTCGGCGTCGGCGCCACATTCGTCTCTTCTTCGGCCGTCGCCGAGGACACGATCTACAACGTCGTCAAGGCGGTCTTCGACGACTTCGCGGACTTCAAGCGCCTGCATCCGGCCTTCAAGGATCTGAAGGAGTCGGAGATGATCAAGGACGGCCTTTCGGCGCCGCTCCACGACGGTGCGGCGAAGTACTACAAGGAGAAGGGCTGGATGTAACAGGGTCTGCCGGGCGGGGCGCCGTTGCGCCTCGCCCGGCGGTCGAACGAGTCATGGCAATACGACAGGTCGAGGCTCAAAGAGCTGGCATAGACGACGGGATCGCGGGGTTCTTGCGGCGCCTGAGAGGTCTTCTCTTTCTCACCCTGGCCCTGATGACTTGGCCGCTGGCCTCGAAGGCCCTGGCGCAAGAGACCCTTGTCATCGGCACCGGCAGCGAGGCGGGCGTCTACTACCAGGTCGGACGGGCCCTCTGCTATCTCGCCAAGCGCGAAGCCGGACTCCAGGATCTGGCCTGCGAGGCGCGCTCGACCGCCGGATCCATTTTCAACCTCACGAACCTTCGCGCAGGCCGTCTGAACCTGGGTGTGGCCCAGTCCGACTGGCAGTTCCACGCGGTCCAGGGCAGCGGGCCTTTCGCCGGCACGGGTCCCGATGACAAGCTGCGTGCACTCTTCTCGGTCCACGGCGAGCCCTTCACCGTGGTGGCGCGGCGCGATGCGGGAATCGGGCAGCTCAAGGACCTGATCGGCAAACGGGTCAACATTGGCAATCCCGGATCGGGCCAGCGCGCCACCATGGAGACCGTCATGGCGGCGATGGGCTGGGACAAGCGGATCTTTTCTCTCGCCGACGAACTGACGGCGGCGCAGCAGTCGCTGGCCCTGTGCCACGACCGAGTCCAGGCCATGGTCTACACGGTGGGCCATCCCAATCCGTCGGTCGGGCAGGCCGCCGGGCTCTGTGATGCGGTGATGGTCGAGGTCAGCGGAGCGGCAATCGACAAGCTGATCGCGGAGAATCCCTATTACGCCAGGACCGAGGTTCCGGGCGGCATCTATGCCGGCAATCCGGATCCGGTCAGTACCTTCGGGGTCAAGGCGACGGTGGTCGGCACGACCGACCTGGACGAGGATCGGGTCTATGCGGTCGTGCGCAGCGTCTTCGCCGACCTCGCCGGGTTCCGCAAGCTGCATCCGGCCTTCGGCAGTCTCGAGGCGGAGCAGATGGCGGCGGACGGGCTGTCTGCACCGCTGCACCCCGGGGCGCTGCGCTACTTCCGCGAGGCTGGCATCCTGACTGAAGGCGGCTGAGCAGCGACATCGAAAACAATCCCGGCTGGAGCCGCTGCGCCTCCAGGCGCGCAGGCTGTCGAAGACACGGGGCAGAGGGGAGCGGAGAAGAGGGATGAGCGAGGAACAAAAGTCCAACGAGGCGATGTCCGAGCAGGAGCTCGAGGACCTCGTTGCCGCCGCGGATACGGGCGCCCGCAGCGTGCCGGGCACGGTCGGCAAGGCCATCGCGGCCACGGCCCTGTTCTGGTCCTTGTTTCAGCTCTGGATCGCCTCGCCGCTGCCCTTCATGGTCGGTGACATCATTCCGGTCCTGAACTCGACCCACACCCGTTCCATTCACCTGGCCATCGCGGTCTTCCTGGCCTTCATGGCCTATCCGGCGCTCAAGTCGTCGCCGCGCGACCGGATTCCGGTCCAGGACTGGGTCATCGCGCTGGTCGGCGCTTTCTGCGCTGCCTACCTGTTCCTTTTCTACAATCAGCTGTCGGAACGGCCGGGCCAGCCGACGACCTTCGACCTGGTCACTTCCGGTGTCGGCATCGTGATCCTGCTGGAGGCGACGCGGCGCTCCCTCGGGCCGCCACTGATGATCGTGGCGATCTTCTTTCTCGCCTATGTCTTCTTCGGTTCCTACGCCATCGTTCCTGAGGTGATCCAGTGGAAGGGCGCGACCTTCAACCGCGCCATGGACCAGATGTGGCTCACCACCGAAGGCGTATTCGGCATCGCGCTTGGCGTGTCGACCAGCTTCGTGTTTCTCTTCGTGCTCTTCGGCGCGCTGCTGGAGAAGGGCGGAGCGGGCAACTACTTCATCCAGCTGGCCTTCGGCCTGCTGGGGCACCTGCGCGGCGGCCCGGCCAAGGCGGCGGTGCTGGCCTCGGCCATGACCGGCCTGATCTCCGGCTCCTCGATCGCCAATGTGGTGACGACCGGCACCTTCACGGTGCCATTGATGAAGCGGGTCGGCTTCTCGCCCGAGAAAGCGGGTTCGGTCGAGGTCGCCTCGTCGGTCAATGGCCAGATCATGCCGCCGGTCATGGGCGCGGCGGCCTTCCTGATGGTCGAATACGTCGGCATCTCCTATGTCGAGGTGATCAAGCACGCCTTCCTGCCGGCGACGATCTCCTACATCGCGCTGCTCTACATCGTCCATCTCGAGGCGATGAAGGCCAACATGCAGGGCCTGCCCAAGCCGGTCATCTCGCCGCTCAAGGCAACGATGATCCGGACCGGCATCATCCTGAGCTCGATCGTCATCCTCGCCGGCGTCATCTACTACGGCCTGCAGGGCCTGAAGGAACTGCTGCCGGGCCTGACCGGGCCGATCTCCGGCCTGGTCCTGCTGCTGGTCTACATCATCCTGATCGCCTTCGCGGCGCGCTCGCCGGACCTGGAGATGGACGATCCCAACTCCGAGATCGTCAAGCTGCCGATCGCGGGCCAGGTGGTGAAGACCGGTCTTCACTATCTGCTGCCGATCGTGGTCCTGGTGTGGTTCCTGATGATCGAGCAGAAGTCCCCCGGCCTTTCGGCCTTCTGGGCTTCGGCGCTGATGATCTTCATCCTGTTGACCCAGCGTCCCCTCAAGGGCTTCTTCCGTGGCAAGGCGGCGGAGATGGGCGCCGAGCTCAAGCGTGGCCTGGACGAGCTGGTCGACGGCCTGATCACCGGCGCCCGCAACATGATCGGCATCGCGGTGGCGACCGCGACGGCCGGCATCATTGTCGGCACGGTCACCCTGACCGGCGTCGGCCAGAAGATGGCGGAGCTGGTCGAATGGATGTCGGGCGGCAGCCTGATCCTGGGACTTGGCTTTACGGCGGTGATCAGCCTGATCCTGGGCATGGGCCTGCCGACAACCGCCAACTATATCGTGGTCTCATCGCTGATGGCGCCGGTGGTGGTCGAGCTGGGTGCCGCCAACGGCCTGATCGTGCCCTTGATCGCGGTGCATCTCTTCGTCTTCTACTTTGGGATCATGGCGGACGTGACGCCGCCCGTAGGCCTGGCCTCCTTCGCCGCCGCGGCGGTGTCGGGCGGCGATCCGATCAAGACCGGCTTCACGGCCTTCTTCTATTCGCTGAGGACCGTGGCGCTGCCCTTCCTTTTCATCTTCAACACCGACCTCCTGCTGATCGACGTCAGCATCTATCAGGGAATTTTCATCTTCGTCGTGGCCACGGTGGCGATGCTGATCTTTGCGGCGGCGACCCAGGGCTTCTTCTTCGCCCGCAGCAGGATCTGGGAGTCGGCTCTGCTGCTGCTGATCGCCTTCACCCTGTTCCGGCCAGGCTTCTGGCTCGACACTGTGCAAAGTCCATACCGGCAGGTGCCACCTGTGGAGCTGGTCGATATGGCCAGCCAGGCGCCCGCCGACGGCCAGGTCCGCCTGGTCGTGACGGGCGAGAACCTAGACGGCGCGGTCGTCACCACCACCGTTCAGCTTCCCCTGGGCCCGGCTGGAGACGGCGCGGCCCGCCTGCTCGACCATGCCGGCATCGGGGTGCGCGAGGAAGAGGGCAAGGTGCTGCTCGACGACCTCGCCTTCGGTGGCCCGGCGGAACAGGCGGGTCTGGACTTCGACTGGGAGATTACCGCGGTGGAGGTACCGGCCGACCGTATGCCGAAGGAGGTCTTCATGATTCCGGCCTTGATCCTGCTCGGCCTGATCGTGATGCTGCAGCGTCGCCGGCGGCCGGAAGATCTGGCCGCCGCTGCGGCGCCGGCGCAATAGCAGCGGGACGGGCGAGATGTTCAAGGAAATCCTTCTGCCGGTAGACTTGGGAAACGCCGAGACCCAGATCGGTGCCGTCGAGGCCGCGGTCAACTTGGCGACCTCGAACAAGGCACAGCTGCATATCATGACGGTGGTCCCAGACTTCGGGCTCTCGATCGTGGGCTCTTTTTTTCCCGAAGGCTACGAGAAGCAGGCCATGGACGAGGCGAGCAAGAAGCTGAAGGAGTTCGTCAAGGCCAAGGTCCCCAAAGGGGTCGCCGTGCAGCACATCGTCGGGCACGGGACGATCTACGAGGAGATCCTCCGCGGGGCGCAACAGCTGAAGTGCGATCTCATCGTCATGGCCTCGCACCGCCCCGAGCTGCAGGACTATCTGCTTGGTCCCAATGCTTCTCGGGTAGCGCGGCATGCGGCCTGTTCGGTCATGATCGTGCGCGAGTAGCTGCGAGGCCCCGGGACGCGAGGGTGGGCTGGTCATGAATTGGTCGAAGCGCCACCTGCGGCCCCCCATTGCCGTCGCTTGGCTGCTCCTCTCCACCGTGGGCGCTGCGGGAGCGCCGGATGACGAAATCCCGGAGACCGTCGAGATACCCGCGGGTCCCGTGGTGATCGGCTCTGATCGGGCAGAGCGCGACGCCGCCTATCGGATGGATCAGGTCGCCTATGGCCATGACCGGACCCGGAGGTGGCTGTGGTACGAGAACGAGCCGCGCCGGCAGCAGAAGCGAACCAGGCGTTACCACATCACCAAGACCCCCATCACCAACGCCCAGTACGCCGCCTTCGTCGAGGCCACAGGCCATCCGGCGCCGAACGTCGCGGTCTCGGAGTGGCGGCGCTACCGGCTCGTGCACCCCTACGCCCGGGCCCGCCGTCACGCCTGGGAAGGCGGCAAGCCGCCGACGGGCCGCGAGTACCATCCCGTGGTACTTGTTAGTCACGGGGACGCCGAGGCTTATGCCGACTGGCTGAGCGAGGCGACCGGGCGGTCCTGGCGCCTGCCCAGCGAGCGGGAATGGGAAAAGGCGGCGCGCGGCAGCGACGGCCGGCGCTTTCCCTGGGGCGACGAATGGGACCCGGCGCGGCTCAACAGCCGCGATGCCGGCCCCTTCGACACTCTGCCGGTCGGCAGCTTTCCCCAGGGCGCCGGGCCCTACGGCGCCCTGGATCTGGCGGGACAGGTCTTCGAATGGACCGCGAGTCCGGCTGGCGAGCTGAGCTACATCGTCAAGGGCGGGTCCTGGGACGACAGCGGCTGCGGCATCTGCCGGCCGGCTGCGCGACATGCACGGCCCCAAGACCTTAAGCATATCCTAATCGGATTCCGCTTAGTTGCAGAATGAGATAGCCTCCGCCGGAACCGCGGAAACAGGCCGCCTCCTTGCTTTTCGAAAGGCTCTGAGCGGCCCGTACGTCCGGGACCAACGACCATGCGCGCAGTGCCCGAGATGAAGGAGAGCCTGGAGCCCGCCAAGGGGGATCTGAGCGCCTTGCCGCGCGAGGAGCTGCAGCGCCTCGCCGCATCCGGGGCCGAGGTCGCCGAGATCGGCGAGATCCTGCGCAAAACCGGGGACAACGTGGTCGGGGAAATCCTGCGCGGCCAGGGCACCTTCTTCGAATGGGATCACTATCCCACCGGTGACGTCTACGATCACGAGACCCACGCCCAGTACTACTATCACGCCCATCCCCCGGATCAGCGCTTCGAGTCGGAGCACGGCCATTTTCATACCTTCCTGCGGGCCAAGGGGATGCCGAAGGGCATCCGGCCCGCAGCGCTCGCTGGTGCCGCGCCGGCGCGGGAGCCCGAGGACTCGCTCAGCCATCTGATCGCCATCTCGATGGATCCAGCGGGCGAACCCTTTCGGCTCTTTACCGTGAACCGTTGGGTGACCGGCGAGGTCTGGTACAAGGGTGAAGACGTCTGCGCATTTCTGGAGCGCTTTCGCATCGGCCACGCCCAGCCCTCCTGGCCGGCCAACCGTTGGATCACCGCAATGCTGAGGCTCTTTGCACCACAGATCCGCGAGTTGGTGCGCATCCGCGACCGATCGGTCACTGCCTGGCAGACGAAGCACCCGGATCGCGACGCCTACGAGGACCGGGACCTGGAGGTGACCTCCTACCTTGATATCACCGTCGAGCAGCAGCGCCGGGACATCGACGCCGCCCTCGCAGGTTGAAAAGCGCCTCGATTCGCCGGGCTTGGCGCAGGCGGACCGGCGTCTCTAATGCTTTGTAATTACGACCCACATACCCCAAAAGTCAAAAAAACGCGCGAGCGTTAAATGGGGGTTAAGGAAGGAGTCGGACAATTCCAATCGCGGGCAGGAGCGGGCAAGACCAGGATTTGCCCTTCTGCCGGAGAGCTTGGATCGCGCAGCCGGACGACGACATGGCACATAAACTCACCAAGGAAGACGTAGCTCGCCTCGTAGCCGACAGTTCGGACGAGGCGCGCGCCGAGACCGCTGGGAAGGTCGCCGGCCAATTCGCCTACGGCGATCTGTCCGAAGCCGAGCGGCAGCAGGCGGAAGAAATCTTTCGCCTCATGGCACAGGACGTGTCGGAAAAGGTTCGCGAGTCGCTTTCCAAGAACCTCCAGACCGCGCCCGATCTGCCGCATGACATCGCCCTCAAGCTGGCTCAGGACGTCGCTTCCGTGGCGCTGCCGATCCTCAAGTCCTCGGAGGTGCTGACCGACGGGGATCTGATCGACATCATCCAGGGCCAGGATCCGGACAAGCAGACCGCCATCGCGCAGCGCCCGACGGTCTCCAACCAGGTCGCCGACACCCTGATCGACACCGGCAACGAGAAGGCCGTGGCGCGACTCGTCGCCAACGAAGGCGCCGAACTGACCGAGCAGTCCTTCGACAAGGTCATAACCCGCTACAACGAGAGCGAGTCGGTCTCCGACTCCCTGGCGCGGCGCAGCAACATGCCGCCGGAGGTCGCCGAGCGGGTGGTCAATGCCATCTCGCAGCGTCTGGAAAACTTCCTGATGGCGGAGACCGAGCTCACGCCCGACAAGATCTGCAACCTGATCATGCAGGCGCGCGAGCGGGCCACGGTCGACTTCGTGGCCAGCGGCCTGAAGGGCAATGACATCGAGGCCCTAGTCGCGCAGCTGCACCAGCGCGGCCGCCTGACATCTTCCCTGATTTTGCGGGCGCTCTGCATGGGCGACATCACCTTCTTCGAGGCGGCGCTGGCGCGGCTGGGGAAAATTCCGGTCAAGAACGCGCGGCTGCTGATCCACGACGAGGGCAACCTCGGCCTGCAGTCGCTCTATCTGAAGACGCGGCTGCCCGAGAAGCTCTTCCCGGCCGTCCGGGTCGCGGTCGACGTCATCCGCGAAACCGACTACGACTTCCAGGACCACGACCGGGAGCGCTTCATCTCGCGCATGCTGTCCCGGATCCTGACCCAGTACGACGACCTGGCGGCCGACGACCTCGACTACCTGATGAACAAGCTGAACCAGCTCGCCGCCTGACGGCGACGGAATGGCGACCCCGCGAACGGCGGTTCGGCTTACAGGCCGGGCCGCCGTCTCGCTTTGGAACCACGGCAGCTGCCGTCAGCGCAGGTAACCCAGGTCCTTCCAAAGCCGGAAGTCGCGGCGGAAGGCCTGCAGCGAGTCGTAGGTCTTGCGGAAGGTCTCGTCCTGGGCCGAGAGCTCGGCTGCGACCGCCTCCCATTCCACGCGCAGGGCCTGCAGCACCGGCAGCGGCCAGCGCTGTGTCTTGACGCCCTGGGCCTCCAGCTCGTTCAGGGCCTTCGATTGGATGGCCTCGCCCTGGGCCAGGCCCTCGCGGAAGTTGTCGCCGCAGGCGATCTCCAGCTGGGCCTTCTGGGTCTCGTCCAGCCCCTGCCAGCGGGCCTCGGACAGCATCAGCTCGAACAGGGTCGACTGCTGGTGCCAGCCCGGGAAGTAGTAGTGCTTGGCCACGCGATGAAAGCCGAGCCCCAGGTCGATGGCCGGGGTGGAGTATTCGGCCGCGTCGATGGTGCCGCGCTTCAGCGCCTCGTAGATGTCGGCGCCTTCGATGACTTGCGGCTGGACTCCCAGGCGTTCCATCACCGCGGCACCGAGGCCGCGGATGCGCATCTTCAGGCCCTTCAGGTCCGAGACCGTCAGGACTTCCTTGCGGAACCAGCCTGCGGCCTCCGGAACCGTAACGCCGCAGATCATGGAGCGGATGCCGTGGCGGGCGTAGATCTCCTGCATCAGCTGCTCGCCGCCGCCGCGGTAGATCCAGGCGGCGTACTCGCCCGCCGCCGGCCCGAAGGGAACGCCTGAGAAAAGCGCCAGGGCGGGCTCCTTGTCGAACCAGTAGCCGGGCGTCGACCAGGCCGCGTCCAGGGACCCGGCGGCGATGGCGTCGAACATCTCCTGCGGCGGCACCAGCGCGTTGGGCTCGTGGAATTCGAGCCGCAGGCGGCCGCCGGAAACGCGCGCCACCTTCTCCGACAGGCCGACCCCGAGGGTGCCCAATTGCGGCAGCTTGCCTGGAAAGGCGCTACCCATCTTGAGGCTGAGGCCCGCCTCCTGCGCGGTGGCGCCGGCAGTGACCAGCCAGCCGGTCAGCAGCAGCCCCGTTGCAAGATTCGCCAGGAAACGCAGACGCATGTTCGTCCCTATCTGCCGTCATCGCTTGTCGGCTTGTTCCGGGCGCGAAGACGGCCCGGCGCAGCGCGCGGAACCCGGCGACCCGGTCGGAACCGGCCCGGTTCCGTGGCGCCCGACGCTAGCTCAGGGCCGGATTCCAGACAAGGGATATGCAGGCGTCACTCGGGCCTCACGGCTCCTCGGACTCCGCGGGAGTCAGGTCGAAACCTTCCATCAGCTCGTCCAGACCGCCGCGCGATTCCGGATCGGCGGTCAAGGCGATGGCAAACCAGACGAGGATGGTCGCGCCCCCGGCGATCAGGATCGCGGTACGGGCGGTGATGCCGCTGCGCGCCTCGAAGGCCTGCAGCAGCCTGCGGAAGACGTTGCCGTATCGCAGGCGCAACAGCACACCGATGGCGGTACAGACCGCCAGTATGGTCAGGGCCCAAAGAGTCATTCCATCGGCTGCGCTCGCGGGCGGCTATTCAGCCTCTCCGACCCGCTTGACCAGGGCGGCGGCGCTGCGCAGCAGCCTGGCGTCGTCGCCGCGCGGGCCGATCAGCTGGGCGCCCATCGGCAGGCCCTTCTCACCCTTGAAGAGCGGCAACGACAGGGCCGGCGTGCCGAGGAAGGTCCACAGGGTGCAGAAAACCGGGTTGCCGGTCGCCTCGAGGCCGGCCGGGGCTTCGCCCGGCGCCGGCGCGGTGAGGATGGCGTCGAAGTTCTCGAAGATCTCATCGAGTCCGTCGTTCAGGACCTCGCGCCATTCCAGCGCCCGGTTGTAGTCGACGGCGGTCACCTTGCGGCCTTCCTCGATCAGGCTTCGAAGCGCCTCGCTGATCCGGTCCTTGCCGGCTTCGTAGTGGGCCTGCAGGTTCTTCGCCAGGTCGGCGCACATCACGGCGCGGTGCTCGGCAATGGCGCGCTCGTAAATCGGCGGCAGCTCCACCACCTCGCAGTCTTCGCCCAGCACCTCGGCCAGTTCCGCCAGGGCCGCCTTCATGGCCTCCTCGGCCTGATCCCAGACCGGAGTCTTGACGAAGGCGAAGCGCGGCGGCAGCGGCGGTTCCTCGCGCGCGATCTCCAGGAGCCGCAGGCGGGGCAGCGGCCGCATGTCCGGGTCGGACGCGTCATAGGCTATCAGGACCTCGGCCAGCAGCGCGGCATCCTCGACCGAACCTGCCATAACGCCCATGGTGTCCAGGGCCCGAGAGAGGCCAAGGACGCCGCTGCGCGAAATCCGGCCGTGGGTCGGCTTGAAGCCGACGACCCCGCAAAAGGCCGCCGGCCGCACCACCGAGCCGTTGGTCTGGCTGCCGATCGCCAGCGGCGCCATGCCGCTGGCCACGGCAGCGGCCGAGCCGCTGGAAGAGCCACCGGGCGTGTGCGCCGGGTTATGCGGATTGGCCGTCTTTCCAGGCGCGTACATGGCGAACTCGGTGGTGACGGTCTTTCCCAAGATCACAGCATCGGCCTGGCGCAGCAGGCTGACCAGGGTCGCATCACGCTGCGGCTGCCGGCCGCGGTCCAGGACCGAGCCGTTCTCGGTCGGCAGGTCGGCGGTGTCGACGATGTCCTTGACGGCGACCGGCAGGCCATGAAGCGGCCCGATCGGCAGGCCGCGTCCGCGCAACTCGTCCAGGGTGCGAGCCTGGGCCAGGGCGTGCCCGCCGTCCAGATGGGCCCAGGCCTGAATCTCACCGTCGACCTCGGCAATCCGGTCGAGGCAGCCCCCTACGAGCGCCTCGGCCGTCAGCTCGCCCCTGGCCAACCGGTCGCGAAGCTCGATTGCGCTGCCGCCCTTTGCCGACATGGCACTTCTCCGCGCGGTTCTAGTTCTTGCCTTCGAAGTGGCTGCCGCCCTGGCGCAGTTCGCGCCAAATGAAACAGACCGCGATGTAGGCCACGATGATCAGCACCACC
>CAJIAJ010000426.1_pt1 | contig 18601 bp, 14 predicted proteins | sample 9199121 | NCBI WGS metagenome assembly CAJIAJ01 (sample SAMEA7708267, study PRJEB35096) | sediment metagenome | biome: marine neritic benthic zone biome [ENVO:01000025]; feature: sediment [ENVO:00002007]; material: shallow marine sediment [ENVO:03000034] sea grass bed [ENVO_01000059] ...
ACTGGCCTGGTCGGCGAAGCCAGGCCCGTCGGCCGGAGGAAAGCCGGCCAAATCCCCCACAGCACCCATGGGGGCCACCCAGGCCCTCTCGCAGCCCTCCTCAGGTCCCCACATTCTCGCAGGGCGCTTCATCAGCGGATGAGTTCCGGCCCCCACGCGGTGCGCTGAGGCCGAGGCAGCGGGCCCCGCACCACTGGCCGGCCCGTCGGCCTTGCGGAGCCTCCAAAAAGCAAAGAGACCGCTGCCTCTCGGCGCGGTCTCTTGCCCTTCCCCCAGCCCATTTTCCGGCTGGTACCGGCCCGGCGGCTTTGGCCCGGGCCGGTATGACTTCAGGGAAAACCGATATGTCTCTAGCTGGCAGCCGCCTCCAGCGTCGAGCCGATGGAGCTGAAGACGCCGGCGATCGAGGTGCCAACGGCCGCCACAGCGCCAATGATAGCGATACCGATGAAAGCCGCGATCAAGCCATACTCGATAGCGGTCGCACCGGACTCATCGTGGATGAAGCTCTTGATCTGCGACATTGCGCCTTCCCTTCACTTCTTCTATCCGAATCAAGGATTCCTTTGATAGGATGCCCGAGATTTATTAAAAAATATTTGCAGTCTCGTCTTTGACACCAAGGTATTTCTTAAATATAGGAAGTAATATTGTAGTTAAAGTTCGTTAACCCTGGCCTCCGGATCAACAGGCCACGCCCCGGTGCCAGGGACCCTGGCCAGCGGGCCCCCGAAGACCCGGTCCTCCGGCAGGATCAGAGTCACCTTCGTGCCCTCGCCCAGGGCGCTTTCCAGAAGCATGTCGCCGCCGTGCAGCTGAACCAGTTTCTTGGAGATCGGCAGTCCGAGGCCGGTGCCGCGATAGCGGCGGGAGGCGACGTTCTCGACCTGCTCGAAGGGTTCGAAGACCAGGGCCTGATGCTGGGCCGCAATGCCGATGCCGGTGTCCTGTACGCTGAGCCAGAGCTCACCCTTGGCGCCCAGACCCGCGCTCAGGGTGATACTGCCGCCCTCCGGGGTGAACTTGATGGCATTGGACAGAAGGTTCAGCAGTACCTGCTTGAGGGCTCGAACATCGACGAAGAGACGCGGCAGGTTCTCCGGGATCTGGTTGACGATCCCAATTCCGGCTTCCTGCGCCCCGTGGCCCACCAGCCGCAGGCAGGCACCGACGATGTGACCGAGTTCCTCCTCGTTCTGGTGGAGTTCCATGCGGCGCGCCTCGATCTTTGAGATGTCGAGGGTGTCGTTGATCAAACCCAAGAGATCGTTGCCGCTGTCGCGGATGCTTTCCGCATACTCGCGATAGGCGGGCGCCCCCAGGGGGCCCATGCGCTCGTCCAGCAGGATCTCCGAAAAGCCGATGATCGAGGTCAGGGGTGTCCGCAGCTCGTGGCTCACGTTGGCCAGGAACAGGGACTTGGCATCGTTGGCGGACTTCGCGAGTTGAACCATCTCCTTGGCCGCCTGCAGCTCGGCCTCGACCCGCTTCCGGGCAGTGACGTCCCGGGCAAAGGCGCAGGCGTAAGCACGGCCGCCGTGCTCGATGTAGTTGGCGCTGACCTCGACAGCGATTTCGCGGCCGTCCTTGTGGCGATGGCTCGTTTCGAAGCGCCCGGATCCCGACTCCCTGAGGCTCTGCCAATGGCGGCGCCAGCGGTCCAGGCTCAAGGCGGGATCGATGTCGAAGATGGTCTTGCCCAGCAGTGCCTCCCGGTCGTAGCCGAGACCCACGCAGGCGCGGCGGTTGGCGTAGAGCAGCGCACCCTGCGGATCGATCCAGAAAGCGGCGACCGTGGCGTTTTCCAGGGAGAACTGCAGCAGCCGCGGCGCCGGCACCGCCACGCGCCGTCCGGCGCCTCGCGACCGAAGCAGCAGCGCGCCCGCGAGCACGCACAGACCGACCACCAGAAGGGCGAATAGGGGGATTGTCATCTAGGCTCCGCTCCCGCACGGGAAGCCCGGTTTTGTGGTTGGCACCGAGAAGCGGGATCCGAAGCTCCCGACGCCGCAGAGACTAGGGCGCCAAGGCTGAAAGAAATCTTATAGACAAAATGCTAAGTAACTGAAAATTATAAATATTTGGGAATAAGCCTTGAGAACTAAGATTGCCCCGGACCAAAGGCCTAGAGCTTCCTCCGATCAGACGGCACCGGCCCGCGTGAGCGGAAAACGCTCTATCCGCTGTCCCTCAGATCAGGTCTTGCCGTAAGGACCGAGCGCCTCGACCAGTGGCCCCAGATGGTCCGCGTAGCGTCGCCACTTGCCGACCGAGGAGCCGTAGACCGGCTGGCGAACCTGCACCCGGCTGGCCGTCAGCACCGGCCGCCGGGTCTCGAAGAAGCGGGCGCAGTCGGGATGCCAGTCCAGGCCGCAGAAGGACAGCAGCGACCGCCCGACGCCCTCCAGGTCGGCGACCAGGTCTTCGTAGACCAGATCGAAGACCGGTTCCGGCAGCACTTCGGACCAGGCCGACATCATTTCCCGGTAGTCCCGGTAGAAACGGCCGAGCTCCCTCAGATCGAAGCTGTAGTCCTGACCGGCGGCGAAGTTCTGGAAAAAGCAGGACAGGCAGGTGTCCAGCGGATGGCGCCGGCAATGCACGATGCGGGCCTTGGGGAAAAGCAGCAGGATCAGCCCCAGGTGCCGGAAATTGAGCGGCGCCTTGTCGGTGACGACCGCCGCCTCGCCGGCCGCGCCCAGCGCCTCCTTCAGGTAGCTCTCGGCGAAGCCCTTGAAGGCGCTGTCGGGAATGTTGGGAAGACAGGCCGGATAGGCCGCCGTGCCCTCTGCGTGCTTGCCGAGGGCCAGGGCAATATGGTCGATGTAGGGCAGTTCCCCGGCCCCGAAGACCTTGGGGTGGCTGGCCAGGATTTGTTCGACCAGAGAGGTGCCCGAGCGCGGCATGCCGACGATGAAAATCGGCGCCGCCTCGATGCCGCTGCCGCCGCTGCGCCCGGCAAGGAAGTCCGCGCTGCAGACCTCCAGCACGGCCTGCAGGAAGTCGCTGGCATAGTTGGGATTGGGGGGCGCCTCCTTGGCCGCGTTGCCGTCGAGAAAGTGGCCGAAGGCACGGTCGTAATCGCCCAGGTCGTCGTAGGCCTTGCCGGCGGCGAAGCCCAGGAAGCAGCGCTCGCTGCGGGACAGCCGCTGGCGGGCGAGCAGGCGCTCCAGGGACTCGATCAAGGGGTCTCCGGCCTTGACCTTTATCGACTGGGCAAGGTTGAAGTGGGCCTCTGCGTAGCCGGGATCCAGGGCAATGGCGCGCCGATAGGCGGCCTCGGCCGCCTCCATTTGGCTCTGGGCGCCCAGGACGTAGGCCAGGTTGTGGTGAAAGACGGCGTTCTCGGGCTGCAGGGCCAGGGCCTTGCCGATCAGCCGCTCGGCGGCATCGAAGTTGCGCCGGGTGATCTCGATCGTGCCCAGCAGGTGCCAGGCGTTGGCGTTCCCTTCGTCTTCCTTGAGCAGATCCGAGTAGACCTGGGCGGCCTGCAGCAGCTGTCCGGCTTTCTGCAGGGCGACCCCCTGCCTCAGCGTCTTGCGCGCAGCGGTCACCTCAGGCCAGATCCGGCTGGAGGCTGCGCATTCCTTGATCGAATTCGGGATCCCAGGGAAAGCGGCGCGACTTGTCGGACCAGAAACACTGCATCGCGGGAAAGCGGTCGTCCTCGTAGTACCGGCGCGCGTAGCCGAGGTAGTCCGGATAGTGACTCCGGGCCACTGGCCTGAAGACGCAATCATGGCCCTGCAGAAGCGCGCTGCAGTGCTTTTCGGCAACGAGGTTCTCGCCCGCTTTGATGCGCTTGCCGATGTCGTTGATCAGCCCATGCATCAGGTCCGGCGCCAGACCGGAGATCAGGATCTCCGGCTGGCCGTAGCGCGCAAAGAGGCCGATCGAATAGGCGAAGGCAGGCCCCTCGGCGTCTGCCGGACTCAGTATCACGTGCCAGCCGTGCGCGGCGATGTTGTCCCGGATGGTGTCCTCCAGGCCATCCTGGAGCTGCCAGTCGGCATCGGCCGAGTCGCGCCAGGCCGACCAGTTGCGGTAGAGCTTGCCGGTCAGGGCCAGGAGTGTCGGATCACGATCCAGAAGCCGGGCGAGGCTGACCAGCCGGCCCAGGTCGGCCGGCAGGTCGGCGTGGTTCAGCCCGCAGAGAAACTGCCAATCGCCGTCGGCGTCGTGGGCAACGTGGAGGATGGGGCGGCCTTCCTCCAGCACATGCGTGCAGGTGAAGACGCCAAGGTCGGGCGGCAGCGGATCAAGAGGCATGACAGCCGGAGCCTAGCGCCGCGCCCTTAGGGTTTCGTTAAGGCTTTTCCGGCCCCCAGGGTCGGGGCGTTAGGCCCGGCGCCGGCCCTCCAGCTCCTCGATGCTGCGCGGCCAGTCGGACTTGAGCAGCCGGGACAGGGAGCGATCGGCCAGAATCCGGCCTTCGGTCTGGCAACGCGGGCAGTAGTTGGTCTCGTTGCTGGCGTGGCGGATCCGCTGGACCTCGGTGCCGCAATCCGGGCAGGCCTGGCCGAACTTGCCATGCACCGCCATCTCCGGCCGGAAGGCCGTGACCTTCCCCGGGAAGCCCTCGCCGGTCTCGGCCCGCAGGCGCGCGCACCAGTCCTTCAGGGTCTCGCGGGTCGCCTCGAAGAGCCGGGCCACCTCGGCCTCGCGCAGCTTGCCGGTCATGGCGATGGGCGAGAGCCGGGCGCGATGCAGGATTTCGTCCGAATAGGCGTTGCCGATGCCGCTGAAGACCCGCTGGTCGGTCAGCGCCCGCTTGACGGTGTGATTCGCGCGCGTCAGGGCCGCGGCGAAGTCCGGCAGCGCGGTCTCCAGCACCTCCAGTCCGCCGGGATGGTGCGCCAGCATGGCCGCCCGCCCCTGCTCGGCATAGAGCGAGGCGCGCCTCTTGGAGCCGGCCTCGGTCAGGATCAGCGTGCCCTCGGGGAAGTCGAAGGCGGCCAGCCCGCGCTTGCCCGGCAGGGCCGCGCCGGGCTCCTTCCAGTGGAGGCGGCCGGCGATCATGAGGTGCAGGACCAGCCAGAGGTCGCCCTCGAAGCCGAAGGCGATGCGCTTGCCCAGGCGCAACAGCTCTTCGCCGCGCCGGCCTTCGAAGGCCGACAGCGGCGGCTCGACGCTGCGCAGCAGGAAGGGGCTGCCGCGCCGCAGACCCAGCAGGGGCTGGCCGAGCACACGCGGCTTCAGCGCTTCGATGTAGTCGGTGATGTCGGGCAGCTCCGGCATGGCCCGGCAATCCTCCCCCGGCCGGCGCTGTGGATCAATCGTCCAGGCCGGGCCTCAGGCGCCGGCCCGATCCGAATGGGACAGGACGTTCAAGATCCTGCCGAGCGGATCGCGGAGGTAGAAGCGCCGGACGCCCCAGGGCTCCTCGGCGAGGCCGTAGAGGATCTCGTGGCCCGCGGCAAGGGCCCGCCTGTGGACCTCGTCCAGGTCGTCGACCTCGATCGAAAGGTCCGGCACCGGGGTTCCCGAGCCGCCTTCGCTGGCGAGGCTCAGCTGCGGCGCCTGCGCCGCGTCGGAGGCAAAGGTCAGGATCCAACCCTGGTCCATCACGACCTCGAGGTCGAACAGGGTCTCGTAGAAGGCGCGGGCGCCGCCAGGATCTGCGGCCGCGAAGTTCGCGACGATGCGTCGGACGGTCATGGCATCTCCTTTTGCAGGGGGCCGGACCGCGTCCCTAGCACACGCCCGCGGGTCGGTCTTGAAGCTTCGTTACCTATGCGGCGGCCAGAGGCCCGGGTCCCGCGATCCACCTGGCGTTCGTGAAGGACTGGGTGGTCGCATAGTCGACCAGCAGGCGCGAGGGCCGGTCGGCCCGCGCCCAGATCACACCTGAATGGGTGCCGACGTCGCCGCTCTGCAGCCCGTGGCTGAGGCCTGGGCGGGCGGAAGCGTGACAGAAGAGGCGGCGCTTCCAAGACAAGCGCTCGACGTCGCGAAGAAATAGGAAAAAGATCTTATTTCTTTGCCCATGGCGCACCCGTCGGGCCAACGCGCGAAGCACGCCTGACGGGCGGACAGGCAAACGCTGTCAAGAACGCCATTATTGACGATCCCTGGTATATCAATGACCCCCGGTATTAATCGCAATTTAAGCCGGTCCTGGCATTACTACCGGCATTACTACTGGTATTACTAAAAGTCCTAGCAATCTCAAGGCGCGGCCCTCAGGGAGACGAGATGGCTGAAGAACGCAGCGGACCCGACTCGGTCGACCTTCCCCCGCAGGAAAGGCTTCGGCTCTATGCCCTCGCAGAGGAGACGGCGCACATCGGCCATTGGCGCCTGGCGGTCAAGAGCGGCGATCTCTACTGGTCGGACCAGGTCTACCGCATCCATGGCTACGAGCCGCGCAGCTTTGTGCCGACGGTTGAAAGAGCAGTTCAAGCCTACCATCCCGACGATCAGCAGATCGTCAGGGAGCACCTGCAACATTTCCTCACCACCAAGGAAGGCTTTCGCTTCGAGCTGCGGCTCCTGAGGGCGGACGGCGAGATCCGCCGCGTGGCGGCGCAGGGCTTCTGCGAGTTGGATGATCAGGGCGACGTCTCGGCGATGCTGGGGGTCATCCAGGACGTCACCGAACGGCGCCGCGCCGAGAAGGCCCTTGGCGAGAGCGAGCAGAGGTTCCACGATTTTGCCGACATCGCCTCCGACTGGTTCTGGGAGATGGATGAGCAGCTGCGCATCATCTACATCTCGCAGCGCTGGAGCCAGATCACCGGCCTTGAGCCCTCAATCCTCCTGGGTCGAACTCAGCGCGAACTGGTCAAGGACCCCGAAGCGCCGGAAGCCCGGGCTCACCTGGAGGACCTGGAGGGCAAGCGCGCCTTCAAGGATTTCTGCTACGAATACGTCGACCGCCTCGGCAAGGGCCATCACTGGCAGCTGAATGGCAAGCCGATCCACGATGCCCGCGGCAATTTCATGGGCTACCGTGGGACCGGCACCGACATCACCGCCGAGATCGAATCGCGCCGCGCGGCGAAGGCGGCGAAGGAGCAGGCGGAGTTCGCCAACCGTGCAAAGACGGACTTCCTGGCCAACATGAGCCACGAGATCAGGACGCCCCTGAACGGCGTTCTGGGCATGCTGGGCCTGCTGCTGGATACGGAGCTGTCCGAGGAACAGCACCGCTACGCGATGGTGTCCCGCACTTCGGGCGAGCAGCTGCTGCACCTGATCAACGATATCCTGGACTTCTCGAAGATCGAGTCCGGCCGCATCGAGCTGGAAATCGCCAGCTTCGATCTCGCGTCTGCCATCGACAGCGTGGCAGAGCTCCTCAGCCAGCAAGCCATGACAAAGACGCTCGACCTCGGCGCCTTCGTCGCGCCGGAAGTCCCGGCACGGCTGCGAGGCGACCTTGGACGGATCCGCCAGGTACTGATCAACCTCGCCGACAACGCCATCAAGTTCACGGAAAACGGCGGGGTAGCCCTCTCCGTGACCCAGGAGGGTTCGGCGGAGGCGGGCAGTGGCATCAAGCTGCTTTTCGAGGTGACCGACAGCGGCCCCGGCATCGCGCCGTCCGAGATCGACAAGCTTTTCAAACGTTTCTCGCTCCTCGACAGCTCCACCACGCGCCGCCACGGTGGCTCCGGTCTGGGCCTGGCGATCTGCCGCGAACTGGTTGAGCTGATGGGCGGCGAAATCGGCGTGGAGAGCGACCTGGGGCAAGGCAGCCGCTTCTGGTTCAGAATCCCACTCGAGGTCGATGCCACAAGCGGCACCGACAGCGCCTTGAAGCTGGCCGCAACGAAAGCATCGCAGGTCAAGGCCCTGATCGTCGAGCCGCTGCCCACCAGCCGCGGAATCCTGAAGCGCCAGCTGACCACGATGGGAGCGTCCGTTGCACTGGCGAGAGACCCGGGGGAGATCAGCACTCTCCTGTCCCAGGCCCAGCAGGAGGGGCAGGGCTTCACCTCGGTGATCGTCAGCGAATCCGTGGCGGAGGCCGAGCGGAACGCCCTGGTGTCCGAGGTCGAGGCGGTGAAGCAGAATGGCCGCCCCCAACTCGTCTACACCGGCCAGGAACCCGGGCTGAACATGAGCAAAGCTCGTGAGCTCGGCTTCGACGAATACCTGCTCAAACCGATCCGGCCGGGCAGCTTGCTGGACTGTCTCCTGCGCGATTCCTGCGCGCCTTGCCTGCCGCACCGGCGCGTTCTGAGCCCCACCTGTGGAAACAAGATCCCGAATGCCGAGGCCAGGGCGCGGGTCTTGATCGCTGAGGACAATCAGGTCAACGCGATGCTCACCCAGACGATCCTGACCCAGGCCGGGCACTACGCCGACTGCGTCGGCGACGGCCGCGAGGTCTTGGAGGCCCTGGAGCGCAGGCCCTACGACATCGTTCTGATGGACATGCAGATGCCGATCCTCGACGGCGTGGAAACCGCCCGGCGGATCCGCAGGCTTGCCATCGGCCCCTTGGAGATTCCGATCATCGCCCTGACGGCCAATGCCATGCGCAGCGACAGGGACCGCTGCTTCGAAGCCGGCATGAACGACTACATTTCGAAGCCCTTCTACCCAGAGGACCTGCTGGCCAAGGTTGCGCAATGGGCTACCCCGGCCAAGAAGAGTCCGAGCCCAGCCGATACCGAGCCGCCTCTGGAGGCCGCCCGGCCCGTCAAAGCGGACCCGAACGACGCGGCGCTGGACGAGCTGCTGACCCTGATGGACCGGGTCGAGGCCGAATTGTCCCAGGGCGGAGCGGCGCCCAGCTGAGGCGTCCTGTCGGATCTCGACCCTGCATCAAGACCGGCTGAAGTCTATTCGATCTGAGTCCTGACACCTGATCCACGCGAACAGGTTGGAGCAGGCTTCACGGGTCATGCCGTTGCGGCGTGACACGATCATGCTCCAGCGAGCGCCGTCAGTCCGGGATCCGCAGTTCCCCTTCGGCAAAGACGATTCGGGCGCCGGCGTCGGGGCTGTCCTCAATCGGCGGCAGGTTGCCGAGGCTGATCGGCGGGACGCTGCCGTCGCCGGCGACACCCCTCGGCGTCGTGCGCACCACCTGGCTCGGCGGCAGAGGCCGGCCCGAATCGAGGTGATCGAACATCAGATCCATCGCCAGCACGAAGTAGTGATGCAGCGGCAGGAACTTGTCGCTGAATCCCGGGAAGGCGTTGAGTGCGTCGAGGTGTTGGGCGTTGGTCACCTCGTAGTAGCGCAGTCGCGTCTGGGCGCCTTCAACCAGACGGTTCAGACCGACATAAGCCCGCGAGCTGTGGTTCGGCGGTAGAATCGCATCCGAGCGTCCGGTGACGAAAATGGCGGGCAGGCCCTCGAGGTCGCCATCGGCGCGCACGGATCGGATGCCCGTCAAGACGCGGCGGTGCAGGAAGCGATCACCGCCGCGCAGCCGCTCGCCCGTGACCGCATCGCGGCCCCTGGCCAGCGCGCGCAGGCAGAGCGCACCTTCCAGGTTCTGGTCCGCCGTCGAGGCCCGGTTCTCCTTTGGGCCGCCGGGCGCCAGGTTGTTGATCAGGCTGACACCGGCCGTCGGCGGGATCCCGCCGCTGACACCGAAGAGAACGTCCTCTTCCCCCTGCGCCAAGGGGACCGGGCTGCCGTCCGCTGCGGTCGCGCCAAAGCTGTAGCCGCAGAGGTTGCGGGTCACGCTGGCGCGCGCATAGGCATTGGCATAGGTGACGGCGATGGCCTGAGGCACGTTGAGAAACCAGTGCGAAGGCATGACCACGTTCTGTTCCACCAGGAAGCCCGCGTCGTTCAGCCGCTTCTGCGCTTCCGCCGCCTGGCCCGGCAGGTCGTCGGCCGTCAGCAGGCCCCGGTCGCGCAGCGCGGCACAGATGTCCGGGCTGCTGGCGAAGTTGAAGGGCGCGATGGCCGCGATCGCCGGGTCCAGACCGGCACAACCCTGATAGACGTTCAGCAGGGTCGTGTAGTCGTAGAGGCTGAGGCTATGCGCCCGCAGCGGCGGTCCGTCGCCCTGGACGATGGCGAAGCGCGGGTCGTAGCGCGGGTTGACGTTGGGCTCCGAGACCGCGACGCCGTCGATCAGGCCCTTGCGGTCCTGCTCGGCGGCGCGCACGGAGGCGCCGCCGCCGTTGGAGACGCTGGAGGCGATCACGATGGTGTTGTCGGGCTCGATGGCGCGCCGCCATCCCGCGGCGCTGCCGGTCAGGGACACCGTCTGTACCTTTCGTTCGTGCCGCGGATGGAGATGGTTCAGCACGTAGAAGGCAAATTCGAGCGAGTCCAACACGTCACGACCCCAATCCCGTTCCGGGTTGAGGCGCGAATGGGCGTGCTTGAAGGCGAAGCGGTCGGGTGTCGCGCGGTTGAAGCGCAGGCGTTGGCGCTTTGAGAGCGGCGCCGTGAAGGTCGAACGGCGCCCGGCCTCGCCAGCCGCCGCGCGTTCGCCGGTGATCAGGCCGACCGTGTCGTCCTGCAGATCGTGGGCGCCGGTGCCGGTGCCCTTATCGCTATAGGCGACGGCGCAGCCCTTCTTCAGGCCCCATTCGCCGGCCGTGCCGATGGCGCCATAGACGCCTCGGGATCCCGAAGAGGGCGCCGCCACGATGCAGGGCCGCTCAGGATCGAAGCTGTCCGGCACCTGGACCAGCAGGGTCACCCGGCGGCGATCGAACCCGCCCTTGGAAAAGCCGAGGAACTCGAACCCCGGAATCAGCCCCTCCGAGTCGGTGACCTCTCCCTCGGCGGTGACGTTGGGGCCGTAGAGGGTGCCAAAGCCGCCGCCGGCCGAGGTGTCGATCAGGGCCCGATAGTTGTTGTAGATCGCCAGGCGGCGCAGCTCGGAGGCCGTCGGCGGATCTGAAAGGCGCGCGGTGAAGCCCTGCGCAAGTCCGCTCTTGCCGAGGCCGGCAGTCAGCAGATCGTCCTCGACCCCGTCGTAGCGGGTGACCTGGACCTGACCGAGAAGGAAGGCGGGGGCCCGCGCGGGATCGGCAGCGGACGCCGCCGGAACGCCTCCAAGCAAGGCCAGCCCGAGAGCCAGGCCGCCGCCTGCCGCGCGGGCCCAGCGTCTTGGAAGCGCGTACATCGCCTCTCCTCTCCAAAAGGCGGCCGGGCTGCGCCGGCCCGCGTGAACGGAAGACGCCCTAGTGTGATGGTTTCGAAGTCCGGCACAATTCACGTGCCGCGCTTTGGAAGCTGAATCACACTAGATTCAACAAGATAGTGTCCCTTTGACTCTAAAAATTCGCAGCTGCGAATTTCAGAATCGGGACACTAGCCTATCGCACAGTCTAGAGGCTGCAGCCATAGAGAGAAGTGACGAATGCAAGAATCTCGGGGCGCCCGGCGCCGCGGCCGAGGCGCCCCTCGCGCAGCGAGGTCCAGGCGGAAAATACGACTTTTACGCGTAGTGAATTTCTGCTACCGTACAAATGGTTGCGTTTCACGTGGTCGCCCGTTAGGCAGCCGCGTTGCCGGCCCAAGGTTTGTGGTCGGCCCTCCCTGCTTTCTTCAGGCGGTGCGACTCGGCACCGCCTTTTTTCTTTTCGTTGGCTGCTGCCGGCCGTCGGACGGACGCGATCCGCGCTAGTCTATGCTGTCCGCGAAGAAGCCCCAGAACCCCCGCCCCTGCGAACGGGCGATCCGTTCCAGGACCTGATATTCGAAGGGCGCGTCCGGACGGGCGACCGCCAGGCCTCGCTGCAGCAGATAGGCGGCAAGGTCGCTGCGCGGCTCGAAGATCTCGCCTCGGCTGTCGATCAGGCAGACGGCGTTGTCGCTGCCATCCCGATTGCGGCTGACCCGATCGCAATAGACCACGTTCTGAATCCGGAAGCGCAAAGCCACCGCTGCGCGGGAGCCGCAGCGAATCGGCCGGATCTTGGACTCGCAGACCCGGTCACCCAGCGGAATGTGGATGCCGAAAAGATGCACCTCCCGGCCGTTGATCTTGAGGCTGCCGTCGTCCTGTACCAGAACGCGGCTGCCGACCGCCGCCTCGGCCTGCACGGCAAAGGCGATCAGGAGCACGAGCGAGAGAAGGGGCCAGGAACGCACGTCGATCTCGCAAGAATCATGGAACAATCTTGGAGCTAGGGCGCGCGCGGAGCAAATTCAAGCGAGGCAGGTCACATTCCCGCGCCGCGAAGCTGCTATGATACCTTCTGTCGCCGACGCGGAAGGGCAAACGCAGGACGGACCGGTATGCGTAGTTGGACTCAGCGGATCTGGACCTGGCGCCGCAGCCGGGGCATCGCCTTGGTGGCGGTGCTTTGGGTGATCGCGCTGCTTTCGACCATCGCCGTCAGCTTCGTCGGCTCGATCCGGACCGAGACGACCTTGACCCGCAACCTGGTCGACAACGCCAAGGCGCAGGCGCTGGCCGATGCGGGGGTCTATCGCGCCGTGCTGGCACTTTATCGCAACTTCGAGGAATCGGATGTCCAAGCTGAAACGGGGCCTCCGGACGCGGAGGGACCCCTGGCGGAGCTGTACGAAGCGGCACGGGTGGCCGGTCTGGAACCTCTGGACGGCGCCAGCGAGCTGCGGGCCGACGGCCGCACCTATGTCTGGCCCTTTCACGGCGGCATCCTGAGGATCGCCCTGCAGAACGAAGCCGGCAAGGTCGATCTAAACGCGGCGCGTGACGAACTGCTGCTGGGCCTTCTGCAGGCCTACGGGGTGGTCGAGGCGGAGGCGCTGCGCGACCGCATTCTGGACTTCCGCGACGCCGACAGGGAGCCCCTGCCGCTTGGCGCCGAGGACCCGGCCTATGAAGCGGCGGGCCGCCCCTACGGCGCCAAGGACGCGCCTTTCACCAGCATCGGGGAGCTGCAGCAGGTGCTGGGCGTGAACCGGGCGGTCTTCGACCGCCTGGCGCCGGCACTGACCGTCTATTCCGAGGCGCGGGGCATCGACCCCCTGTCGGCGCCAGCCGCGGCGCTCAAGGCCCTGCCCGGTATCGACGACGCCACCATCGAAGCGATCCTGGCGGAGCGGCGGAGCGAAGACCCCGACCTGAGCCCGCTCCTGTCCAACTTCGAAGCCTATCTCGCGGGTCCAGGCGCCCTGGTCTACACGGTTCACAGCGACGCCACATTACCCGGCGGCGCACGCTTCCGGCGCGAGGCCGTGGTCGCCCTGGTCCCGGGCGCCGAGCGGCCTTTCCGGATTTTCGGCTGGAAGCGCGGCCGGATTGACGAGGTTCAGGACGAGGCCGCCGCTCGGACCGATTGAGGCCATCGAGGCCGCCTCAAGCCATATTGGCCCCTAGAGCAGCTTATCCCCGTTCAATTGATTCCAATTGAATGGGGTTTGATCTAGGTTCCCGAAGCCGGTCCTTCATCCTCGTCGCTTCCCGGCGCGCCCTCGGATGTTTCAGGCTCTTCTGCCGGCGGGAACACGGAGGGCGGCTCCGGCTCTTCTTCGCCGCTTCCCGGTTCGCCCTCATATTCTTCAGGCTCTGCCAGCGGTGGGAACACGGAGGGCAGCTTACGCTTCAGTTCCTCGGTGAGCGTGCGGGCGTCGTCGCTGTTGCGGATGACGCGCGGCCGAAGCAGGACCAGGAGTTCGGTCCGCTCGGTCTGGTCGCTTGTGGTTTTGAACAGGTGTCCAAGAACTGGGATGTCACCCAGCAAGGGCACCGCAGTCACAGTTTCGGCGACCCGGTCTCTTACGAGTCCACCCAAGGCTACAGACTCACCGCTCTGGATCGCGATCGTACTCTCCAACTTACGCTGCTGGATTGTCGGCGAATCGATATCCGACGTATCGGTGTCGACGGCGTCGCTGACCTCCTGAACAACCTCGAGAATGATGAGCCCGCCAGCGTTGACTCGCGGAGTGACCGTCAAGATGACGCCGGTGTTGCGCTGCTCGACCTCGTTGGTAACGGTGTTGGAGTTGTCCGTATCCACAAGCGAGCGCGTGGTAATCGGCACCTCGTCGCCGACTTCCAGCTTGGCCGTCTGATTGTCCAACACTACGAGGGAGGGCGCAGAGAGCACCTTGACGTCGGTGATCGTCTTCAGGGCGTTCAAGGCGACGTTGATGTCGCCGGAATTGAAGGCGTAGTTGAAACCGGGGAAGACTCCAGTGAGGGCGCCGCCGGCAAAGTCCGAAAAAGTGAATTCGTTGTTGCCCTGCTGGAAGAACCACCGAAGCCCGAAGTCCAGATCATCGTTAAGCGTCACCTCCGCGATCGTCGCTTCGACCAGAACCTGCAAGGGCAAGATGTCGAGCTGCCTGAGCGCCGCCTTCACGACCTCGTAGTCCGCCTTGGTGGCAAGCGTGACGAGGGAGTTGCTCGCTCCGTCGGCAATGACCCGAACGTCGCCCAGACCGCTCAGGCTAGGAGCTCCCGCACCGGCGGACGGACCGATTGGCACCGGCGGCGGCACTTCCCCGTCCCCGGCTTCCGGCCCGCCGGTGGTCAAACCGATCGGGGTCAAGCCTGGCGCCAGGTCGTCGGTGCTGTCGCCGAAGGCCGAGGTCTCGACACCGAAGATCTGGCCCAAAACCTCCGCAAGTTCCGCCGCACGGCGATTCTGAACATAGTAGACGTGGACACGGGGCTGATCGCCGCCGCCCTGGTCGAGCCGTTCGATCCAGCGAAGGGCCTCGTCCAAATAGCGCGGCTGCTTCGAGATGACGAGCACGGCGTTCATGCGCTCGATGGGAACGAAACGCAGCAGGTTCGAGAGGTTCGGCCCGGCAGGATCATTCAAGATCTGCTCGAGTTCCGAGATCATGGTGTCTGGTCCCGTCGCCTTGAGCGGCTGCAGAGCGAAGGACATGCCCTTCATCCAGTCGACATCAAGGACGGCGATCATATTCGCAAGGCTGGTCAGATCCTGTCGCGAGCCCGTCAAGAACACCAGGTTGCGCCCGGCATCGATGTTGAGGCCGCCGGCAACGGGATTGAAGGATTCCAGAAGCCCCTGGATTTCGGTCGCCGAGACGAAGCGCAGCGGAACGACCCTTACGCTCAGACCACGGCCGCGGAGTTCGCTGAAGGAGAGATTAGGTGCCGATCTTCCGGCTTCTTCGATGGGAACGATCCGGAAGATCCCGTCCCCCTCTATGATAGCGGCACCGTTGAGGCGAAGGATTTCCTCTAGAGTGGGCAGAATCTGGTCGCGGCTCAGCGGCCGGCTGGTTTGCAGCGTCACCAAGCCCTGGACTCGTGGGTCGAGCGTGTAGTTGGTCTCCAGCGAATCCTGCAGCATCGCTCGGATCACTTCCCGGAGGTCCGCGTCGGCAAAGTTGAGCGTGAATTCGCCCGGTCCGGCCTGCGCGACTTGTACCCGTCCGCTCGGCGGCCGATAGGCCGTGTTGACGAAGGCACCGCTGCCGCGTTGCGCAAAGGGTTCGATCTCCGGGACTTCTTCGGCTGACTCCTGTTGCGATCGTTTGCCGTAGGTCGCGTCTGGCATGGTCGTCGCCAGCTTGGCACTTTGCTGCACCCGGTCGAAAAAGCCGTCCCGGCTATCGTCGCTTCCGCAGGCGACCAGACTCAGGGCGAGCAGCGGAACGGCACGCCGCATCGCCTGTCGCACCAACCTGTAAGGCTGCGACATCCTGCCCCAAGTCCCCCTGGACAAAGAGTGGCCCTCCCTATGCTCTCCCATTCTTCAGTGTAGCAACCAAAGCGCGAATGAATCCATGTCTAAAGTCCGGCCTCTGCCGAGGCCGCACTGGCTTTCACTCAAACGCAACAAGTTAGTTATCGGGGATTGAGCGCCTGTTCGGGCTGCACTAGTCGGCCCGCTCGGGCTTGTCGGCACCCTCCTGAAGGGTCTCGATGGCCGCCGGCACTCCGTCTTCGCCGGGCTGGCCGTCCGGATTCCGTTGGGGTGCCTTGACCGGCGGCGCCTGCTCCTGAGCGGCCTGTCGGGCGCGGTCGCGCTTGGCTTTGCGCCGCTGGACGGTGGGGCGCTTGATCCGGGCGTCCTTCAGCTCCAGTTCCACCACGTCCCCGGCATAGCTGAGCACGAGGCGATCGGGAAGGATGCTGTCGACCTGCCAGCCGTCGATCTTTTGGCCCCGGGCCAGGCGCAGTATCTCCTTCTTTCCAGATTGCCGGACCAGGGCATATTGCTTGTCCGGCTGAAGAATGACACCGATCAGGCTGAATTTTAACTCCTTCCGGACCCGGGCCTGGCGGGTCTCGCTTACCGTCTTCACTTCGGGCGGGCGCCGGGACTGGCTGAAGGGCGGCCGCTCCACCAGTTCCGAAAAGGTCTGCTGCGGCGGCATCCGGAAGGGCCGAAACCCGGGGGTCGCGGCTGCATCCTGCACCGGGTGCTCGACCGTTTCCGTTTCCGGCTGCGGAAGATCGGCCGGAGGGGCCGTATGGCGCTCGTAGGCGAGCCAGCCGAGGCCCCCGCAAGCCGCAAGCAGAACAAGATTGAAGACGGAAAGCGCGCTCATGCCGAGACCTTGGATGTCTTCCCTAGAGCGAGGTGACTTGAAATCGAATCGACCACAAATCCGAGTCCCGCTCTTCTTGTAACCTGTAGAGGACGATTCAGATATGAGATCGGATCAACCTCATATCAACGTGCTCTAGAGGCGGCGGCGTGCACCGGGCAGGATGCTAGCACAGATCCGAGCCGCCAGAACCTTTCGTCGGCCTGGCCTCGCGGCCGCCGGAGGCCCGCCCCCGCCGGCCGGTAGGCTCAGGCCGATGGCACGCTATGCGCGAAGTTTCGGCAAGGCAAGGGGCCGGCCGCACCGAGACGCCGTTCCACAGGGCGCAAGGAGCCTCGGGGCCAACCATGGCGAGAAGTTAACTACTTGTTAGGAGAATGGGAAGAAATCCCGGTAAGAAAATCTTAACTTTACTTTACCCATATGGACTATTACTCTAGTCCAATCGACATCCTTTTGTTTTTTTGGCATAGTACCTAGTATCTTATGCCTGACTCCTCTCCTATGGCCATCACTAGGTAACTCCCCCATGTCTATTATCTCAGAAGAACCCGGAATGACTATCCAAGATGCTCTGCTCATTAGCGCTGCAGTCCATATACTAAAGTCGATAGACATTGCCGACCGGGCTACGGCCCAGGAACTGGACGGCATGGCGCAAAGACTGGAGGACGTCGTCGAGAGTTCCACCAATCCCGGCGAACGCAAGCTTCAACGCATTTCTTGAATTTCTGTCGGCGGTAACGCCCACAGCAACGCCGGCCCGGTCCACGGGCCGGCGTTGTTCTTTCCAGGCCGGACTTGGGCCTTAGGCTAAGACAGCCGAAATCCGCAAGGAGCATGAGGCCCGGAACTGAACAGCTAGGACGCCTGTCCAGCCGTCTGCGGCGACGGCGCTGCGAGGAATCCGAAGACATCCATGCGGACCAGGAGCTGGATCTCGTCGTCCGGCTCGGCATCGCGCCGGCGCCGGCTCTTGCGGCCCAGCCGGACGTCCAGGTTGTCGATGAACAGGAAGGGCTTGGAGGCTTCGATCTTGTGCAAGAGGTCGCGCAGTGCCGGCGTGGTCAAGGTCATCTGGGCCCGGGTCGTGACCCTTCGAAAACCGTTTTCCGGCTTCACCGGCAGCACCTGGATGGACCTTAGGTTGCCGCCTTCGCCTTCGACCGCGGTCGTCACGAAGTGCTGCACGAAGGCGCCTGCGATGGCCTCGTTGTCGCCCTTGAGCAGCCCGCCGGTGCCCCGAGTCGCGCGTTCCAAGCTGCGCTGGCGCTGGGCCAGCGAGGCCGGGGCCAAGGTTTCGCGCTGATAGCGCTCCAGCAGTTGGAGAGACAGGTCGATCGACTGGTCGTAGTCCTGGAAGCGCTGCTGCAGCGGCCGCGCGACGCCGCTGTAGAGCCCGAAGACCAGGAGAACCAGCAGGCTGACCGCCAGCAAACGGCTGACCGGTGGGCTCAGGCCTCTCATGTGCCGCCCTCCGCTTCGGTCCGCACCTTGAGCTGCAGGCTGAAACGGTCGACGCCGAGCTTGGGATCCTGGGTCACCGGGGCCCGGAACCTCGGCTCGGCAAAGCCCTCGGCTTCCTCGAAGAGCTGGATCAGCGAGGAGGAGTTTGGCGCATAACCCGAGATCTCGACCTTGTCCTCGTTGAGCCGCAGCTGATAGAGCCAGGTGTCATCGGGCAGAAGCGCCGTGACGCTATCCAGGACCGCGGAACTGGTCGGAGTGGCGCGCCGCAGCTCGTGGACATAGAGCACACGTTGCTGGCGCTCTGCGATTTCTTGCTCCAGCTGGCGCGCTGCGGCCGCGTTGGCCCTGGCCTCTGCGACCTCCTGCTGCAGCCGGTCTGCGAGCCGCGCCTTGCGGTCCAGGGGAATCCAGATGCCGGTGCCGCCGAGCAGTACCGCCGCAAGCAGCAAAGAGACCGTGACCACCCGCGTCAGGCCGCTGGGTCCGCGCCGGCTGCTCCTCTGCAGAAGGTCCAGGCCGCCGGGCTGGCCGGGCTGGGCCGTGGCCACGTCGACCCGCTGCGGCATCAGGCCCAGCTTGCCGGCCTGCTCGAGGTAGCCGTCGACCGTGGTCCTGGGACTGAGGGTCAACTCCACTTCCAGCTGCTGCTGCGCCGCGTCCCGCCCCACAACCTTCTGGTCAAAATAGACCTCTTCGCGCCGGAAGGGCGTCAGGCGGTCCATTTCGAAGCCGATCA
>CAJIAJ010000975.1_pt1 | contig 18065 bp, 14 predicted proteins | sample 9199121 | NCBI WGS metagenome assembly CAJIAJ01 (sample SAMEA7708267, study PRJEB35096) | sediment metagenome | biome: marine neritic benthic zone biome [ENVO:01000025]; feature: sediment [ENVO:00002007]; material: shallow marine sediment [ENVO:03000034] sea grass bed [ENVO_01000059] ...
CCTTGGACATAGATTCCGGAATGGCAGGAAGAGGCATTCCAACCGGAGTTGCCCCCAATTCGGCCAGAAGATCATTGATCACGCGGGTCGGCCCGCGCATGGTCTTGCCTCTCATATCCTCAAGGCTGGTCACACCATCCTTGGTATGAATGAGACCTGGTCCATGCACCCAGGCGCCGAGCACCTTGACGTCCTTGTACTCGTTGCTCTGCCAATCGGATTCTACCATCTCCCAGAATGCCGACGCGGTGGCCACCGGGTTTGTCATCATGAAGGGGAGCTCGAACACTTCCGTTCTGGGAAAGCGGCCTGGCGTGTAGCCAACGAGGGTCATCGTGATATCGACAACGCCTTCGCGCGCCTGGTCCATCAGCTCGGGCGGCCGACCACCCAATGCCATTGCGTCGAAGTGCTGGATTTTGATTCGTCCGCCTGAAGCCTTTTCGACATTTTCACTCCAAGGCTTGAGAATCTTGGCAGGGACCGGCGCCGGAGGCGGCAGGAACTGATGGAGGCGAAGCGTCACCTCTTGTGCACTTGCCATCATCGGCATCAAAGCAAGTGCGGCAGCAGCTGCCACCGACTTGAGAAGAAGTCTCTTGTTCATCATCTTGCTCCCTTTGACGTCAGCTTGTTTGCCTCTTAGTGCGCGGTTTTAGAAGTCTCGGAACTTTGGCGTCCTCTTTTCCAGAAAGGCCCTGAGGCCCTCTTCAGCTCCACTTGTCGTCTGACACATCGCTGCCGCAAGGCTTTCTGTAAAGAGCCCATCCTGGCGCGACATATCGCCTATCCGGCTTATCGCTTGGATCATGAGATAATTCGAAAACGGGGCATTGCTGGCTATCCGCTCGGCAAGCTCGATCGCCTTGCCAAGCGCGCCACCTTCCGGAACCTTGTGATGGCAGAGGCCCAAGCGTTCGCCCTCTTCCGAATCGAATTTGCGTCCCGTCAACATCATCTCGCGCATCCGGTCGGCACCGAGCAGGCGCCCGATCCGCACAGTTGCGCCGCCCCCGACGAATATGCCACGCCGCCCCTCCGGCAACTGAAAAAATGCAGTATTGTCGGCGACACGCACATGCGTTGCCGCCGCAATCTCGAGCCCGCCACCGATCACAGCGCCAGTCAAGGCGGAAACAACTGGCAAGCCACCAAATTCGATGACGTCCATCACCCTGTGCCAGTTACGCGAGTGATAGAGGTTTTCTTCGGCAGAACGATGTTCATGTTCGGCCAGATCAAGGCCTGCGCAGAAGTTCCCGCCGTCGCCAGACAAAACGATCGCCGCGATCCCTTCGGGAGGCTCGCTAAACAAAAGGTCCAGATCACGGATCAGCGGCTCGTTCAGGGCATTGCGTTTGTCGGGGCGCGCGAAGTGCAAGACGCCGATGGGCCCCTGTCTTTCGAAACGCGTCGGCGCAGGCAGCGATATGTCGGTCCCCATCAGATACCCTTCCATTGCACAGGGCGAACAGATTGTTATAGAAGTATATTGTTACATTGTGTAGCGAATTTTGGACTGACTGCTACAGCTGAGCACAGTTCCACTCTGCCCGACGCATAGGAGGCGTGCCGTGGTCGACTTCAAGGCGATCCAAGCCATTGATTTTCATACGCACGCCGAGGAGCCCTGCTGCGACACCCGCGACGACGGCTACAATGAGTTTCAGGCCGCAATGGCGGCCTATTTCAGGAATCCGGCCGGTGCCAAAGGCATGTTGCCCACGGTCCGGGACACTGCGGCCTACTACCGCGAGCGAAACATCGCGGCTGTGATCTTTCCCGTGGATGCGGAGCGGGAAACCGGGTTTCGGCGTTATTCCAACGAAGAAGTTGCGGAACTTTGCGCCGAGAATGACGACATCCTGATCCCCTTTGCCTCGATCGATCCGCACAAAGGCAAGGCTGGCGCGCGCGAAGTCCGGCGGCTGGTACGCGATTTTGGCGTGAAGGGCTTTAAGTTCCACCCCACCATGCAGGGGTTCTTTCCAAACGACCGTGAGGCCGCCTACACGATGTACGAGGCGATTGCCGAGCAGGGCGCGATCTCGCTATTCCATACGGGTCAAACCGGCGTGGGCTCCGGCATGCGCGGGGGCATGGGGATGCGGCTGAAGTATTCGAACCCGATGCATCTCGACGATGTTGCCGTTGATTTTCCCGACATGCCCATCGTGCTGGCACATCCCAGCTTCCCCTGGACAGAAGAGGGCCTGGCTGTGGCGCAGCACAAGCCGAATGTCTATTGCGACATGTCGGGCTGGTCGCCGAAATACTTCCCCGAGACCTTCATCCGCTATGCAAATTCTATTCTGAAGAAGAAGATGCTCTTCGGCTCCGACTGGCCTGCGATCACGCCGGATCGGTGGCTGCAGGACTTCGCAGACATGCCGTTCAAGGACGAGGTGCGGCCGCTGATCCTTAAACAGAACGCCTTGCAAATCCTGGGGGCGAAAGAAGCAGACGGCGAGGAAGCGTAACCCTCTTTACCGCCCCGATCGGGGACCGCCTGGAAGCTTAAAGATTCGCAGCGGAGGCCGGCAAGCTGCCGGACTGGAACGACGAGGTGGTCCGGGCCATGCCGGGGCACTGCGCGCATCTTGCCCGGGGGAGCGACAGCCCCGCTGGACCGGGTCGGAGAGCCGAAGATGGCAGGCGATCGTGCCGTCACCTTGGTGGTCAGATAAGGGAGGAACGCGTTTCCTAGGCCTTCCGGGCGTCCCGCCAGGCTTGGTAGCGCGATTCGGTTTCCTCCCGTGTGGGCGGATAAAGGCCTATGATGGAATAGCCCGCCTGGACACTCTCAAGAACAAAGGTCTCGAAATCTTCCTGGCTCGAGCACTCGTCTGCGATTTCATCGGCGAGGTGGGCCGGGATCACAATCACACCATCGCCGTCACCAACGACGACGTCACCGGGAAAGACCGGTGCATCCCCGCATCCGATCGGCACGTTGATGTCCAGCGCTTCATGCAGCGTCAGGTTTGTCGGCGCCGAAGGGCGTGCATGATAAGCGGGCATATCCAGCGCCCCGATGCCCTCTGCGTCGCGAAAGCCTCCGTCCGTGACAATACCAGCGCACCCCTTCACCTGCAGTCGGGTGACCAGGATCGAGCCGGCCGAGGCCGCGCGGGCATCCTTCCTGCTGTCCATGACGAGGACATGGCCAGCAGGGCACTGTTCGATGGCAACCCGCTGAGGATGGTTTTCGTTTCGGAATACGGTGATCTCGTTCCGGTCTTCGCGGGCCGGTATGTACCTCAGGGTAAAAGCCTGACCCACCATATTCTGCAGCTTTCGTGAAACGGGAACGACGCCCTGAATGAACTGGCTACGCAGGCCCCGCTTCAAGAGGGCAGTCGCGATCGAGGCTGTAGAGACGCGCATCAGCTTGGACTTCACGGCTTCGCTTAGAACATATTCAGACATGACAGATCCCTAGTAGATATCAGGTTCCTTGACCGGCTCACCGAAGCCGGTTTCCAGATAATCGAAATCACATCCCTTGTCGGCCTGCAGGATGTGTTGAGAAAACATCCAGCCATAGCCTCGCTCAAATCTCTTTTCCGGCTGCGCCCATGCGCCCTTGCGCGCAGCGAGTTCATCATCGCTGACCAGCATGTCCAGCCGCCGGTTTGGAACGTCCAGCCGGACGGTGTCACCACTTCGCAGCATTGCGAGGGGGCCGCCGACATAGGCCTCGGGGCTTACGTGCAGCACACAGGCACCAAACGAGGTCCCCGACATGCGCGCGTCGGATAGACGGACCATATCCCGATGGCCCTTCTTGAGAAGGGATTTGGGCATTGGGATCATGCCCCATTCAGGCATGCCCGGCCCGCCTTTCGGGCCCGCGTTGCGCAGGACGAGAACGGCATCGGGCGGAATGTCCCAAGCCTCATCGTCAAGCTTCTCCTTCAGCTCCGGATAGCTGTCGAACACATAGGCTGGCCCTTCATGAACGAGAAATGCCTCGTCGCAGGCAGCGGGCTTGATGACGGCGCCATCCGGAGCAAGATTGCCCTTGAGCACCGCGAGCGATCCTTCGAAATAGACCGGGTTGTCGAGCGTGCGAATGACATCGTCGTTGAAGACCTCCGCGCCCTCGATGTTTTCCCCAAGCGTCTTCCCGTTGACGGTGAGGCAGTTCAGATTGAGCTTGTCGCCGAGCCGGTTCATCAGGGCCCGCAATCCGCCAGCATAGAAGAAATCCTCCATCAGATAGGATTTGCCGATGGGGCGGATATTGGCAATCACGGGTGTCGTTCGGCTTTTCTTGTCGAGATCGTCGAGGCCGAATTCAACGGCCGCGCGCCGCGCCATGGCGATCAGGTGGATGATTGCATTGGTGGAGCACCCAGTGGCCATGGCGACCGTATTCGCGTTGTCAAAGGCATCGGCGGTCAGGACATTGTCCGGTCCCAGGTCCTCCCAGACCATGTCGACAATCCTCCTGCCACAGTCCGACGCCATGCGGATGTGATTGGCATCCGCCGCCGGGATGGAGGACGCACCCGGAAGGCAAAGTCCCAAAGCCTCTGCAATGGCCGTCATGGTGGATGCCGTGCCCATGGTCATGCAGTGGCCATAGGAACGGGCGATTCCCTTCTCCATTTCCCGCCACTGTGTTTCCGTGAGATTGCCGGCGCGGCGCTCGTCCCAGTATTTCCAGGCGTCGGAACCCGAACCGAGGGTCTGACCGCGCCAATTGCCCCTCAGCATGGGGCCCGCGGGCATAAAGATCATGGGCAGCCCGGCGGAAACGGCGCCCATGACGAGACCAGGCGTCGTCTTGTCGCACCCGCCCATCAAGACGACGCCGTCGACAGGATGGCAGCGGATCTGCTCCTCGGCCTCCATGGCCAGCATGTTTCGGTACAGCATTGTCGTCGGCTTGACCGCACTTTCGCTCAGCGAGAGCGAGGGCAGTTCCACCGGGAAGCCGCCAGCCTGCAGCACGCCTCGTTTGACGTCTTCGACCCGCTGTTTGAAATGGCTGTGGCACTGGCTGAGATCGGACCAGGTGTTGAGAATGCCGACAACGGGCTTTCCCATGAAGTCGCTGTAGTCAAAGCCCATTTGCAGCACCCGGCTGCGATGACCGAAAGACCGCAAGTCATCGGGCTCGAACCAGCGCGCGCTTCTGAGACTCTTGCCGTCCCTTTCCGAACCTGTCGTCATATTTCCTCTCTCCTAAGGACGCGCGCTATCAAGCATCCGGGTTCCAATAAGGCTGCGCTATTCCAGGGGTCATGCCGGTCGGCAGATTCGCCAGCCCGATGTAGCCACCGTCCTTTTCGTCGGTCTTGGAGGTGATTGCAATCGAGCGCCCGGCGGGGCCTGAAAAGCTCACCTTGGTCGGCGCTGAAAAGGGGACCGGCAAGGTGGTGTGAAGCGCAGCATCAATCCCGAAGACATAAAGCTCCGACCCGTCGACTCCGGCGATCCAGTAGAAGCCCTGTTGATCCAGAGCGGCGCCGTCGGGCCGGCCTGCCAGCTCTTTCGTGGTCGTGAAGAGCGAAGCTTCGCCCAGCTGTCCCGGATCGGGCTTCAGGGGACGGGTCCAGATGGATTGAACGGCCGGATGAGAATCCGAATAGAACAGGCGCCCACGCTCCAGGTCGAGTGCCAGCCCGTTGGGGATCGTGAGCCCCTGCGCAACTGTATCAAGCTTGAGGTCTTGCGTGATCAAATGCACCGCTCCGCGCTCCGCTTGCGCATCCATCGCCATGGTGGACGCCCAAAGCCGGCCTTTTTGATCGACAGCGGCGTCATTGAACCGGCAACCGGGTTGATCGAAGGGGACGAGCCGTTCAAAGGAGCTGCTCTCCGGCTCGAAGGCAAAGATGCCGGTCTGCATGCCGACGACGGGGCGGCTTGGGGCCGTCAGCACAACGAAGCCGAGGCATTCCGGCGTCTCCCAGGCCTGGACTTCGCCTGATAGGGTGTCGGCCCTCAGGATTTGTTTGCCGGTCACATCCACCGACCAGAGATCATTGCTTCCGGGGTCCCAACAAGGACTCTCGCCGAGCTGCGCCTTTCCACCCTCTTGGCGGAGTATCCTAAAATCCAAACTCGCCATAAGCGTCGGCCTGCCCTTTCTCTGCGGTGGTTCGAGCGCTGTTCAGCTGTTTCCAAATACCGGTTGACTCACAATTCATGGCGAAATTAGGATATTAGTGCAACTAATATTTTAATTGTGACTCTGTCACAATAGGCCATCGGGAGGCGATTATGAACTCAACGATCAAAGCGCTTGGACTCTGTCTTGCCATAGCCGCAGGCTTGGGCGTGAGCATCCCTTCGTTCGCGGCGACCACGCTGCGCATCGGCACGGTTTTGGCGCCCAACGACCCAATGGGTCAGGGGCTCGTGAAATTCAAAGATGAAGTCGAGGCCGCCACCAAGGGCGAAGTCTCGGTGCAGGTTTTTCACAACTCACAGCTGGGCGACACCACGGAGATGATCGACCAGGCGCGGGCTGGCGCCAATGTCGGTACCGTTACCGACGTGGCCCGCCTTTCGAGCTTCGTGCCGTCGCTGGCCATCATGTCCGCACCCTTCCTTTTTGACACTTATGAACAGGCGGACAAGTTCGCCCTTTCCGAAGAATATCTGGCCTGGGGAGAGGAACTGAAGGAGAAGTCGGGTCTCGTGATGCTGGCCTCGAACTGGTACCAGGGGCCGCGCCACGCTTTGACTCAGAAGCCCATTTCAGGTCCCGGGGATCTGGCCGGCGTGCGCATGCGCACCATCGGCGCTCCGATCTGGATCGAGACCATTCGCGCCATGGGTGCCGAACCGACCCCGATCGCGTGGGGTGAGGTCTACTCCGCCCTGCAAATGGGCGCTATCGACGCAGCCGAAGCTCAGCCAACGGCCATCAAGGGTGCCAAGCTCTACGAAGTGATCAAACACGTCACCAAGACAGGTCACATCCAGCTGGTGACGGCTCTGGTCGTTTCGGCCGCATCCTGGGATGAGATTTCGCCCGAGAACCAGAAGATCGTGCGCGATCTGGCGGTGGAGAATGGCCGACATGCCTCGCAGATGACGATCGATCTTGGAGAGCAAGCCCTTGCTGATGTTGCCGACAGCGGCGTGACGATCTCGGATGTCGACCTTGCTCCCTTCAAGGAAGCCGTCTCCGGCGTCTACAAATTGCTGGAATTGGAACCTGAAGTCGAGATTGTGAACAAAGTGCTCGGACGCTAGTCCGGATATCTCCAAGCGGCGCAGGCAGTCTTCGGAGCGAAGCTCATGTTGAGGCGCATTGAGTTTGCCTGTGCCGCTAGCCTGCTCGTGGCGGTCGTCATACTGGTGGGCGTGGCGTCCGTGGCGCGTGCCATGGGGTCGCCGATCATCTGGTCGATCGAAATCGCGCAGCTGCTGTTTCTTTGGCTCTGCATCATTTCGATCGATCTGGCCATGCAGCAAGAACGGCATTTCGGCATAAGCCTGGTTCTCGACAACCTGCCTGCCGCCGGCAGAAGGGCCATGGAAATCATCAATCTGGTGGTGATGATCGGCTTGCTTGCCTACCTTCTGTGGTTCGCCTGGAAAAACACGATCCTCATGCATCCACGCCTTGATGGCGCCCTGCAGACTCCTGGATCCTATTTCCACGCGAGTATGGTCGTCGGCTTTGCGCTCTTGGTGCGGACGCTCACCGTCAAGCTGGTGGCCTGCCTTCGCAAGAAGGCCGACGGCTGATGCTGCTTCTCGTTGCTTGCCTGTTCGTTCTGTTCCTGATCTCTGGGATGCCAGTGGCCTTTGCCCTGGCCCTGGCGTCCTTTCCGGTCTTCGTCATGACCGGCACGATGCCCCCCACGGTCGCCATCCAGAAGATGGTGACGGCAACGCAAAGCTTTCCCCTGCTTGCCGTGCCGTTTTTCATATTTGCCGGAAATTTGATGAACTCGACCGGCATCACCGAGCGCCTTGTCAAATTCGCACGCCTGCTTACGGGTTGGCTGGCGGGCGGCTTAGGGCAAGTGTCCATTATGCTCAGTTTGATGATGGGCGGCATTTCCGGGTCTGCCGTTGCCGACGCCTCGATGGAGGCCAGACTGCTTGGCTCCAGCATGATCGCCCAGGGTGGCTATTCAAAAGCGGCCGCCGCCGCGGTGCTCGCGTTCGGATCGATCATCACGGCGACCATACCTCCCAGCATCGGCCTGATCCTTTTTGGATTTATCAACGAGGTTTCCATTGGCCGGCTATTCCTGGCAGGTGTCGTGCCGGGTGTCTTGCTGACGGCGACTTTGATGCTTACAGCCTGGTTTGTCGCGAAGCATAGAGGTTACGCACGGGATCTTTCCGAGCTGCCGTCTTTTCAGCAGCTTTGGGCGAGTTTCAAGGAAAGCATCTGGGCGCTCGCCTTTCCGGTCATTCTAATCGTTGGCTTCCGGTTTGGATTTTTCACCGCCACCGAGGCCGGCGCGTTTCTGGTCTTCTACGCCCTGTTTATCGGGATTTTCGTCTATCGCGAGCTGACACTGGAAAAGCTCTATAACGCGATCAAAGTCACGGCCTCCGATCTTGGCATGGTCATGCTCCTCATCATGATGGCCGCCGTGCTCGGCTATGCCGTGACCCTTGAGCAAGGCCCGCAACAGATTGCAACGATGGTGACCACGCTCACTCAGGAACCCGCTGGCATTTTGATTCTGGTTTTGTCTCTCCTATTGATCAGCGGCATGTTTCTTGAGGGCGCTGCGAACATTCTGCTCGTCACGCCGATCGTGCTGCCGGTCTTGACCCAGGCGGGATTTGATCCCGTCCATATGGGTATTCTGATGGTTACCCTTATAAACATCGGCGGCCTCACCCCCCCGGTTGGCGTTATCATGTTCACCGTGTGCGGCATAATTGATGTCAAAACCGGCGAGTTCTCCAAGGCGTCGATCCCTTATTTTCTAGCCATTTTGGCGTTTCTTGCTGCTTTGATCGCCTTTCCTGCACTTTCGCTTTTTCTCCCTGGCCAGCTCATTTAGCTCTCCGGAGGTTCAATGGTCATGAGTGTCACTCCACTGTCCGAGGCATTGGCCAAAGCGTCAGACGAACTGACGGGGCCAATTCAGCACGGCTCAGCGGCTGGTCGAGTGTATTCGCGGCTCAGGGAGCGCATCATTTCGCTGGACCTGCTCCCCGACACGGTCCTGTCTCGCGCCAACATTGCAAAGGAACACGGCGTCAGTCAGTCGCCGGTTCGGGAAGCTATCCAGAAGCTCGAGCAAGAAGGCCTCGTCGTTTCTTATCCCCAGTCCAAGACACTGGTCACCAAGATCAACGTCGATCACGCGCGCGAGACACAGGTCTTGCGTGTGAGTGTCGAACTGGAAGTGACCAAGACCCTCGCCAGGAAACAAAGCCCGGAACTGCTTTTGCCCTCATCCCGAATTCTTAGAATGCAAAAGATGACGGGCGAAGATAGCGACATATCAGAGTTCACGGCCCTTGACCGACTCTTTCACCTCTCGCTTTTCCAGGCGGTGGGGGTTCCAGCTTTGTGGCATCTGATATCCGGCCGTTCCGGCCATATCGATCGGCTGCGAAGGCTCAATCTGCCGGATCCCGGCAAGATGTCCGCCGTGCTCGAGTCACACGAGCGCATTTTGTCGGCGATTGCCGAGGGCGATCTTCAACTCGTCGAAAAGAATGTGCGAGAACACCTTTCCGGGACCCTGGCCTCCCTGCCAGCGATCATGGACTCCTATCCCGAGTATTTCGGAGAACTGGATTCAGATTCTCTTAAGCACGCCGAGATCAAATCGCGTCGAAAATGACCTTCAATTTGCACGGCGTGTTTTTGGCATTTCGAGGTCATCGGGCTGGCGCCCGATTGGATCACCTTGGATCACCAGGAGCGGAATCCAATCAATTCGCCCCGGCGCAGGATCCAAGAACCGGCTGTCGGATGGGCCATAGAAGCCGTTTCACTTTCTGGCCATAGCTGATCAACAGGCATATGCCGGCCTAAGCTCGGGCCGACGTCACGGTTAATAGCGCAGCATTGCTTGCATTCGCCTATGCTGCAGTGCACCATAACACTCTAATGGAGGGGCCTGGCCTGGTGACAAGACTCAAGATTGCGGTTGTCGAACGCGAACGGGAACGGGCGCTGCAGATCGTGGACGGACTGCGCGAAGCAGGCGATTTCGAGATCTTGGTCTTGGGGGACGATACCGGGCTCGCCAGGAAACTGTCCGACCTCGATCCCGACCTCGTGCTGATCGACCTCGAGCATCCGAGCCGCGACATGCTCGAGGAACTCACTCTGGCCTCGAGCCCGATGGAGCGCCCGGTCGCCATGTTCGTGGACCGGACCGACGATGCGCTGACCAAGGCCGCAATCGAGGCGGGGGTGAGCGCCTATGTGGTCGACGGACTCCGCAAGGAGAGGATCAAGCCGATCCTCGATGCAGCGATCACACGCTTTCATATGTTTTCGCGGGTCCGGGCCGAGCTCACGGCAACCAAGGCGGCCTTGGCGGAGCGCAAGACGATCGAGCAGGCCAAGGGCCTTCTCATGAAGTCCCGGGGCATATCGGAGGAAGAGGCCTACGCGCTGCTCCGAAAGACGGCCATGGATCAGGGCCGCAAAGTGGTGGAGGTGGCAAATGCCCTGATCATGGCCGCGGGATTGCTGAAATGAGCGGCGATCTCTTGGAATGCGGCTTCATTCCGCTGGTCGACAGCGCGCCGCTCGTCATAGCCCGGGAGATCGGCTTCGCCGCGGAAGAGGGGCTCGAGCTGGAGCTGCACCGCGAAGCTTCCTGGTCCTCGGTTCGCGACAAGCTGGCGCTGGGGCGCCTGAAGGCGGCACACATGCTGGCGCCCATGCCGATCGCCATGTCCATGGGACTGGGCGGCATGCCGATGCGGCTCGATGTGCTTTCGGTGCTGTCCGTCAATGGCAATACAATCGGGGTCTCCCGGGACTTGGCGGCCCGGATGCGCAACGAGGGCTATATCAATGACTTCGCCTCGGCCGCCGAGGTCGGGCGCTGGCTGATCGCGGCGGCCGAGCAGCCGCTGCGCGTCGGTGTGCCCTTCCCTTTCTCCATGCACGCCGAGCTCCTTTACTATTGGCTGGGTACTCTGGGGCTCGTGGCGCCGCAGAACCTTCTGGTGCGGACCGTCCCGCCGCCGCTGATGGCCGATGCCATCGCCGCCGGCGAGATCGATGCCTTTTGTGTCGGCGAGCCCTGGGGCAGCATGGCCGTCGAGGCGGAAGTCGCGGAGCTGATACTTCCGGGGCAGGCGATCTGGATGTTTGCGCCGGAAAAGGTTCTGGCCGCCCGCCACGACTGGGCCGAAGCCCATCCGGACATCGTCGCCCATCTGATGCGGGCCGCCTGGCGGGCCGCGCGCTGGCTCTCGGAGCCGGCCAATCGAATGACCGCGTCCGAGATCCTGGCCCGGCCGCACTATCTCAACGTCGCGCCGGAAATCATCGAGCGCGCCCTGATGGGCCGCCTCGTTGTTTCGCCCGACGGCACGGAACGGCAATGCCTGCGCTTTGTCGAGTTCTTTGACTGCGCCGCGACCTTTCCGTGGCGCAGCCAGGCGGTCTGGATCGCCACGCGGCTGGCGAGCCGCATCGGGGTGGACCGGGGCGAGGCGGCAAAGGTTGGCCGCGCCTGCTTCCGAGCCGATCTCTACCGAAAGAATCTGGGGCCTTTGGGCGCCGATCTTCCGGGCGCTTCGGAAAAGCTGGAAGGCTCTTTAAAGCACGCGATGCCGGTCGCTTCCTCCCGCGGCAAGATGGCCCTGGGGCCGGACTCCTTCTTCGACGGTCAGATATTCGACCCCCTTGACTGACGCCGTATCGTTAACGCCCGGGTTCTAGGCAAGGGCTGTTTCCTCCGGTGAAGTCGATTTTCCTGTTGATGTTGCGGTGCAACATGATAGAGTTGCACTCGAAGTCTTGGGCAATGGCGTCCAAGCGAGAACAACACCCCCAAAGCTGAGGGTCCGGGCAAAGCCGCTCGACCGGTCGCGCATTTTCGCGCGGACGGGTCGAGCGGCTTTTTGTTTTTGCTCATGGGCGCGCCGGCCATCGGCGCGAGGAAAAGGAAACGTCGAATGAAGGCTTTGGTTCTTGTCAGCGCGGTCCTGTCGGCGCTGATCGTTCTGCCGGCTCAGGCTGAGATGCTTGATGTCGAAAAGGACGAGTTGAAGTTTGGTTTCATCAAGCTCACCGACATGGCGCCCCTGGCGATCGCCTACGAGAAGGGATATTTCGAGGATGAGGGCCTTTACGTCACGCTAGAGCCGCAGGCGAACTGGAAGGTGCTGCTGGACCGGGTGATCGACGGTCAGCTGGACGGGGCGCACATGCTGGCCGGCCAGCCGCTCGCCGCGACCATCGGGTTCGGCACCGAGGCACACATCATCACCCCCTTCTCGATGGACCTGAACGGCAACGGCATCACGGTCTCGAACGAGATCTGGGAGCAGATGAAGCCCCACATTCCCAGGGACCCCGCCGGCAAACCCCTGCACCCGATTTCGGCCGAGTCCTTGAAGCCGGTCGTCGACAAGTACCGATCGGAGGGCAAGCCCTTCAACATGGGCATGGTCTTTCCCGTTTCGACCCACAACTACGAGCTTCGCTACTGGCTCGCGGCCGGCGGGATCAAGCCAGGCTACTACTCGCCCGAGAACGTGACCGGCCAGATCGACGCCGATGTTCTGCTGTCGGTCACGCCGCCGCCGCAGATGCCGGCGACCCTCGAGGCCGGCACCATCTACGGCTACTGCGTCGGCGAGCCGTGGAACCAGCAGGCGGTGTTCAAGGGCATCGGCGTGCCGGTCATCACGGACTACGAGATCTGGAAGAACAATCCGGAGAAGGTCTTCGGTATCACCGCCGAGTTCGCCGAGCAGCATCCCAACACCACGCTGGCCCTGGTCAAGGCGCTGGTCCGCGCCGCGATCTGGCTGGACGAGAACAACAACGCCAACCGCCCTGAGGCGGTCGAGATCCTGGCCCGATCCGAATACGTCGGGGCGGATTACGAGGTCATTGCCAACTCCATGACCGGCACCTTCGAATACGAGAAGGGCGACAAGCGTGACGTTCCGGACTTCAACGTCTTTTTCCGCTACTTCGCAACCTATCCCTACTATTCCGACGCGGTTTGGTACCTGACGCAGATGCGTCGTTGGGGTCAAATCCCTGAAATCAAGGGCGATGGTTGGTACGACGAGATCGCGCGCAAGGTCTATCGCCCGGACATCTACCTGCAGGCAGCACGCCTGCTGGTCGAAGAAGGTAAGGCCGCCGAGGCCGACTTTCCCTGGGATACGGATGGCTACCGCGCGCCGCAGGCCGAGTTCATCGACGGGATCACCTTCGATGGCCGTCAGCCCAACGCCTACCTCGAGAGCTTTCCGATTGGCCTGAAGGGCAAGCAGACAGTCGTCGGCAACTCGGTCGAAGGCTGACGGGAAACGTGCCGCCGGGTCAGGCCCTGTTGCAGCGCCTGACCCGACGACCCGCGCTTTGCCGATCAGCGAAATTACTTTGAGGGAAGAGATGACAGCGATCTCCGAACCAGGCTCACCGGCCGAAGACCTTTCAGCCGCCCGCCGCGCCCGGCTCTTCACCCGCATCAACAAGGCCGACGCTTATTTCAAAGTGTTGGGGCTTGGCTGGATCACGCCGATCCTGCGGGTGGCCGCAGGCGACAATCCCAAGGCGCAGGTCAAGGAGATCTGGAGCCTGCTGGGGATACCGGTCCTGGCAATCGCGGCCTTTCTACTCCTGTGGGCGCAGCTGGCACCGACCATTCAGACATCGCTGGGCGCGATTCCCGGCCCTGCGCAGGTCTGGGAGCAGGTTGAGAACCTGCACGACGACCATCTGCGCGAGCGCAGCAAGGAGGCCGCCTTCATGGAGCGGCAGGAGAAGCGCAATGGGGACCTGATCGCGCAGGGCAATGAGGATCGTGTGAAGTGGCGGGAATACACCGGCAAGCCGACCTATTACGACCAGATTTGGACCTCGATCGTTACTGTCTTTTTTGGATTTCTGTTGGCATCGCTTGTCGCGATTCCGATCGGCATCCTTTGCGGCCTCTCCTCGACCGCGAATGCTGCCTTCAACCCGATCATCCAGATCTTCAAGCCGGTCTCACCGCTTGCCTGGCTGCCGCTCGTGACCATGGTCGTCTCGGCGCTCTATGTCACCAACGACGGCTTGTTCTCCAAGTCCTTCCTGAACTCTGCAATCACGGTCAGCCTTTGCTCGCTGTGGCCGACGCTGATCAACACGGCGCTCGGGGTGAGCACGGTCGACAGGGATCTGGTGAATGTCGGGCGCGTCCTGAAACTCTCGACCTGGAGCACGGTCACGAAGCTCGTGCTGCCGTCGGCCCTGCCTTTGATCTTCACCGGCCTGCGCCTGTCGCTTGGCGTCGGTTGGATGGTCTTGATCGCAGCCGAGATGCTCGCGCAGAACCCGGGACTCGGCAAATTCGTCTGGGACGAGTTTCAGAACGGCTCCAGTCAGTCGCTCGCCAAGATCATGGTGGCCGTCTTTACCATCGGGATCATCGGCTTCCTGCTCGATCGCTTGATGCACACCATCCAGTCCATCTTCACCTATTCGGCAAACCGGTGAGTCCCATGAGCATTCTCGAGCTGAAGGACGTATCCAAAGGGTTTGGCGAAGGCGCCGCTCGGGAAGACGTTCTCAAGAACATCAATCTGACCGTCGCGGAAGGTGAATTTGTCGCCATCGTCGGATTCTCCGGCAGCGGCAAGACGACTCTGGTCTCTATCCTGGCCGGCTTGACCCGGCCCGACAGCGGCGAGGCCCTGTTCAAGGGGGCCCCAATCACCGAACCGGGTCCCGAGCGGGGCCTGGTGTTCCAGTCCTACTCGCTCATGCCCTGGCTCACGGTGGCGGGCAACGTGGGCCTGGCGGTCGACGCCGTCTGCAAGCACAAGTCGGCGAAGGAACGGGCCGCAATCGTCGACAAGTATGTTCGCATGGTCGGTCTCGGGCATGCCGCGGACCGCCGGCCAGCGGAACTCTCTGGCGGCATGCGCCAGCGCGTGGCCGTCGCCCGCGCCTTGGCCATGAACCCGGAGGTGCTTCTGCTCGACGAGCCGCTCTCGGCCCTTGACGCTCTGACGCGCGCGAACCTTCAGGACGAGATTGAGCGAATCTGGGAAGCGGACCGCAAGACCGCCGTGATGATCACGAACGATGTCGACGAGGCAATTCTGCTGGCCGAGCGGATCGTGCCACTCAATCCCGATGGCACGCTCGGTCCCTCGTTCAAGGTTGATCTTGCGCGCCCGCGCGACCGCACAGCGATGAACCACAGCCCCGCATTCAAGAAGCTGCGGGCGGCAGTGACCCAATATCTGGTCGAGTCGGGAGTTGCCGCGAAGTTGGAGGAGACCCGCGTCCTGCCCGCGGTGACCCCCATTCATGGCGCGCCCAAGGCCTACGTCGAGGCGGCGAAGGCGCACAGCGAGGAGCGCTACCTGCTGTTCTCCCAGCTCTCCAAGACTTATCCGACACCGAGCGGTCCGCTGACCGTGGTCGAAGATTTCGAGCTCAAGGTCACGAAGGGCGAGTTCGTCTCCTTGATCGGCCATTCCGGTTGCGGAAAGTCCACGGTATTGACCATGACCGCCGGGCTGAACGAAATTTCCACCGGCGCGATCGTGCTCGACGGCCGGCACGTGATGGGCGCCGATCCGGAGCGTGCCGTGGTGTTTCAGGCGCCATCGCTGTTTCCCTGGTTAAGCGCCAAGGAGAACGTCGCGATCGGCGTGGACCGAGTCTATCCGAAGGCCAGTCAGGCTGAGCGGCAGGATGTCGTCGAGTACTATCTCGAGCGGGTCGGCTTGGCCGACGCCATGGACAAGTCCGCGGCCGAACTCTCCAACGGCATGAAGCAGCGGGTCGGTATCGCTCGCGCCTTTGCGCTCAGCCCCAAGCTCCTCCTGCTCGACGAGCCCTTCGGGATGCTCGACAGCCTGACCCGCTGGGAGCTTCAAGAGGTTTTGATGGAGGTCTGGTCACGCACCAAGGTGACCGCGGTCTGCGTCACGCACGATGTCGACGAGGCAATCCTCTTGGCCGATCGCGTGGTGATGATGACCAACGGTCCGCGCGCGAGGATCGGCAAGATCATGGACGTGGACCTTCCGCGTCCCCGCACGCGTCGGGATCTGCTCGCGCATCCGAGCTACTACGGCTACCGAGAAGAGCTCTTGAAATTCCTCGAGGAATACGAACACGGCGCCCATTCGAAGGCGGCCTGAAGGGAGCGAAAAATGGAACCAATTGTCGCTGGGACCGGCACGCTCAAGCCGGACGACACGTCGAGGGACGCCTTGGTATGACGGGAGAAAGGAAGAAACTCGTCGTCATTGGTGCGGGCATGGCCTCGGGCCGGGCCCTGGAGGAGCTCTTCGAGCTTGGGCCCGACTCGTTCGACGTCACGCTGTTCGGGGCCGAGCCGCGGGGCAACTACAACCGCATCATGCTTTCGCCGGTCTTGTCGGGAGAGAAGGCCTACGAGGAGATCGTCACCCACGACGCGGACTGGTATGCCGCCCATGGGGTGGCCTGCCGCTTCGGCGAGTCGGTCACGGCGATCGACAGGACACGGAAAAGGGTGGTCAGCGAGCAGGGGGAGACCCCCTACGACCTGCTGTTGGTCGCCACAGGATCACAGCCCTTCATCATCCCGGTACCGGGGCACGATCTACCCGGTGTCCTGACCTATCGCGATCTCGACGACGTCGAAGCGATGCTTGAAAAGTCCCGATCCCACGGCGCGCGGGCCGTTGTGATCGGCGGCGGACTGCTCGGGCTGGAGGCCGCAGCTGGCCTCAAGGCGCAAGGTATGGAGGTAACGGTCCTGCACCTCATGCCGAGCCTCATGGAGCGTCAGCTCGATAGCGCCGCCGCTTTCCTGCTCCAAAAGGAGCTCGAGGGCCGCGGGATCGTGGTGCGTTGCCAGGCCAACACCCATGCGATCCTGGGGACCGACCAGGTCGAGGCGGTGCGCCTCGATGACGGAACCGAATATCCGGCAGACCTGGTCGTGATGGCCGTTGGCATCCGCCCAAACACGGCGCTGGCCCAGGCCGCCGGCCTCGCGGTGGGACGGGGCCTCCATGTCGACGATGCCATGGTGACATCGGACGAGAACATTCTCGCGGTCGGGGAGTGCGTGGAGCACCGGGGCCAATGCTATGGCCTGGTGGCGCCACTGTTCGAGATGGCGAAGGTGGCCGCGGCGACGCTTTCGGGCCGGGCAGCGGCCTACGAAGGATCCGTCACCTCGACCAAACTGAAGGTGACCGGCGTCGACCTTTTTTCGGCGGGAGACTTTGCCGACGGCGAGGGCCGTGAGGAGATCGTGTTTCGCGATGCGGCCCGCGGTGTCTACAAGCGGCTGGTTCTGGAGGACCACCGCATTGTCGGCGTGGTGATGTATGGCGACACGGCGGACGGAAACTGGTTCTTCGGGCACCTGAAAGACCGGGCCGATATCGCCGAGTTGCGCGATACGCTCATCTTCGGGCCGTCCTATGGCGGGGGCGCTCCGCTAAACCCTATGGCGGCCGTTGCAGCCTTGCCGGATAGCGCGGAGATTTGCGGCTGCAACGGCGTATGCAAGGCAACGATCGTCTCCGCGATCGGCGGCGGCGCAACCTCACTCGATCAGGTGCGGGCTACGACCAAGGCCTCGTCGTCCTGCGGGACCTGCAGCGGCCTGGTGGAGCAGATTCTGGCCGTCACCCTCGGCGACGCCTTTGAGCTGCCAACGGTCAAGCCCGTTTGCGGCTGCACCGATCTCACACACGAAGATGTGCGTCGCCTCATCAGGGCCAGGGAACTCAAATCGATCCCGGCGGTGATGCAGGAATGCGGCTGGAAGACCTCCTGCGGCTGCCATGTCTGCCGTCCGGCGCTCAACTACTATCTTCTTGCCGACTGGCCCGAGGAATATGTCGACGATCCCCAGAGCCGCTTCATCAACGAGCGCAATCACGCCAACATCCAGAAGGATGGCACCTTCTCC
>CAJIAJ010000687.1_pt1 | contig 17661 bp, 19 predicted proteins | sample 9199121 | NCBI WGS metagenome assembly CAJIAJ01 (sample SAMEA7708267, study PRJEB35096) | sediment metagenome | biome: marine neritic benthic zone biome [ENVO:01000025]; feature: sediment [ENVO:00002007]; material: shallow marine sediment [ENVO:03000034] sea grass bed [ENVO_01000059] ...
GTGACACGATCATGCTCTAGAATGGCTGTCGATGAAGATCACCTTTCGCTGCCTGCCCGAGCTCGAAGGCATTCTGCCGGCCCCAATTCCGGCCAAACGCAGCCTGCCGGACTGGATCAAGCGCATGCCCATGACGGCGCTGTCCGAGGAATTCGACACCCGGGTCAAGACGGTCAAGCAGTGCCCGCCCTTCATCGACGCCATGAGCTACGGCTTCGTCATGCCGCTGCCCTGCGACCTGCACTACGCGGACGAGAGCTTCGAATGGGACTGGAGCGAGCTGCCGCCGGGCCTGCCGCGCCACACCAGCCGGGCACCGTTGGGGCTGCACCTCAATGCCCAGGTCGAGGGCTCGCCGCTCTTCGAGCCGGACAGCCTGCTGATCAAGTTCATGAACTACTGGACCATCGAGCTGGAGCCCGGCTATTCGCTGCTCGCCGGCCATCCTGCCAACCGGCCGGACCTGCCCTTCCGGACCGTCACCGGCCTGGTCGACGCCGACCTCTACATCGACAACTACGTACACTTCCCGGCGGTCTGGACCGACCGCGGCTTCAAGGGCGTGCTGCCCAAGGGCACGCCGGTCGCCCAGTGCGTCCCGGTACCGCGCCAAGGCCTGGAGCTAATGACCGAGCAGTTGGACGCCGAGGCCCAGGCGCGCTTGAACGAGGTGCAGGAGGAACTGCCCCAGGCCGAGGGCAGCTACCGCAAGCGCTTCCGCCAGAAGAAGGCCTGATCCGGCCGGCCGGACGGCCTCACGCGAGCGGGCGAAGAAAGAGCGCGCCGCGGTCGGGCAGTGGCGCATCAATGCCGGCCAGGCGCAGCATGTGCCAGGCCAGGGCCTGGTTGCTGGTCAGCACCGGCTTGCCCAGGCGCGCTTCGGCCTCCGGGATGACGCCGGTCGCGCGCAGGTTGGTGCAGGAGGCGAAGACCGCCTCGCAGGCTTCGGCGGCGCCGACCTCCAGGATGGCCGCCAGGACCGAGGCCGGTGTGATGCGGGCGACCAGGGCTTCCTCGCTCTGCTCGAAGGAGCCAAAAGCGGCGATCTCCAGCCCGGCTGCTTCCAGCTTGCCGCGCATGGCAGCTGAGACCTCGGCGATGTAAGGCGTGACGAAGCCGATCCGCCGCACACCCAGCGCCGCGCAGGCCGCCTTGACGGCGGTCAGGGGATTGCTGGTCGCGACCCCGGGGCGGGCGCTGCGGATTGCGGCCTCGACCTCGGCCTCGCCGATGATGGTGGCGCCCGAGGTGCAGGCATAGCCCACGACGTCCAGCGCGGCGCTGGGCGGCAGCAGGCGCACGGCATCGGGGATGGCGGCCTCCATGGCGGCCAGGGTCTCGGGCGTGACCTCGGCGCCGCTCGGCACCCGGCCGTGGTAGAGCGCGACGCCTTCGAGATCGAGCAGACGCCGGAATTCCGGCTCGACCGTCTCGTCCGCCTGCAGAACGATCAGGCCCAGCGCCGCCCGGCCGGCAAGTCCCTCATCGGTCTCGAAGGAAAGCCGCACAGTCCCAACTCCTAGCCGATCACCGGCAACTCAGGCGGCGCCTTGCGGGTCAGCAGCTCGACGCCTTCCTCCCGGATCACGATGTTCTCCTCGTGCACCATGACACGGCCGGGTGCGAAGCACATCCCGGGCTCCAGGGTCAGCACCATGCCGGGCTCCAGGACCGTCTCGTCCCAGGGCGCGTGGGAGGGCCATTCCGTCAGCTGGCTGCCAAGGCCGTGGCCCAGGCGCCCGACGTCGTTGCCCAGCGCGCCGCCCTCTTCCAAGACCATCTGCATGGCGCGGTAGAGCTGGGCGCAGCTTGCGCCGGGCCGGGCCGCCGCAAGGCCGGCCTCGGCCGCCTGCCAGACCACCTCGTAGGCCCGGCGCGCCGCGTCCGGGGCGCTACCGATCGCCCAGTTGCGATCGAAGTCGCAGAAATAACCGTCGAAGACGCAACCGGTGTCCAGGATCAGGACGTCCCCCTCCTGCAGCGGCCGCTCCGAGGGCGGCGAGATGATGTCGCCGTAGCCGCCTGCCCCCGCGCCACCGACGAGGTAGGCGACGTCGTCCGCACCCTGCCGCAGGCACTCGGTCTTGAAGGCGCGAAAGACCTCGATCTCGCTTTGGCCGGTGGAAAAGAGCCGGTGCGCCGCGGCGAAGGCTTCGGAGGCCAGCGCGCAGGCGTGGGCGATCTTCGCAATCTCCCGCTCGGACTTGACCATCCGAGTCTCGCGCAAAAGTTCCGTCGCGTCGCCGAAGCCGGTGTCCGGCAGGCGCCGGCATAGCGCCTCGAACTGCAGCAGCGGCATGCGCAGGTGAGTCTCGCGATCCATCGCCAGGCCGATCCGGCCGTCGGCACCGGCGGCCTGGGTCAGCGCTTCGGCCAGCAGTGACAGACCGTCGTCCGGCGGATCGGGGGACGGCCAGGTGCGAATGTCCTCAACCCAGGTCCGCGCCATGCAGGCGGCGCCGATCTCGGGAATGACGGCCACCGGCTTGCCCGCCGCCGGAAGCACCAGGAACCAGGGCCGGGTCGGGCTTTGCCAGAACTGCGTCAGAAAGCCGGAGAAGTAGCGCACCTCCGGCTCGGTGGTCAGCAGCAGGGCGTCGAAGCCAGCTTTGGCCATCAGGACCTGTGCACCTTCCGTGCGGGCTTCGAACTCGCTGTCGGGAAAACCACGCGGCGGCGGGTGGCCCCTGTTCTCCTGCGGCATGTCGCTCGTCCTCTCCCTCCATAGCGTTCGACGGAGAGAGTGGCATGCGGGAAGGGCACTGCAAACGCTTCCGCAGCGGCGAAGCCGTGCTAGGATTCGCGGCGACAGAGCGCTCTCCGATTCGCGAGCCAGGGGGTCTCATGTCGAACGAACCCGTCGTCGAGGACGCGGTGGCCATCGTGGCGGTCCGCGATATCACCACGACACTGAACTTCTACGCCGGCGTGCTCGGCTTCGAGCAGCGCTTCCTCGCCGAGGATCATTCCTTCGCGACCGTCACCCGCGGCCAGGCCGCGATCCACTTCACCCAGACGACCGACGCAGACGCGCTGGTGGGAACGGCGCAGAACATCTCGCTGCATGTCTGGGTCGACGGCCTGGACCGGCTTTTCGCACAGCTCGAACCCAAGCTCAGCCTGCTGCCCAAGGAGCGCGTCCGACCGCCCTTCGACCAGCCCTATGGCGTGCGCGAATTCCATATCAAGGATCCCGACGGCTGCCTGCTGCTCTTCGCGGAAAGTCGCTAAGCGGCAGCAATCGTCCAAGGCGGCTTGCCAGACGCGACGAATTGTCGTGACCTGCAAAGCACCGTCGCGGCGCCGACGGCCGGGCCAGATGAATCGGAACCTCTCGCCGGATGAACAGCGGCTCCCGCCACGTCACCGCCACGGCTCTGGGCGGCCTCATCGCCCTCGCGGCTGCGATCGGCATCGGGCGTTTCGTCTATACGCCGATCCTGCCCTTCATGGAGGCGGCGCTTGGCCTGTCCAAGTGGCAGGCCGGTATCCTGGCCTCCGCCAACTTCCTCGGCTACCTGCTGGGCGCCCTGGGTGCCGCCAAGTCGGCCCTGCCGGGCGGGCGCCGCTTCTGGTTCCTGGCTGCCCTGGCGGTCAGCGCTCTGACCACCGCGGTCATGGGCCTGGCGTCGGAGCTTTGGCTCTTTCTGCTGCTGCGCTTTCTGGGCGGTGTCACCAGCGCCTTCGTCCTGGTCTTATCCTCGGCCCTGGTCCTGGACCGCCTGGCCGCCGCCGGGCGTCCCGGGCTGTCGTCCCTGCACTTTGCGGGAGTCGGCGCCGGCATCGCCGTCTCGGCCCTCCTGGTCACGGGGCTTTCGATGGGCGGTGGCGACTGGCGGGCGCTGTGGCTGGCCAGCGGCCTCTTCTCGCTGCTGGCCCTGGTGGTCGTGATCCGCCTGGTGCCGGAGGAGCCCGAGCGCAGTGCCGCGCCGTCGCCGGCCGCGGCGGCGCAGGCGGGCGGCGACGGGCGGCTGATCGCCCTGATCCTGGCCTATGGGCTCTTCGGCTTCGGCTACGTGATCACCGCGACCTTCATCTCGACCATGGTCCGCATGTCGCCGGAGATCCGCGACCTGGAGGGCGTGGTCTGGCTGCTGGTCGGGCTTTCGGCGGCGCCGTCGGTGGCTATCTGGGCCTGGATCGGCCGGCGCTGGGGCAACGACCGCAGCTTTGCCCTGGCCTGCCTGGTCGAAGGCGTCGGCGTCGCGCTCTCGGTGCTTTCGACCAGCGCCATCGCCGTCGCCCTGGCCGCCGCGCTGCTGGGCGGCACCTTCATGGGCATCACCGCCCTCGGCCTGGTCAACGCGCGGGCGCTGGCGCGCGGCGACCCGCGCCGCAACATCGGGCTGATGACCGCTGCCTTCGGCCTCGGCCAAATGATCGGGCCCAGCTTCGCCGGCTATGCCTACGGCTTCGGCGAGTCCTTCCTTTTGCCCTCGCTGGTCGCCGCGGGCGCGCTGCTGGTCTCGGCCGCCCTGTCGCACAACCTGCTGCGGCGGGAAGCCTAAATCCGGGCCCGCAAAAGCAAGGTGGCACCGGGCACCGACCGCGGCAGCGGCAGCAGCGCCGAAAGGGCTCGTGCCGTTATGAATGCGCAAACCCGCACGCAACGGCTGCGGCCCTCGGGCGCTTGCGGCAGGAAACGCTCGACGCGGGCCATCCAGTAGAGCGGCGCTTCCCAGGCTTCGAGCGGACTCGGTTCGATCACCTCTACCTGCAGACCCGCGGCCTGCGCCAGTGCCCCAAGGGCCCGGCGCGACCAGCGCGTCACGTGATGGGGCGGCAGGTCGAGGGGGAAGTCCCTGAGCCCGCCAAGGTAGCTCTCGCGGTTCGGCACGCCGAGGAGCAGCCGGCCGCCGGGCCCGAGCCGGTCCCTCGCCGCCGTCACGAAGGCCAGGGGATTTGCGACGTGCTCCAGCACCTGGAAAGCGCAAACCACGTCGTAGCTGCCCACCGGCGGCGCGGTGGCCTCTGTGAAGGGGTCGAAGGCCGTGTAGCGCTCAGGCGCGACGAAGGCGCGAAAGGGCTGCATGCCAGCTCCCAGGTCCAGCACGCGGTCCGAAGGCCCGACCTGCCGCGCGGCCGCGCGGAACTCCCACCTGTCGGGCTGCAGGTACCAGCCACGGCGCCGCAGTTGGGCGTAGAGCCGCTGGTCGCCGGTCACGATCGGATGAAAGAACTGCAGGCCAGACTTGCCGGCCTGCCAGAGGCTGACTACCTGTCCTTCATCCAGCAAGCCGGCGAGGTCGATGCCCAGATCCTCCTTCCAGAGCCGCAGGAGCTCGGCTCCCGTCCAGCGCCGAAGCAGACGGCCGTCCCGCAGTCCGGTGATCGGACAGGGCGGGGAAAGCTCGCCGGGGTGGCCCTCAGGCATCGCAGGCCAGCAGAGGATGCGACTCGGCGCGGCAGTACTCTTCGTGATCGCCTTCGGCCAAAGCGCATCCGCCGAGGAGCCGCCGCTCCTCGATCCCGCCCTCCAGGAGCAAGGCTGGCGCCTGCTGACACGTGACGACGTGCCCGCGAACCGTTTCCGCCTGCGCGACGGCGGCGCCATCGAAGTGCGAAGCCATGGCAGCAATGCCCTGATCTACAAGCCGGTCGCAGCGGCGCAGCGCTTCCCGGCGCGGTTTCGCTGGCGCTGGCGGGTCGATCAAAGCACGCCTCCGACGAACATCCTGGTCAAGGGCGGCGACGACCGCCCGGTCTCCGTCTACCTGGGCTTCGAGGCGCCGCCCGGCAGCCGCGGCTTCTTCGAGAGCCTGAAGAACGACCTGGCACAACTGTTCCTCGGCCTGCCCGTCTCCGGCTATGCCCTGACCTATACCTGGGGCGGGACCAGCCCGATCGGAACCCTCTTCAACAACCCGCACCTGGAGCACGACAGCTTCGTCTTCGTACGCCGCAACGGCGCTTCGCCCCTGATGCGCTGGCTGTCGGAGGAGATCGACATCGCGGTCGACTTCCACGCCGCCTTCGGCCGCGCGCCGACACCGCTGCGCTTCATCGCCATCGCCGCCGACAGCGAGGATACGGGCCAGGCCAGCCGTGCCCGGGTCGCGGATCTCGAGCTTCTGCCGGCGGCGGACCCTGACCGTTCCAAGCGGCTGAAGCGCTAAGACGCAAACCAGTCGATCGACTGACCGTGCGGCCCGGCCCAGGCGACGGGGCCGCCTTCCAGGGAAAGCAGGAACCGGCCGGCTGCCGCCGGCGGCGCCTTCGCGGCGAAGGCGGGAAAGACACTCGGCGACTCGTTGCTGATCCAGACCGCGCGCGACCCCAGCATCGCCTCAGCAAAATGCTCCCGCACGGCCTGGTCTTCGATGTAGCTGAGCACGGCCGTATGGAAGACGACCAGCGTCGCGTCGCGAGGCGCCTCCGCCATGAGCGGCGCCAGGTCTCGCGTCAGGTCGCCCTTCACGACGCGGGGCGGATCCTCCCGCGCGATCCCGACGGCAGACCGAAGCCTGGCGAGGCGCGCGTCCTGACCGGGCCAGTCCAACGTCTCCAGCCAGGCCACGTCTTCGGCGTTCTGCAGGTCGACAGGATCGAGATCGAGGCCTGCCCGCCAGACGATCTCGGGACAGGCCTCCGGCACGGGCGCCGGACCGCCGACCCGGCAGGCAAACAGGGGCGCATCCTCTGCCGCGCCGATCCGGCCGGCGGGTCCATAGTCATAGCCATAGCGATCGGGCAGCAGGCACAGCCCGGCCGAAGCGCCGACCTCCAGCAGCGCCAGCGGCGGCGGCAGCTTGGCCAAGGCCGGCATCAGCACGGCGCAGCGCCCCGGCTCGTTGGTCTGAGTCGAACGGGACAGCATCAAAGCCCGCAGGCTCTCGCCGTCGCGTCGGACCAGGTCGGCAAGCGCCTCTGCGTCCCCGGGCAGACCGCCGAGGAGACGGGCGGCCGCGAAAAAAAGGTTCGGCTGGCGCTTCGCCGGCGGCAGCGTTTGGAGGAAGGCGAGCAGCTCGCGCTATCCTGCGACCGATAGGGCGAGCCGCTGGTAGAGCTCGGACTGTCCGCGGGCCTCCTCACGGGCGAAGCGGGAATAGCCCCGCGCAATCTTCTCGAGTTCGTCCGGCGGCGCCATCGTCCCCTTCACCCTGCAGACTCGATCGCTGCGCCACCGGAGGTTTCGGCCGCCACGTCGGCCAGCCAGTCCATCGCCACGCGGACCCGCGTCAGACTGCGCAGCTCCGGGTGCACCATGAGCCAGAGCTCGCGCGACAGGGCCGGCGGGCCCGGGTCGAGCCGGCGCAGGCCGGGCTCCTGCTCCGCGACGGCCAGCGGCAACAGGGATTTGCCGAGGCCGGCCTTGATGCCCTGCAGGATGGCCTCCGCGTCGTTGACCGTCACCGGGGGCGCCGCCGCATCCGCCCCGCTGGCCTGGTCGGCGATCCAGCGCCACTGCGGCAGGGCGGCCATCGCATCTTCATAGGTGATCCAGGGCAAAACCCCGCGCGTCCTCTGCGCCGGCGCATAGACACCGTAGTCCAGGCGCCCGATGCGCCGGGCCACGGCACGCAGCTCCTTGGCAGGACGCGCCAGGCGCAGGGCAATGTCGGCCTCGCGCCGGGTCAAGCTCAGGTCCCGCGGCTCGGCGATCAGCTCGACCCGCAGCTGCGGATGCGCCCGCAGCAACGGCGGCAGGGCCGGCATCAGCAGCCGGTTCACGACGAGGGGCACCGAGGTCACGCGGACCAGGCCCGCCGCCAAGCGGTCCGAGCCCGAGACGGCCGCCGCCACCGCCTGGACTTCGCGCTCGACCCGCTCGGCGCCGGCCAGCGCTGTTCGCCCCGCCTCGGTGGGACTGAAGGCGCCGAGGCTGCGCTCGAAAAGCCGTGCACCCAGGCGCTGCTCGGCCTCGGCCAGGCGGCGTCCCACCGTGCTCTCGTTGACGCCCAGCCGCCGCGCCGCGCCGGCCAGGGAATTGCCGCGCTCGATGGCCAGCAGGAAGCGCAGATCGTTCCAGTTGAGGTCCCGCAATTTTGCCATGACATATCGCAGAAATAGCTATTTTGAGATCAAATTTGCCGGCATAGGCTGCTCCGGGTCAAGCCATCACTACAAGAGAGCGAGCCATGATCTACGCCGTGATCTTCGAAGACGAGCCGAGCCGCGCCGAAGAGCGGCCACGCCTGATGCCGCAGCATCTGGCCTTCCTGGAGCAACAGGCCGAGGCCGTCCGGGCCGCGGGCCCGCTCGAGGACACGGCGGATGGCACCGCGGCCGGCGGCCTGTGGCTCGTCGAGGCGAAGGGCCCGGAAGCGGTCCGGGCCCTTGTCGAAGCCGATCCCTTCTGGCCCAGCGGCCTGCGCAAGTCGGTGCGAATCCTGGAATGGACCCAGGTCTTCGCGGAGGGCGCGCGGCGGATCTGACCCGGCGTCAGGCGGCGTCCCAGACCGGCGAGAAGTCGAAGTCGCAGATCCGCTTATTGCTGGACCGAAGGGCGCTGATGGCCGCCATGTCGGCCTCCTCCAGCGCGAAATCAAAGACCGCCAGATTCTCCTCGATACGCTCCGGCCTCTGGGAACGCGGGATGGCGGCGACGCCATCCTGCTGCACGTGCCAGCGCAGGGCGATCTGGGCCGGAGTCTTGCCGTACTTCTGCGCCAGGCCGGCGATCGGCTCTTCGGAAATGAGTTCGCCGCCGCGGAACAGCGGGCAGTAGGAGACCAGGGCGAGCCCGTGCTTGCGGCAGGTCGCGAGGACAGGGGTCTGGTCCAGCCTCGGGTGGTATTCGACCTGGTTGCAGGCGATAGGATGCGCCGACAGCGCGACCGCCTCCTCCATCTGCCGCACCGTGAAGTTCGACACACCGATGTGGCGCGCCAGTCCGCGCGACTTGACCTCGTCCAGGGCCTTGATGGTCTCGGCCAGGGGAATCGTCTTGGAGGGCCAGTGCACCAGCGCCAGGTCGACGGAGTCGAAACCGAGCCGCTTGAGGCTCGCCTCGAGGGAACGCTGCAGGTCGCCTTCGGCCAGTTCCGTGTGCCAGATCTTGGTGGTCAGAAAGACCTCGTCCCGCGGCACGCTGGCGGCGCGAATGCCCTCGCCGACCGCCGCCTCGTTCTCATACATGGCCGCGGTGTCGACGTGCCGGTAGCCCGCGTCGATGGCGTGGGATACCAGCCGCACCGCTTCCTCGTCCTTCAAAGTCCAGGTGCCGAGCCCAATGGCCGGCATCTTGGCGCCGTTCGCTTCAATCCTGTGCATATGTCCCTCTCTAATCCGCACCCTGTCGGCGGTCGTCGAGATAATACAGGGCCAGACGGGAGTCGGGGAGAGCGAATCCGGCTCCCCTGCGCGAGGCCGACCAATTGCGCCCTAATGGGCCGCCATTCCCTCCACAGCTAATCGCGGAGCAGGGATGGCAGCCAGGTCGCGATCTCGGGCACGGCAATCGCCACGAGAAGGAATGCGACAATTCCCCAGAAGAAGGGCAGGTTGGCCTTCAGGACGGCCATCTGGTCGACGTTGGCGATTCGCCCAGAGATGATCAGCGCGATGGCCATCGGGGGAGTCACCTGGCCGATGACGACGGCAATGACCATCAAAACGCCGAAATGGATGAGATCGACATTGAAGGCCAAAAGCGCCGGCAGGATGATCGGCACCAAGACGGGAATGAGCGGGTCAAGGATCATACCTGCAAGAATTGCCAGGAACACCAGTGCCAGAATACGCAGGTATTCACTCTCGCCGACGACAAGGAAGTCGATAACACCGACCAGCGCCTCGGGCACATGGGCATTGGTCAGACCGGCGCCCAGCGCAAAGGACAAACTGACAATGATCAGCAATTCTCCGGTCAGCTGGACGGCATTGACAACCACCCGGTAGAGCGCCCTCAGATCGAGGTGGCCGTAGACGATTGTGGCCAGCACCAGGGCATAGATCACCGCGAACGAACCGGCCTCGGTCGGCGTGAAGACTCCGAGGACAAGGCCGCCGACGATGATGACCGGAAGGCCGAACGACAAGAATGCGCGACGCCCCGTCCGCGCAATCTCCCCCAGAGCAAAGACAGAGTAGGGATGCCAGCCGCGACGCCGCGCCAGATAGGCGATGATCAGCATCTGCGACAGGCCGAGCAGAATGCCGGGAATCAAGCCCGCCAGGAACAGCGCGCCCAGAGAAACGCCGGTAACCGCCGAATAAAGGATCATCGGCGAACTGGGCGGGATCAGGGGCCCGATACCGGCGGACGACGCGGTGACAGCGGCGGAGAAGGCGGGCGGATAGCCGTTCTTCTTCATGGCTGGAATGACAACCGAACCGGTGCCCGCGAGATCTGCGGTCGAAGAGCCGATCATGCCGCCAAAAAACATGCTGGTGACGACGTTGACATGAGCCAGCCCGCCGCGCAGCGGCCCGACGATGGCGCGGGCGAATTCGAATAGCCGCGCGGAAATACCCCCGGCGTTCATCAGCCCGCCGGCAAGCACGAATAGCGGCAGGGCGATCAGAACGAAGCGGTTCATCCCCGACATCATGGTCTGCGGCAAGGTCAGCGCCCAGGCGCCGGATAGGTGGAAATTGAGGATGACCGCGGCGGCGATGGATATCAGCATCGGCACGCGGATCACCAGGAGACCGCACAGCAGGGCGATGGAGATGAGCGCTCCGGTCATCTGCCTGCTCCGGTGTCAATCCGCCGGCGCCATTCCTGATGAAACGCCACCAGAAACGCCAGCGCCGCGCCGAACGCGCCGAAGGCCAGGGCCGACGTGGACCATCCCGTGCGGACGTTCAGATAGACCGATACGTCGCCGCCGAACAACTTCAGGAAGTCCAGCGACACCCACCCCATGAAGACCAGGACGGCGACGTTGACCAGGTAGCCGAATGCAGAAATCGGCAGACGCCACGCCTTGGGCATTCGGCCAAAGAAATAGTCGATGCGGATCATGGTGCCGCGGCGGACCGACAGAAACACGCCGGTCATCGCCAGCCACGGCACCAGCAACAACACCAGCTCCTCGGCCCACAGAAAGCTGACGTTGAAGATATAGCGCGCCACCGCATTGGAGAATACGATGCCGACGATTGCGCAGAGTACAAGCGCCCCCAGAACCTCGACGGCTCGGTTGATCCAGCGCCCGAAGGGTGGCAGGCCCCGATCGGGGTCCTGCAACTCGAGTTGGCGCCCGGCTTCCGAGATCTGATCGCCGAGCGATTCCGAACTTTGCCGCGGCGAAGCGGATTCCTTTCCCGGTCCCATGCTCATGATCTGCCTGTCCCCTCATCGACATCCTGATGCCACAGCGCCCGGACGAACGAAGAGTCTGTCCCATCCGATGCCTGTGCCGTGAAGCAAACGTTTGCCGTCATGGGATTCCAACGCCAGGACCGCCGCCAGGCAAAGCCACACCAGCGCATCGCGATGGACGCCGGCCGTAGCCCACCCTCGAACCGACCCCTGATGGCGTAGAAATAGGTGGCGGGCGCGTCTGTCCCGCCACCTCTCGGGCCTTTGCTACTTGCCGACAGCAGACATCACCGAATTGGTGAAATCCTCACCAGCGATCTTGGCAATTTCTTTGGCAATCGGCCCGGCTGCCGCCTTGAAGGACGCAGAGTCGATCTCGTTAAAGGCCACCGCGCCCTTGGAGAGGTCCTTGATCTCGTCCAAGAGCCGGGCGTCGTTGTCGGCGCCATATTGACGGCTGGCCGCTGCTGCCTTCTGGCCCGCGCGCAGCACCGCATTGCGCTGCTCGTCCGTCAAAGACGAAAAACGCTCGAGGTTCATGACGAGCGTAATGGGCGTATAGACGTGGCTGGACATGGAAACGTACTTCTGAACTTCGTACCAGGACCACTTTCGAATGTTGCCGAGCGGATTTTCCTGCCCGTCGATAACACCCTGCTGAAGGGCCAGGTACACTTCGCCGATATTCATGGAGATCGGCGAGGCACCAAGCTTCTCGAAGGCGAGAACGCGCGTCTTGCTGCCTGGCGTCCGCAACTTCAGGCCCTTCAAGTCATCCGGCGTATGGACCGGCCGAACATTGTTGGATATGTGTCGAAAACCGATCTCCCCGAAGCCGACAATCTTCAGGCCGGCTTTGTCCTGGAATGACTGGTCGAGCAGCTTTCCAATTTCGCCGTCCAGAACCCCGGCAACCTCATCGCGGTTGGAGAACAGGAACGGGATGTCGAATACAGCAAACTTGGAATCCAGCTGTACTGCATCGGACCCGATCGGAATGACGTCGAGCTGGCCGGTGCGCACCTGCTGCATATGGACGATCTCGTCGCCCAGGGTGCCGCTGTCGAAGAACTCTATCTCGACACCGGCGCCGAGCTCCTCTTCGAGGAAATCCCGGAACGAGGCGAGCATGTGCTGAGTGGCTGCGCCTGGTGTGCTTTCAACGGACAGCCGCAGCTTCAAGGCCTCCGCGTGAAGATCCGCCGAACCGAGCAAGGCCGCCGCGGCAAGAAAGGCCGACAGGAATCCGCATTCCCTAAGATAGTTCCGCATTTTCACCTCCCATTTTGGCGGTCGCGGAGCTTGGTTCTTGTCCGGTATCCCGGAGGACGCTTCGGCGCTTGAACTCTTAGGTTGCTCCGCACCGCTTTTGGCATCGATCAAGTGTCGATGCGACTGTCTTTCATCAATTCGCGATTCAATTCGATGCCGAAGCCCGGTGCGCTTGGAACCTGCAGTTTCGCCTCGGCCGGCCTCGGCGCATTAACAAAAAGGTTTTCCTCCATGAACTGTGACTTCAAATGACATTCCACGTGGGTTCCACCGCGGAAGGCCGCCACGTGATGCAGGCTGAAATAGGTGGCGCCACCGGCGTCCGACAGCGGCTTGTTGTAGACCTGCGCCAGGGCCGCGACCTTTCGCGTTTCCGTCATGCCGCCGTTGAACATCGGATTGGGCAGCAGAATATCGATAGCGTCATTCTCTATGTACTGCCGAAATCGCAGGGCATGGCCTTCCATCTGCCCAGCGGCGAGAGGGATTTGGCTGTGGCGGCGAAGATGGGCCAGGTCCTTGACCTCGTTGCGATGGACCGGGTCCTCAAGCCAAGCGATGTTGCAGTCGTCGATTGCATGGCAAAGCTTCATGGCGTCGATGAGCGAGTAGGATTCATTGGCATCCAAAGCAAGGTCGATGTCGTCACCGATGGCATCCCGAACATGACGGACCCGTGCCGCATCCTCCCGCCACCCGAGCCCCGGCACGCCAACCAGCATCTTTAGCCGCGTGTGACCTTCGGCGATGAGCCGGCGGGCGAGTTCGACCAGTTGATCACGATCGTAGTTGCCGAAACCATAGGTCATATAGCAGGTGGCGTGGTCGCGGAATCCGCCCAGCAGTTGTGCCACGCTGCGCCCCGCCTGCTTGCCGATGATGTCCCACAGTGCGAGGTCAAGGCATGACACGGCAGCCAGATTGGCACCGGTGACGAAGCCGCGCTCGGAGACAACGGCCATGACCCGATCGTGGATCGCCTCAAGATTGCGAGGGTCCATGTCCTTGACTTCGGGGAGTATGTCACGGGTCAAGATGCTGACGACCGCCGGGGCGACAAAACGAGCCGTCATCCCAAAGCCGACGAGACCCTCACCGGTCTCGACTTCGCAGATTACATGATCGCGATGGTCTATCGGTTGCTCGATCAAAGGAAGGTAGATTGGCAAACGATGAACCGTCGCGCGGATGTCCTTGATTTCCATCCACCCCCGCTTGTTTTTTCTTTGTTCAATGGAGCTTTATTTGCCCGACCGGATGAAAGGCTAATCGCGCATTTGGCCAGTGTCAATTTTCGCAGCGATGATTGAGCCCCTCGGTTCGGCGGGCATGGCGGGATGCGGACACGGCGGGGCGGTGAAGCACCCGAGACGGTTCTTGACCGATGGACCGAGAGCATGATCGTGTCGCGCCGCAAGGGCGTGACGCGTGAATCATGCTCTAACTTTTTGAAGGAGATCAAGATTCACGGCTCAGATCGATTCGACCTGAGCCGATCTTGATCTAGGTCGAGTCTGCCGTCAGCAGCGCCCTGATCCGTGAGGGCCGGAGGCAGAGCCGGCCGCGCGACGGCTTGGCGATCTTGATCATGATCGGCTTGAGGAGCCGCGGGTCCAGCGCGACCGCGGCGCGGTAGGCGGCCAGAGCCTCGTCGCTGCGGCCCAGCTCCTGCAGGCAGGCGCCCAGGTCGCTGTGGGCCAGGGCGTAGTCCGGCGCCAGTTCCACCGCCTTCTGGCAGTGCGCCAGCGCGGCGTCGAGCGCGCCCTCTTCGCGCAGCACGTTGCCGAGGCCGCTCTCGGCGATGCCGAATCCGGGATCGCGGTCCAGCGCCCTGCGGTAAGCGGCCGCGGCTTCCGCCAACGCGCCCTGCTGCTGCAGGACGTCCCCCAGGCCGCTGTGCCAGGGTGCGCGCGTCGAATCCAGCCGCAGGGCCGCACGGTAGTGCTCGGCAGCCCTATCGAACTGGCCCAGGCCGCGGCGGACCCCGGCCAGCGCGGCCCAAGCCTCGGCATCCTCGGGTGCCCGTTCAAGCAGTGCCTCGTAGGCAGCCGCAGAGTCCTCCAGGCGGCCGAGCCCGGCCAGAATCGAGGCCAGGTTGCGGCGGTAGATGACCGAGTCCGGCTTGCCGGCAAGGGCCTCTTCGATCAGCGGCACCGCCGCCGCCGAATCGCCCTTCTGGTGCTGCACGAGGCCGAGCAGGTGCAGCGCGTCCGGCAGGCCGGGCCGCTGCAGCAGGACCTGACGGTAGAGTCCTTCGGCGCCGGCCAGGTCGCCCGCCTGCTGGAGGCGCAGCGCCTGCGCAAGCTGCGGCGGCATCCCGCCGCTCGCCGGATTCGGCTTTCGCCCGGTCGCCTCGACGATCGCTCTTTCTCCCTCGGAGCCGGGGGCTAGAGTCGTGCCGGAGCTGGCCCGCAGTCAAGGCGGCAGACGCGCCGGCCCGTCACTCCCGGACGATCTGTACCGAGCAGCGGGCGTGCCGCGCGACGCGCGCCGTATTCGGCCCGAGCATGAAGTCGGCGAGCGAAGGCCGATGCGCGGCCATGACGATGATCTCCGCCTCGATCTCGTTTGCAGCGTCGACGATCTTCTCATAGATCGTGCCGTGCGCGGCGATGATACCGCCGAAGACCTCCTTGGGGATCAACTCCTTGGCAAGCTCCTGCATGCGCGATTCGGCCTGCGCCACCAGATCCTTGATGTCGAATTCGATCGAACCATGCTCTTCGCCGCGGATGGCATAGCGCCAGTCGAGGCCGGAGGCCATGTGCGGCACGACGGTCATGAGCCAGACCTCGCCCTGCATCATCTTCGCCTGGTCCACGCCGGCCGGCAGCGCCTTGGCCCAGGTGCTCTTGTGCTCGAGATCGATCGGTACGAGAACCTTCTTCTTGGACATGTGACTGCTCCTCGATCTCTAGTCTTGCGGGTTGGCGGGCGTGATGTGGAGGTCCGAGGGCGGCTCCTTCAGGCGCGACTTCGGCGCCCGCGCGAAGAGCAGGTAGACCATCCAGATGATGAAGGCCGCGGCCAGCAAGTTGATCAGCGAGGTCGGCAGGTCGGCGACCAGCGGCTGTGGGCCGTCGTCCAGAGCCGGCCGGAGCGCGGCAGCCACCGGCGCGGCCGGATCGACCACCTCGGTGCTGCCGAGGGCGGCGGCCAGCTTCTTCACCGTCTCCGCCGGGATCGGCTGCGTCGTGGCCGTACCGGTCGTGCCGGGCCCCTGGGCGCCGATCTCCTCGCGCTGGCTCGAGGGGCCGGCCAGGACGATCTGCGTCAGGAGCGTTTCGACCGCGGCCCCCTGGCCGGGATAGGTGCCGGAGGGCACCTTGGCCGGACGCAGGAAGGAGAAGCGGATCGGCGCGTTGCCGTCGCTCCAGCCGTCGACCGGAACGAGCTTGTAGTTGCCCTTCTCCATGATGCCCAGGATCGTGGTGTCGCCCAGGGGCGCCATGACGAAGACAGCGTCCACCAGACCTTTCGACAAAGCCTCGACCTGCAGCTTGAGGTCGTCGGACTCGCCCGAGATCAGCTGAATGCCCTCGACGCCGAGCCCGCTCAGCACGTTGCGGGCGATCCGGTCGGAAGCGGAACCCGCCTCGCCGACGCCGAGCTTCTTGATGTCGGCGAGACTGCCGGGGCCGCCGCCGGTGGTCATGACGTGTGCCATGCGGTAGCCGACAACCCCCAAAGCCTCTGCTTGGCTGGACAGCACCGCCGCGCCGTCCTCCAGTGTGTAGAAGGACTCCGTACCGACGACGGCCAGGCGCGCCTCGCCCGCCGTCACCAGGTCGAGCGGATTGGCGGCCCGCGCGACATCGATGGAGCGCGTCGGGAAGACCACCTTGGCGGCGCGCACCGCCCGTCCCGCCGGTCCGGACAGGGCGTCCAGGCCGCCAAGGGCGACCGTCAGCGGCTCGGCGCCGCCCGCCGGCGCCGCCGTCTCGTCGACCAGGCCAGCCTCCGCGAGGAAATCCAGGGCCACGGCGCCGACGCTGCGGCCTTCCTGTTCGACCTGTGCGATCAGGCCGCGCATGGCGTCGGCGGAGACCTTGTCCTTCAGCAACGTCATCGCCCCCGAAAGCTTGGGAAAGCGCGCCAGCGCCTCCTTGCGCACCAGCGGCGAGGGCTCGTAGACCGGGAAGAACTTCAGGTCGTCCTCCAGCACCGCCAGCTCGAAGGCAGCGATCTGGGCGTCGGTGCGGAACAGCTCCGCCACCTTGACGTCGCCGTCCAGCAGGGCCTGGACGATCTTGTCCTTGCCGCCGTCGGCCAGGTCGTATGTCTGCACGGTCCCCGTGGCCATGCCGTAGCGCCGGGTCATGGCGCCGAGGCCGTCCAGCGGACGCTCCAGAAAGTCTGTGTCCGTGGCGATGTCCAGCGCCCCCAGCCGGGTCAGGTCGGAGATGGTCCGGATGCCTTGCGAGCGTGCCTCCTCCGGCCGCATGACCAGGACATAGTCGTTGGAGAAGCCGAGGGACTCGCCCCAGTCGAGCTCCAGCGGCCCGTAGAGCTCGCGAACCCGGGCGAGAGCGGCCTGACCGTCGGCCATGGCCGCTTGGCCCAGGTAGACCAATCCGGTGCCGTTATATTCCGGATAGGCGTCGATCTTGCCCTGCTTCAGGGCCTCGAAAACCTCGGCCGAGCGGCCGTAGGGGATGGCCCGCTGAACGGTGATGCCTTCCCGTTCGGCCAGCTGGGCCATCATTTCGGCCATCAGCATATTCTCGGTGAAGTTCTTGCCGGCGACGCGCAGGATCGGCGCCTCCTCTTCGCAGGCCGCCAGTCCGAAGGCGGCCAGGGCGAGGACCAGCATCGCAGCGTGGCGACGCAGGCCGGGGATCAGCTCTTGCAGCTTTGTCATGGCGCCCTCCCTATTCCGCCGGTGCCTTGCCGTTCGCGGCCTCTTGCGCCCGCGCCATTCGCTGGGCAAGCCGCAGGTCGCGCACCTCCTGGCTCTCGTCCTCGCGCAGCGCCCGGAAGAAGCCGACCAGCTGGATCAGGACGATGAAGGTGAAGGGCACGGCGCCGGTGATGGCCATGGCCTTGGCCACCGACACGCTGCCCGAGACCAGCACGCCGAAGGTGATTGCGGACATCAGGATGCCCCAGATCAGCTTGGTCTTGACGTCGGGGTTGAGGTTGCCGTTGGTGGTCATCATCGAGACCACGAAGGTCCCGGA
>CAJIAJ010000048.1_pt1 | contig 17598 bp, 11 predicted proteins | sample 9199121 | NCBI WGS metagenome assembly CAJIAJ01 (sample SAMEA7708267, study PRJEB35096) | sediment metagenome | biome: marine neritic benthic zone biome [ENVO:01000025]; feature: sediment [ENVO:00002007]; material: shallow marine sediment [ENVO:03000034] sea grass bed [ENVO_01000059] ...
CATCGCGGGCGCCGTCGTCTTCGCGCTGATCGCCTTTGCCGTCTATCCGGACATGATCGACGCTTTTGTCTATGACGAGTATTTCGGCCAGCAAGGCGAGCTGGTGGTGCCGGTCTGGCCGTTCCGGGCGATCGTCGTGGTCTGCGCGCTGGTCGGCATGCTGGAGTTTTTCGTCAGCGCCGCGTCGGATATTTTCAGGATCATCCGCGACGAGCCGGACCATCCGGATGCCCGGCCCGGCATGGCCAGAGGCTGGCCCGCGATCATCGCGCTCGGCGCCGGGCTCCTCTTTGCGATCCTGCTTCTTGTCTTTGGACCTGATGACGGCTTCTACGTCGGCGTCTTCCTCGTGATCGCCATGCTGGTGCTGATCCTTATCGGCATGCCGATAGGCGTCGCCTTGATCATCCTTTCCTTCGCCGGCATCTGGGTCATCCGGGCGGACTTCGAAACCGCGGTCAACATGCTGAAGATCGCCTCCGCCGGCGCGATCCAGGATCAGCTCTTCGGCGTCGTGCCGCTCTTCGTGCTCATGGGCATGCTGGTGAACGCCGCCGGCATCGGCCGGGATACATTCGACGTCTGCCAGTGGCTGCTCAGCAGGATCGCGGGCGGCCTCGGCGTCGCCACCGTTGCCGCCAACGCGATCTTCGCGGCGATCACCGGTGTCTCGATCGCGTCCGCCGTCGTCTTCACAAAAGTCTCGGTGCCGCCGATGCTGGAGCACGGCTACACCGCCCGCTTCTCGGTCGGCGTGGTCGCGGGAAGCTCCGTCCTTGGCATGCTGATCCCGCCCTCGCTCCTCCTGATCGTCTACGGCGTGCTCGCCGAACAGTCCGTCGGCACGCTCTTCACCGCCGCGATCGTCCCGGGCATCCTCCTGGCCTCCGCCTTCGCGCTCCTGGTGATCGGGCTTGCCATCACCGCCCCGTCCTTCGTCGGCAGGTTGCATGAGCCGGACACATCGGCCGCGCCGCCGGCCTGGAGCCGAAAGCCGGCGCACAGCGAGACGCCGCTCACGGCAATCCTCAAGATCACCCCGATCACGCTCCTGATCCTCGCCGTGCTCGGCGGCATCTATGGCGGCATCTTCACGCCCACCGAGGCCGGCGCGATCGGCGCCCTGCTGGCACTCCTGATCCTCCTGATCAAGGCCACCCTGACGCCCGGGCTGATCAGCCCCGGGCGCTTCTGGCGTCTGCTCATCGAAACGGGCCAGGTCTCCGTCTCGATCCTGTTCCTGATCGTGGCCGCCAACATCTACACGCGCATGATCGCGCTCTCCGGCCTGCCCGCCGACGTGGTCTCGGGGATCCGCGCCGCCGATCTCGGCTTCTATGGCCTCCTGATCGTCTACCTGATCGTCGTGCTGCTGATGGGCATGGTGCTCGACTCGGTCTCGATCATGCTGATCACCCTCCCACTCGTCCTCCCGATGATCGCCGCCTACGGCGCCGACCTCATCTGGTTCGGCATCGTCGCGGTGATCGCGGTCGAGGTCGGCCTGCTGACCCCGCCGCTCGGCCTCACCGTCTTCGTGGTCAAGGCAGCCCTCGGCAACATGCAGATCACGCTTGCGGAAATCTTCATAGGCGCTCTGCCTTTCGTGGCCGTCATGCTTCTGGTCATCGGCCTCCTGATCGTCTTTCCCGAAATCACCGCCGTGATACGTTGAATTGCGAAAGCTAGCGACGTGACCCCTTGAGCCAAGGAGGCCGCCCATCAAACAGCATCTCGACCAGGCCGCATGCGACCTGCTGTTTCTGAAGGCACGCAGCGCCAATCGATTCCTGGACCAGCCGGTCGACCAGGCGCTTCTGACGCAGCTCTACGACCTCATGAAATGGGGTCCGACGTCGATGAACAGCTGCCCTGCACGCATCTGCTTCCTGACTACGGCGGAGGCGAAAGCGCGCCTCCTGCCTGCTCTGTTCGACGCCAACGTCAAACGAGCGCAGAGCGCGCCCGTGATCGCGATCATCGGCCACGACCTCGAATTCTTCGACCATCTCCCACGCCTCTATCCGCCGGCTCCGGAGAATCGAAAGATCTTCGAAAAAAACGAGATCGCCGCCGAAATCACGGCCTTCAGAAACGCCACCCTGCAGGGCGCCTATTTCATCATGGCCGCGCGAGCCGTCGGTCTGGACTGTGGGCCCATGTCCGGCTTCGACAACGCCCGCGTCGACCAGGAATTCTTCGCCGGCACCAACGTCAAATCCAACTTCCTCTGCAGCCTCGGCCACGCCGACCCGGACAGCCACTACCCCCGCGGCCCACGCTTCGACTTCGACGAGGTCTGCCAGCTCCTCTAGCCCGACACCATTTGGCGGTTACTTTTGGTTCGGGCCAAGGCCGACGATTTGCTCCAGGACCTCTGACAGGTCGGCGAGCGGGCGGGCGCTGATGTCGCGGGCGCGGAAGCAGACATGGCCGTCGGGGCGGACCAGGATGCAGCCGGAGTCCTCGACCTCGCGCACCTGGGCCCAATCGCCGAAGGGGTCGGCGACTTCGCAGCCGGGCCCTATCTGAAAGGCCCGGATCTCCACGCCGAGATCGGCCGAAAGCCGCGCCGCCGCCTCGATCCAGCCATCGCCGGCAATCCCGGTAAGAAGCGTAAAGCGGCCGCGACCAACCAAATCCAGGGTGGAGAGCTTTTCGCCGCCATGTTCCAGCCAGACATGGGGGATCTTCGCGCCCGGCCAGGTCGTGGCCTGATAATAGAGCTCACGGTCCCGGATAAATTCGGGCTCGGGCGTGCCGTCCGGGACGATCGCGTCGGAGCGGTAGCGCTGGTTCATTTCGACGCCGTGGCAGTTGAACTCGTAGGACTTGTGCCGGAACAGCTTGTCCAGGACCTTTCGCCTGGCCGCCGCCTCGGTCGTCGGCTGCTTCAGCGATTCCATGCGCCGCATGCGCTCTTCCGGCGTGCCGGGCAGGGTGAGTCCGAGCGTGTCGACGATCGGCCCGTAGTCCTCGATCGACTTGTTGGCCCGGTCGACGATCTGCTTACCCACCGGCGGCCGTTCCTGGTCGTAGGTTGCCAGGAGCGAAGGCGCTGCCTTCCCATCCAGGACGAGCTTCAGCTTCCAGCAGAGGTTGTAGGCGTCCTGGATCGAGGTGTTGGAGCCGAGGCCGTTGGTCGGCGGATGACGGTGCACCGCATCGCCCATGCAGAAGACGCGGCCCTTCGAATAGTGGCGGGCAGACATGTGGTTGACCGTCCAGTAGGACTTGCCGGTAATTTCGATCGGGATCTCGTCATCGCCGATCAGCTTCCTGACGATCACCTCCGCTTCGGCATCGGAAAGATCCGGCGGCCCGTCGGCTACCTTGTAGCCGTACATGCCCATCCATTCGGTCCAGGGCCGGATCATGCGGATCACACCCGCGCCGAGGCCGCCGATCTCCGCGCCGGGCTGAAACATCCAGTAGAGCACCGAGGGCCGGTGCGCCACATAGCTGCTGAGATCCGCCTTGAAGAGAATGTTCATCGAGCCCTCGATGCCCATCCGCCCGTCCATCGGCAGGCCGAGCTGCTCGGCGATCAGGCTGCGCGCGCCATCCGCGCCGATCATGTATTTCGCGCGGATCCGATAGGTGCCGCCGCTGACCCGGTCCTTGACGGTCGCCACCACATGCTCGCCATCCTGGGTATGGGACAGGTAATCGGTCTTGAAGCGGAGGATGCTGCCGCGCGCCGCGGCGGCGTTCACCAGGACCGGCTCCAGCAGCGTCTGCGGCAGATCGCAGATCTTGCAGGGGCTCGCGAGCTCGTAGTCGGCGCGCCTCGAGGGATGATTGCCCCAGGTCAGCAGCCGCCCCAGCTCCTCGCCGGCGAGACTGGTGCAAAAGATATTGTTGCCCATCAACTCCTGCGGCGTGGCATGCAGCTTCGCGTCCTCCTCCACGCCGAGCTCGCGCAGAATCTCCATGGTGCGCTGGTTGGTGATGTGCGCACGCGGCGTGTTGGCGAGCCAGGCATAGCGCTCGACCATCACGTTCCCGACGCCATAGGTGCTAAGCAGCAGCGCCGAGGCCGCCCCGGCCGGGCCGGAGCCCACGATCAGCACGTCGGTCTCGATGTCGAACATCGGCTCCTCCAAACGAATATCGGCCCCACTGACTCCAAGGTTCGAAGGCGCGGCTTTCGGTGCCTTGACCGGCCTGGCGTCTTCGGGGGCGGGTCCTGACGGACCTATCAAACGGCGGCGCGTCGGGAAGATGGAAAAATCGTAGCGTTCCTGGATGAAGCCCCAAATGCCGCGCGGCGCGAACAGCATGACCACGATGCCGAGCAGGCCGAGAAGCATCAGGTACCAGCTACCGTATTCGGCCAGCCAGGCCTGGAGCGCCAGCAGGATCAGCGCGCCGATGATCGGCCCCTCCAGCGTCCCGATCCCGCCGATCACGGTGATGAAGATGACGTAGGCGGTCCAGTCGATCAGGCTGAAGGCGCTGTCCGGGGTCAGCGATGCCTTCTGGAAGAAGATCAGCCCACCCACCAGCGACGCACCCGCGGCAGCGAACAGATAAACGACAAGCTTCGCCCGGTTGCTATCGACACCCACACTCTCGGCCGCGGTCTCGTTGTCGCGTATCGCCGAGAGCGCCAGTCCCTCGCGGGATCTGAGAAGGGCATAGGCAAAGCCGGTGATCAGAATCACCGCGATCAGCGCCAGCCAGTAGCTCAGTACGTCACGCGCCGCCGAGCTTCGAAGGCCGAGCAGATCGCGCACCAGGTCGATCCCGACCATCGAACGCGCGATGTCGGATGGCATGGAGGTGCCGGTGCCGCCGCCGAGCGCCGTCCACTGCGCGAACAGCAAGCGATAGACCTCGGCTGCCACCCAGGTGCCGATCGCGAAATAGGCACCTTTCAGGCGGAACACCACATAGGCCGTCGGGACCGCGAGGAGCGTGCCGGCCAGGGCGGCGACGAGGATCGCGAGCAGTGGATCGAGGCCGAGCAGGATCGCGGCACCGAAGCTGATATAGGCGCCGAGCCCGACAAAAGCCTGTTGGCCGACCGAAACCAGACCGCCATAGCCCGCGAGAAGGTTCCAGCACTGGGCGAGGCCGATCATGGTCACCAGGAAAAACAAATCCTGGATCATCGAACGCGGCAGGAAGGTCGGAGCGAAAAACGCGAGAATCACGATCGCGATCAGGATGGCGCCCGCAATCCGCGATACCTTGGTCGCGATCGCGACCTGATTGATTGGCGCCTTCTCCTTCGCCATCTCAGTCATTCGCCCGTGGGAACAGGCCGCGCGGCCGCAGGATCAGGACGACGAGAAAGGCGATATGGCCGGCGAGGATCTGCCATTGGGGATCGATCCTTGCCCCGATGGTCTGGGCAACGCCGAGAACCACGCCGCCGGCAAGCGTGCCCCAGAGGCTGCCAAGCCCGCCGATGATCACAGCCTCGAAGGCATAGATCAGCCGGGCGGGCCCGATGACCGGATCGAAATTGGCGCGCATGCCCAGAAACAGCCCGGCGATCGCAATCACGGTGAAGGACAGCGCCATCGCCAGCGCGAAGATCCGCCGGTTGTCGATGCCCATGAGCTGCGCGGTGGCGGGATCGTCCGAGGTGGCGCGAAAGGCGCGGCCGGTCTCGGTGCCATAGAAGAGACGGTTCAAGAGAAGGATCACGACGATCGCGGCTGCGAAGGTGATGAGCGGCATGACGCCGACCGCCAGCCCGCCGCCGAGGCTGACCGACGCGCTCTCGAGACCACCCGCCGCGATCCGCCGGCTGTCGGCCGAGAAGGCTTCCAGCATGCCGTTCTGCAGCATGATCGACAGGCCGAAGGTCACCAGCAGCGGCGGCAGGATGTCCCTGCCGAGGGTGCGGTTGAGCACCACATATTGAAGGGCGTAGCCGAGCCCGAAGAGGATCCCTGCGGCGACAATCGCGGACAGCAGGACCGGGAGGCCCAGGGCCTCGACCAGCAGGAGGACGGCGAAGGCCCCCAGCACCATCAGATCGCCATGGGCGAGGTTCACGAGGCGCATGATGCCGAAGATCAGCGAAAGCCCGGTCGCAAAGAGCGCATAGAGTCCGCCGAGAAGAACTCCCTGGATCAGCGTGTCGAGCCAGACCATCGTCAGCCGCCGAAGTAGGCGTTGCTGATCGCCGGGCGGGAAAGCTGGGCGGGCGGTCCGGTGAGGGTGACCCGGCCTTCCAGCAGGCAGTAGACCCGATCCGCGACCGCGAGCGCCTGGTTGATGTTCTGCTCGACCACGATCACCGACGCCCCCTCTTCACGGATAGTCTCGAGCGCCTTGTAGATGTCCTTGATCACCGTCGGCGCCAGGCCAAGGCTGATCTCATCGCAGAGCAGCAGCTTCGGGTTCGCCATCAGCGCCCGCCCGAGCGCCACCATCTGCTGCTGCCCGCCGGAGAGGGAGGACGACGCCTGCTTGGCCCTTTCCTTCAGGACAGGAAAGAGCCGGTACAGCGAGTCGAGTGTCCAGGGCCCGCGCACCTTTCGCCCGTAATTGCCGATCAGCAGATTCTCTTCCACGGACAGCGAGGAAAACAACTGCCGACCTTCCGGCACCAGGGCGACGCCGAGCTTGACGATATCGGCCGGCACCCGGCCGCCGATCGGACGCCCATCGAAGCGGATGGCCTCGGCGGGTGCCCGCAACAGCCCGGTGACGGCCCGAAGCAGCGTCGACTTGCCGGCGCCGTTGGCACCGATCATGGCGATCGTCTCGCCTTCCTCGACCGTCATGTCGATGCCGTAGAGGGCTTGAAAGTCGCCATAAAAGGCGGTCAGCCCTTCGGTTTCGAGCAGCGCCATCTCAATCGACGCCCAGATAGATTTCGCGAACCGCATCCGAGCTCATCACCGCGTCCGGACGACCCTTGGCTATGACCTTGCCGAAATCCAGCGCCACCAGCCGCTCGACCACCGCGGTCAATGCATGCACCACATGCTCGACCCAGATGATCGTGACCCCGGACTCGTGCACCTCCTGGATGGTGGCGATCAGCTCATGGCATTCCGCCTCGGTGAGCCCGCCCGCGATCTCATCCAGCAGGAGAAGCCGCGGCCCGGTCGCAAGGGCCCGCGCCATCTCCAGGCGCTTTCGCTCCAGGAGGCTCAGCGTGCCCGCGGGCAGGTTCGCCTTCGGCGAAAGCCCGGTCCGCTGCAGCACGTCGACGCAGAGGTCCTTGGCTTCCGACTCCCCCATGCCGTTCCCATAGCAGGCGGCGACCGCCAGGTTCTCGTAGACCGTCATGGCCTCGAAGGGATGCGGGATCTGGAAGGACCGTCCCATCCCCATCCGGCACCTCTGCCGGGCCGGCAGACGCGTGACCTGGACCTCGTCAAGCCGGATTTCCCCCTCATCCGGCATGAGATTGCCGGTGATCAGGTTGAACAGCGAGGACTTGCCGGCGCCGTTGGGGCCGATGATGCCGAGCGCTTCCCCTTCCTCGACGTCGAGGTCGACCTGGTCCGCGACCACCACGGCCCCAAAGGCTTTGCAGACACCTCGCAGTTCGAGGAGCATCGACCACCGCTCCTCAGGCGATCGGCTCCATCTCGCCGGCGACCGGGATGTCCGGATAGGTCTGATTATCGACGATGACCAGATCGAAGCGCCCATTCTCGCCCTTTCGCCACTGGCCGCCGACCAAGGGCGTGCGGCAGACGTTCTTGGCGGCAAAGGGCGGGAGGTTGTCGCCTGGCCACTTCACCGGGCCGACGATCGTCTGCGTATCCGTCTCGCCGATTGCCGCAGCCACCGCCTTGAAGTCGCGGACATCATCGACACGCTTGATCACGTCGACCGCGACTTCGAGCAATGCATGGGCAAAGCCCAGCGGCTGGGTCCACTGCTTGCCGCTGGCCGCCTCATAGCGTGCGCAAAGATCGGCGCAGGTGATGCCGGTGAGCGAGGATTGGAAAGGATGCACGTTCGACCACCAGACTTCCGATGACAGGTTGTGTGCCGCATCGCCGATCGCCGCGACGGCCGAGGGAAAGAGAATGGCTTTGCCGATCGAAGCGGCCTTCGGCACATAGCCCTGCTGGCGCGCCTGGTTCCAGAAGGTGACGAAGTCGGGCGGCAGCACCACACCGGTCACGATCTCGCAGCTCGCCGCCTTGAAAGCGTTGATCTGCGCCGAGAAGTCGTCGGTCAGGTTCTGGTAGCGGCCGGGGTCCACCAGGTTGAAGCCCTTGTCGGCGAGTGGCTTGGGAAAGCCGTTCTTGGGATCGCCCCAGGCATTGCCGTCGCCGTCGTTCGGAAACAGCCCGCCGACCGCGCCGTTGGTGTCGAGCTGGCCCCACATGTTGGTGAAGACCGCAATCACGTCTTCGAGGCCCCAGAAGAAATGATAGGTGAAGTCGAAGGGCTTCCAGGTGGCGGGATCGCCTGGATTGCCCTGGCGGCCGATGAAATAGGGCTGCCAGGGCGCGAGCGACGAGATGCAGGGCATTTCCTCGATCTCGCACTGGGTCGAGACCGGGTTGGTGGTCTCCGGCGTATTGCCGACCAGCATCAGGTCGATCTCGTCATCGACGATCAGCTCCTTGGCGACTTCTGCGGCGCGGTTCGGATTGGACTGGCTGTCCTTCAGCACCACCTCGAAATTGTAGGTCTTGGAGCCGACCGCGAGCCCGTCCTTCATCGCTTCCAGAAAGCCGTCGATGATGAACTCGTCGACCTCGGCAAAGGCGGCGAGCGGGCCGGTTTTCGGGCTGACATAGCCGAGCTTGATGCTGCGCGCCTGGGCCTGTACCGCGGGCGCCATCAGGCCGGTCGCGGCGAGCGCACCGGCCGCCGCACCCATTTTCAAGATCGTGCGGCGCTTGATGCCGGATGATGAAACAAGACGTGCCACGGGGTTGCCTCCTTGGGTTTATCCTTATGCGTTACAGCGCGGCCGCTCACCGGCGAACGCCGCCTTGAGCAGGCCGAGAATGTCCTCCCGGGTGAAGTCGCGCGGGTTCCAGTAGGGGTTCTTGGTGGCGATATCCGCCGCCCGTTCCAGCCCGTCCTCCGGCATGCCGATCGCGGCGAGGCTGAGCGGCGCGTCGATCCTCTTCGCCAGGTCCCAGAGGCCCTGGCCCGGATCATCCGCTCCCAGAATGCGGGCGACGTCGCTCAGCAGACCGTCGGTCGCCGGCGCATTGAAGCTCGTCGCATGCGGCAAGACGACCGTGTGGGTCTCGGCATGGGGCAGATCGAAGGAGCCGCCGAGCGCGTGGCAGAGCTTGTGATGCAGCGCCATGCCGGTACTGCCGAGGACCGTGCCGCAGAGAAAAGCGCCAAAGAGCGCCTGACTCCTCGCCTCGATGTCCTTTGGGTCGGCCATGATCGCCGGCAAGGCGGTCGAAAGCGCCTCGATCGCAGCCAAGCACTGCATCCGCGTAATCGGGTTTCGCTCCTTGGCATAGAGCGCCTCGATCGCATGGGCGATCGCGTTCATGCCGGATGTCGCGGAGACCGACAGCGGCAGGCCGAGCGACAACTCGACATCGTAAAGCACCGTCTTGGGCAGGATCACGTCGTTCCGGACCGTGGTCTTCACGCCGCCATCTGTCTGCCCGAGCACCGGCGTCATCTCCGAGCCGGCATAGGTCGTGGGCAAGGCGATCTGCGGCAGACCGATCCTGAGCGCCAACGCCTTGGCAAGGCCGATGGCCGAGCCGCCGCCGACCGCGACCGTGCAGTCGGCGTCAAGGTCCCTCATTTGCTCGACCGCCTTGTCCGAGACTTCGACCGGCGCATGCATGACCGCCGCGGCCAGGATTCCGGCAGCGCGATCGCCCAGGAGACCGGCGATCTCCTCCGCCAGACCGGCCCGGCCGGGCGTCGCGATGACGGCTGCGCGCCTGCAGCCGAGGCGCTCGACCTCCTCGCCGATGCTCGAGCGGGCTCCCCGGCGGAATACGACGCGCGCCGGCAAGGCGGTATAGACGAAGGGTTCCATTTGCCTCCCGGAAACCTCTGCCGCCCTGCGAGGATCGGCAGAGGCCAATGATTGTGGTTTTTCTTGACATTAACTTGCCGTCTAGGCGCGTCAAGTCAGGTGCTGGCGCGCAAGGCAGCGGAAGCTTGACACATACCCCTTGCCACCTACTCTTCTTTGTCAAGCGGTTCGCCGGGGAGGATCGAGGGCGCTTTCAGGCGCCCACAGAGGCCTATGACGGGAGAAGGAATGGCCCAAGCCGCCTTGTCTGAGATGGTGTCGGCGGCAAACGCGCATCTTTCCGATGTCACGCGTAACCGCGTGGTCGGCGGCACGGCGCCGCGATTCGAACTCTATCACGACACTCTCTCGCTCTGCTCCTACAAGGTGCGCATGGCCCTGGCGGAAAAGCGGATCGCCTATCGCTCGCACGATCTGAGCATCCTGCCGCCGATGATGGAGAACTATCAGCCCGACTATGTGCGGCTCCGCCTCCAAGGCGCACCGAACGGTCGCCTGGTCGACGGCTTTACCGGCCGTTCGGCCATGGACAGCGAGGGATTCGATCCCTGCGTGGTGCCGACCCTGATCGACCATGAGGCGGGGCAGGTGGTGGTCGATTCCCAGGCGATCCTCCGGTACCTGGATCAGACGGGCGAGGGACCGGAGCTGATTCCCGTCCGCCTTCGGCGCGAGATCGAGCGTCAGATGGCGATCGTCGACGGCACGCCCCACGTCGCCATCCTCTATGGCGCCCACCCGGACGGCGATTTCCGCGCGGCGATGTTGCGGGACAAGATGCCGGGCATCCACGATTACAAGATCATGAAACTGATGGAGGCGCGGGCCCTCGCGGCCGGCAATCCGGCGCTCACGACGGCCTATGACGCCAAGCTCAGGAAGGAAGCCGCGGCCAGGGCTTTCGTGCAAATGCCGGAAATGATGCGCGGCGCCGCGACCGAAGTCGACCGGGTGATCGGCGAACTCGAGGCGGATCTGGAGCCTGGCGGCGACTGGCTGGTCGGCGATCGCTTTACGATGGCGGACCTGGTCTGGGCCGTCAGCTTGTATCGGCTGAATTGGCTGGGCATGGGCTTTCTCTGGGAAGGCGGCCATCCGCTCGGCCGGCAGCGCCCGCGGGTGGCTGACTATGCGCAGCGCCTCTTCGCGCGACCGTCGCTCCGGGAGTCGGTGGTCGATTGGCCCGGCCATCCCACCACGGAATTCGTCGAGAATTTTTCGAACAATGCCAGATCGGACGCTCATGGCACCGGACGAACGGCCGGCGTGCCCGCCAACGGTCAGGGGAGGACCATGATGAAAAGCACGCGCGACATTCGCGAAGACCGGATCACCGATGCGGTGCTCTCGACCTTCGATCAGACCACCAGTCCCAGGAACAAGAAGATCTTCACGGCCTTCGCCCGCCATCTGCACGCCTTCATCGAGGAGGTCGAGCCGACCGAGGAGGAGTGGCTCGCGGCGATCGAATTCCTGACCCGCACGGGCAAGCTCTGCGACGACAAGCGTCAGGAGTTCATCCTGCTTTCGGACGTGCTCGGCGCGACGGCCCGCGTCGACTTAATCAATCACCGCTTTCCGGCGGGCGCCACCGAGAATTCAGTGCTCGGGCCCTTCTTCATGGAGAACCGCCCGACCTGCGCCAATGGCGATGATATTTCAGGCGGGCAGCGCGGCGATCCGATGTTCTTTAACGGCCGCGTGCTCGATATCGACGGCCGGCCGATCCAGGGCGCGCGCGTCGACGTCTGGCATTCCGACGGCATCGGCGCCTATGACGTGATGATGCCCGATCTCGGCGAGGCGGAGACCGCGATGCGCGGCCTGTTCCGTGCCGATGCCGAGGGGCGCTTCTGGTTCAACTCGATCGTACCGATCAGCTACCCGATCCCGCTGGACGGCCCAGTCGGTGAGCTGATGCGCGCCACCAACCGCAGCCCGACCCGGCCCGCCCACGTCCATGTGAGGATCGAAGCGCCCGGCTTCGAGCGGCTGACCACCATGCTGTTCGTCGAAGGCGATCCCCATCTCGACACTGATCCGGTGTTCGGGGTCAAGAACTCGCTGGTCGTGGACTTCACGCAGAGCAGCGGCCACCGCGCCCCCGACGGCGAGCGCATAGCCGACGGCACCCATGTGGTCGATCACGATTTCGTCCTGGCGAAATCGCAGAGATCCGGGTGATAAAAGAAATCTGAAACAAGCAACGAGGCCGCAAAACGCGGCCCAGTGAAAAGGGCAGGCTGGTAGCGCGATATGTCCGGGTTCGCCACGATTATCACCGTTGTTCTGATCGCCGTCATCGTCGTTGTGGTGGTGCTCGCCAGGCTCTACCGGCGCGCCACCCGCGAGGTCAGCCTGATCCGCACCGGCCTGGGTGGCCAGAAGGTGGTGATGGACGGCGGCGCCATCGTCATCCCCTTCTTCCAGGAAATCACGCCGCTCAACATGGCCACCCTCCGGCTCGACGTCGCGCGCGCCGGCGAGGACTCGCTGATCACGAAGGACCGCCTTCGCGTCGATATCGGCGCCGAGTTCTCGGTCGCCGTCGAGCCGAGCGAGGAGGGGATTGCCAAGGCGGCCCAGACCCTGGGCGAGCGGGTGTTCGAGGCGCGTCGTCTAAAGGACGTGGTCGAAGGCAAGCTCCTCGATGCCCTTCGCGCCGTCGCCGCCCAGATGACCATGGACGAGCTGCATGAGAGCCGGGCGCGTTTCGTCCAGGACGTGCGCGAGCTGGTGGCGCCCGACCTGCTCGCCAAGGGGCTGGAGCTGCATTCGGTCTCGCTCACCTCGCTCGACCAGACACCCTTCAAGAACCTCGACCAAGACAATGCCTTCAACGCCGTCGGCATGCGGAAGCTCGCCGAGGTGATCGCCAAGGCGAGAAAAGAGCGGGCCGAGATCGACGCCAATGCCGAGGTCGCGGTGCGCCTGTCCGCGATGGAAGCCGCCCGCCGCAAGCTCGAGATCGACAAGGACGAGGAGCAGGCGCGGATCGAGCAGCAGCAGCAGATCGAGACCCTGCGCGCGGCGCAGAGTGCCGAGATCGCGAGGCGGAGGGCCGAGGGCGAGCGTGGGGCCGAGGCGGCGCGCATCGCCAAGGAGCAGGAGGTCAGGAGCGCCGAGATCCTGCGAGACCGCGCCCTTCGCGATGCCGAGATCGCCCGCGACCGCGATTTGGAGGCGGCGGCGATCGAGAAGGAGCGCGCCATCGAGATCGCCCAGCAGGAGCGTCAGATTCTGGTCGCTGCCAAGTCGGAAGAGGAGAGCAAGGCACGCGCCGCCGCGGACGAGGCGAGGGCGCTTGCGGTCAAGGCCGCGGAGGGGATCGCGACCGCCCGGCGGCTCGCCGAAGCCGAGCGTGAAAAGGCGATCGCCGTGTTGGAAGCGGAACGCGAAGCCTCATCCGAAGGTGTGCGCCTGAAGCTGATGGCCTCCGCCGAGAAGGAGGCCGTCTCGGATCAGGCCGCGGCGAGACGCGAGACCGCGGCAAGCGAGGCCGATGCGACAAAGACCAGGGCGGCGGCCAGGAAGACCGAGCTGCTCGCAGAAGCCGAAGGCCAGCGCGCCCTCCATGATGCGGAAAACCTGCTCGATCAACGGATCGTCGGCATGCGCGTCGATCTCGCGCGCATTCAGGCCATGCCCGGCATCGTCGCCGAGATGGTGCGCCCGGCGGAAAAAATCGATTCGATCAAGATTCACCACCTCACCGGCGTGGGCAGCGGTCACTTCGCAGGCGGGCTGGAGGGCAGCGGCAAGACACCGGTCAACCATGCGCTCGACTCGATCCTCGGCATGGCCGTGCAGTTCCCGGCGCTCAAGAAGATCGGCGAGGAAATCTCGACCAGCCTGTCCTCAGGCCTCGCCGAGGCGACCGGCGAGACGCCGGCGGAGGGCAAGAAGGACGGAGAGGGGACCTGACCCCTGAAGCCTGCTCATGCGGCTGGCATGAAGGCGGTGAGATCCTGCAGCGTCTCGCCCCGTCGTATCAGCAGGACATCTTCGGGAAAGTCCTGAACGACTGTCACGCCCTGGCGTGCCGCCCCTTCGAGAAATTCAGGCAGGCGGGCCGCGGCAGCACCTTCGATGTCGTGCAGCACCATGACCCTGGATTCGGCGCCCTCGCAGTCGGCAAGCGCCCTTTCCACCCAGTCTTCCTGATCCTTCCAGTCCCCCGGCACGCTGTTCCAAGTGACGCAGGTCATCTTCTCGTCGAGCAGGCAGGCGACTGCGTCCGCCGACAGCAAGCGACGATCGATCAAGCCGCCGCCGCCGTAGGGCCGGAACAGACGGTCGGCATGGGCGAGGTCGCCGAGTAGCCGCTGGGTTTCGATAATCTCTGCTTGAGCCTGCTCCTGATTGTCGATACTGCCGAAGGTCTTGCTGTGGGTCAGGGTGTGATTGCCGATCCAATGACCCTCGTTTCTGGCCCGCTCGGCCAAGGCGCGCATGCCCGGCCTGGCCAGCTTCTCGCCGATGACGAAAAAGGTCGAGCGGATGCCGAAGTCCTTTAGAATGTCGAGCACGGCGGGCGTGGCCACGGGATCGGGGCCATTGTCGAAGGTCAGGGTCAGCTTGGTCATCGAAACCTCATGAAGGGATCGGCCTAGCAGACAGATAGGCCGTGTCAGCCCCGCCAGCCAACAGGGATTTGATTGAATGGCCGAAAAATTGCTGTTTCCCACCATGCTCGTCGGCAGCTACGCCCAGCCCCGCTGGCTGATCGACGTCGACAAGCTGGGCGGGATGACCCCGCCGCGCACGCGGGCGAAGGAGCTTTGGCGGGTGGCGCCCGAAAGGCTGGCCGAAGCCCAGGACGACGCCACCATCGTTGCCATCCGGGAACAGGAAGAGGCCGGCCTCGACATCGTGACGGACGGCGAGGTCCGCCGCGAGAGCTACTTCAATCAGTTCGCAACGGCGCTCGAGGGCCTCGATCTCGACAACCCCGGCACCACGATCAGCCGATCCGGGCGCGAGGTGCAGGTGCCCAGGATTACCGGAGCAATCCGGCGGCAGACGCCCGTCGAGCGCGCCAATCTCGCCTTCCTGAAACGCCATGCGACCCGTCCGGTGAAGATGACCTTGCCGGGCCCCTTTACCATGAGCTCGCTCGCCCAGGACGACCACTACGGCAATCCGGGTGATGTCGCCATGGCTTACGCCGAAGCGGTCAGGGAGGAGGTCGCCGACCTCTTCGCGGCCGGCGCCGACCTGGTCCAGATCGACGAGCCCTATATGCAGGCCCGCCCGGACGAGGCCGCGGACTACGGCCTCGCCGCCCTCAATCATGCGCTGGAGGATGCCGCGGGCACGACCGTCGTGCATGTCTGCTTCGGCTACGCGCAGATGGTGAAGGACAAGCCGAGCGGCTATTCCTTTCTCGGCGAGCTCGCCAATTGCCGCTGCGATCAGGTGTCGATCGAAGCGGCGCAGCCCAACCTCGACTGCAAGATATTGGAATCCCTTCCAGAAAAGACTATTGTCCTCGGCGTTATCGACCTCTCCACCCACGAAGTCGAAACCCCCGAAATCATCGCCGACCGCGTTCAGCGCGCCCTCACCCATGTCGAGGCCCAGCGTATCGTATTGGCGCCCGACTGCGGCATGAAGTACCTGCCGCGCGATGTCGCGTTCAAGAAGCTTCGGGCCATGGCCGAAGGCGCGGCGATCCTGCGTGCTGCGGTGGCGCACTAAGCGACTTCGACAGGACTTTCTGTGGTCTGAATGCCCGCCGCCGTCAGGCGAAGGCGTCGTCGGCGCCCTCGGCCGCGTACAGAGCTGCCGCCCGCGCCGGAGATTCTAAAACACCACTGCGTCGATCTGTCAGGAGTCCAAAAACGGTTGGCACTATCAGTCGGGGTGGGTCAGCCACACCCTGCATCATCTTCGAAAAAAGTTGCGCATGACGAAAGAGATGGCGGTACCTTGAAAAATCTTTGCTCACCTGGGGAGGAATGCAGATGTGTCGGCTTTGCGATCTCGGCACCCCGCCGCCAAGCTGCTCAAGTAGGCGTAACTTTCTGAAAGCATCGGCAGCGGCCGCAGCAACATCTGCTCTTGCCGGAAGTCCGGCCGCGGCCGCGCAGGAACCGGGGAGCGCCTTTCCAGACAGGATCGGCCGGCACCGACGGCGCATCCTGATCAAGGGCGGTGCGGTGCTGTCGATGGACCAGGGCGTCGGCAATTTTCCGGTCGGCGACGTCCTCGTCGAGGGACGCCATATCGTGGAGGTCGCCGCGAACATCCATGCCCCCGATGCCATCGTGGTAGATGCGACCGGCAAGATCGTCATGCCGGGCTTCATCGACACGCACCACCACCAGTTCGAAACCGCATTACGCAGTTTCCTCCCCGACGGCATCCTGATCGATGATGGACGGCCGGAAAGCGCCATCAACTACTTTGAGGCGGTCCTGCAGACCTTCTCGCTGGTCTACCGGCCGGAGGACGTCTACATCAACGAGCTTTTTGGATCGATCGCTCAGCTCGACGCTGGCGTCACGACCGTTATGGACGTCAGCCAGATCCACCATTCGCCGGAACACTCCGACGCAGCGATCGAGGCGCTCCGCGCCGCCGGCCGCCGGTCCGTCTTCGGCTATTTCGAAGGTTGGGGGGACCACGCGAGATACCCGCAAGATGCAGGCCGCATCAGGAAACAGTGGTTCTCTTCCGACGATCAGCTTCTGACCATGGTCATGGGCGGAGAAATCTATCTGCCCGGCTACGAGGCCGCCTGGGAGATCGGCCGCGAGCTGGATCTGCCGATTGCGCTCCACGTCGTCGGTACCTTCGGTATGCAGCCGACATTCGATGAGCTGGGCGCGGCCGGGCAATTCGGCCCCGACAATATTTTCATCCACATGACCGGCATGTCCGACATGGGCTGGCAATACGCCGCGGATGCGGGCGCGCACGTGTCGCTGGCGGTGCCGATCGAAATGCAGATGCGCCACGGAACGCCGCCGATCCAGAAGGCGATTGACCTCGGCATGCAGCCGTCGCTTTCGACCGACGTCGAATGCACGATGTCGGCGGATTTCTTCACCCAGATGCGATCGGCAATGACGCTGCAGCGCATGTTCGCGAACGAGAAGGCGTTGAATGGCGAGGATTATCCGACACTCCTAACCTCGCTCGATGCCATCAGGTTCGCGACGGTCGAAGGGGCCAAGGGCTTGAAGCTGGACCACAAGGTCGGCACGCTGACCCCGGGCAAGGAAGCAGACATCATTCTCCTCGACGCAACCGCCCTGAACGTCGCGCCGCTCAACCACGTGCCGGGCGCCGTGGTGACGTTGATGGAGACAGCAATGTCGACAGCGTCATGGTTGCCGGCAAGTTCAAGAAGTGGAGGGGCAAACTCCGCGGCTTCAATATCGCAAGGCTGCGCAACGAACTGGAGAGAAGCCGCGACTACCTTTTCGAGGCGGCGGGATTCGAAAGAGACCTTTTCCGGGCATAATCGCATCTCGGATCGCTGTGGCGCAGGAAGGTTGTCAACGGCAACGACCGGTCAATGCATGTGGTCAGTGGTTCTCGGCGACACCTGCGAACGGCTCCTCGTTTGGAGGCGCTCAGCGAAGGGGTCCCAATGCTCAGTTCGTACCACTGACCAGCTTGGTCTAAGAAGG
>CAJIAJ010000043.1_pt1 | contig 17228 bp, 12 predicted proteins | sample 9199121 | NCBI WGS metagenome assembly CAJIAJ01 (sample SAMEA7708267, study PRJEB35096) | sediment metagenome | biome: marine neritic benthic zone biome [ENVO:01000025]; feature: sediment [ENVO:00002007]; material: shallow marine sediment [ENVO:03000034] sea grass bed [ENVO_01000059] ...
CTCCAGGAAGGCCATGCCGAAGGCCTCGCGCACCGCGGGCCAGACATAGAGGTCGGCGGCGGCATAGAGGGCCGGCAGCTCGCCCGCGCTTTTTTCGCCAAGGAAGCGCAGGCGCCGCGGATCGATGCCGGTGAAGGCCGCCTCGACCTCGCTTCGCGCCGGGCCGTCGCCGGCGATGATCAGCCGCCAGTCCAGATCCTGAAGCTGGCGCAGCGCGGCCGCCAGGACCCGGTAGGACTCCAGCTTGTCGCCGGGGCGCATCATGGCGACGGTCAGCAGCCAGGGCTGTGCCGGGTCGAGATCCTCCGCTCCCGCCAGCTCGGCGCGCTGGCGCTCGGCCTGCCCGGCGGCCGCGGCAAAGGGAGCCAGGTCGAGAAAGGGGCGCAGTCGGTGCAGTCGGCGGACCTTCGGCAGGCCCTCGACGTCGGCGGGGTTGAGCGCGATGACGGCCTGCGCCCGGCCCAGGGCTTCGAGCGTGGCGGCGTGGCCGGCCGCCCAGGGGCCCGTGGCCCGTTTGTTGGCGACGGAAGCCTCGGCGACGACATAGGGAATGCCCAGGCGCTCTGCGGCGGCCGGACCGATCCAATCCGGCGCCTTGTAGTAGAGGTGATAGGTCAACCAGAGCTCCGGCCGCCGGTCCGGAGTGCGGGCGTGGCAGCGCCGCGCATAGCGTGCGGCCAGCCGCGCCCCGAGTCTCGCGAGCCTGGCCTGGCGTGCCGGATCGCCCGCAGCGTCGCGGCTGCGCAGCCGGCTGGCCAGCTCGACCTCGTGGCCGGCCCGGCTCAGGGCCGTGACCAGAAGCCGCGCCAGCAGGCGGTCGCCCGAAGGCACGGGATGGTCGGGCGGCTTCAGCGGCGCGTAGAAGGCGATGCGCACAAGACGTCTGCCTCGGTTGGCGCTTCAACCGGCGGCGCGGCGAGGCCGAAACGTGCGGCCAGGTCCCCGACGCAGCGGTCCAGGTCGAAGGCCTCGCGCACCCGTTGCGCACCCGCGCGGCCCAGGGTCTCGCGGAGGTCCGGATCGCGGATCAGACGGTCGAGGGCGGCGGCCAGTACCGCCGGCTCCTCCGGCGGCACCAGGAGGCCGCTCCGCTCGGCGCGGATCAGTTCCGGAATCGCCGAGACCTCGGTCGCGATGCAGGCCAGACCCTGGCTCTGCGCCTCCATCAGAACATTGGGCAGGCCGTCCCGGTCGCCGTCCCCGGACACCCGGCTGGCCAGGACGAAAAGGTCCGCCGCGCGGTAGGCGGCCAGCACCGCCTCCTGCGGCTGGGCGCCGCGCCATTCGATCCGGTCTTCCAGGCCGAGGGTGCGGGCCTGGTGCCGCAGCTCGGCGCTCAGCGCGCCGCCGCCGATGTGGACCAGACGCCAGCGGCGCTCTGCCGGCAGCGCGGCCAGGGCTTGGAGCAGGACGTCGTAGCCCTTCTTTTCCACCGCTCGGCCCACGGACAAAAGAACCACGGGGTCTTCCTGTGCGGCGCCGTCGCGGGCCGGCCGGCCGGCGGCCTCCGGCGCCGGAAAGCGCGCCAGGTCCAGGCCGTGGTAGACCAGCGCGACCTCGCCGCCGGTGCCTTGGGCCGCCAGCGCCTGCAGGTGCCGGGCGCCGTAGGCGGTGCAGGTCACGGTCCAGTCCGCCGAGGCGAGCTTTTCCTGCTTCTCCCAGGCCGGCGTGGTCCAGATGTCCTTGGCGTGGGCCGAGCAGGACCAGGGCCGGCCGGTGATCAGGCTGGCGTAGCGCGTCACCGAAGCCGGGGTGTGCAGAAAGTGGGCGTGCAGCCGGCCGATGTCCGGCGCCAGCTCTGCCGCCAGGACAAGTGCTTGACCGAAACGGCGGCCGCGGTTGGACGTGAAGTCGCGCCTCAGGTCGCGCAGCCACAGCGCCCGCGCCCGGCGGTAGCCCGGCAGGCGCCGCGCCCGCCACCAGCCCCGCAAAAGGCGCAGCGGCGCCTGGTAGAGGTATTCCGGCAGATAGGTCACGGGTGCGCGGATCTCGCGGTGCACGGGGTGTACGTCGGGGTCCGTCGGATGCCGCAGCGAGACGATCTGGATTTCCAGTCCGCGTTGCTCCAGCGCCAGGATCTCCTGGGCGATGAAAGTCTCCGACAGCCTTGGATAGCCCTTCAGGACGAAGGCCACCCGCCGAGGCCGCTTCGAGGAATCTGCGGGCTGGGGTTTCATCTCGGACCGACGGTCAGAAGACGCGCTTCCACAGGGCGACGCGCTCGGGCTCGCTCCTGATCCAGGGTTCGATCAGACGATTGACGTTGTCCAGGCCTTCCAGCAGCCCCGGGACCACGACTTCCGACGGCCGGTTCTGCCGCGGCAGGTTGCGCAGGGCTTCGGCCATGATCCTAGGATCGCGCTGCGGGTCCTCGCGCAGCATGCGCGCCAGGCCCAGGTCGTGGGCCCGCTGCGCCCGGATCGTCTGCTCCAGGCGCGGCTTCTCACGCGGCACGATGATGGCCCGCTTGTCCAGCGACAGGATCTCGCAAAAGGTGTTGTAGCCGCCCATGGCGACGACGCCGGCCGCCTTGGCCACCAGGCTTTCCATGTGCGGATCGAAGGTGATGGCTTCGACCCGGTCCAGGCGCGCCGCCCGCTCCATGAAATCCGCCTGCTGTTCCGGCGGCATGAAGGGCCCCAGCACCAGGAGGGCCGGATAGGGCAGCATTTGGTCCGCCTCGTAGGCGCGCAGCACCCAGTCGATCAGGGGCGCACCGTCGCCGCCGCCGCCGGGGGTGACCAGCAGGTAGGGCCGGCTGGTCATCTCGCCGGCCTGCACACTCTCGGTCTGGCCGACCCGGCGCGGTAGATAGCCGGTATAGACGATCTTGTCCTCGACGCTGGCCGGCAGGTTCATCTCGGCCAGGGGATTGCAGATCTGCGGCAGGCCGAAGACCCAGATCTCGTCATAGCTGTCGCGCAGCACCGGCAAGGCGTTCTTGCGCCGCCATTCCGGCACCAGCAGGCGCGGCTCGTCCATGACGTCACGCAGGCCCAGGATCAGGCGGGCGCCCCGGGCCTTCATCCGCTCCAGGGTCTCGGTCACTTCGCCGCGCAGGCCAAGGGGCTCCTTGTCCACGATGAAGACATCGGGATCGAAGATCTCTGCCGTGTGGCGGATGATCTCCGCACGCAGGCGCAAGGTGTCTTCGATCTCCAGATGCAGGTTCAGCGAGGTGTACTCGCCGTTGCGCAGCTTGATCACCCCGGGAACTCGGACGAAGTCCACCCGCGTGCGGAAGTCGAAGCTGCCGATGATCGGCGAGCCTGAAAGGATCAGGACCGAAAGGCTCTTGTTGTTGGCGACCAGCGAGTGGGCGATCGTCCTGCAGCGCCGCAGATGGCCGAGGCCGAAGCTGTCGTGGCTGTAGATCAGCACCCGCGGGTCACGTCGCGACCCTGGCATGCCTGCGTCTCCCTTCCCCTACCTTGCTGGGCGCCTCCGGACCACGGTCCCGGACACCCTCTCAGACGCGACAGGCCCGGCGCGCCGGGGGCCGCGCTCGCAAAACCTTCCGTAAGCACGTGTTCCGGTGCCAAGGGCTGCCACAACCCTCGACACCGGAACAATATCTCATCAGCCTACGCGACCCCGCGTCCCAAGTCGATATACCCTTGTATGGGTGCCGGGCGGGCTTATTTACCCCTATTCGGGTCTCAGCTAAGCTCCGAGAGGCAGCCGGGCCGCGGCAGCGGAACAGATAGTGGGGCTATGGAACCCAATCTCTTCAAATACATCTGGCGACACAGCAGGCGGGAACAGGTCTTTATCCTGGTCCTGGTCCTGGTTTCGCTGCCCTTTTACTTCCTTTCGCTGCAGCTGCCCAAGCAGATCATCAACGAAGGCATCACCGGAGCGGGCTTCGAAGGCCCGGACAGCACCCAGCCGTTCCTCGGTATCGATCTGCCCTTTGGCGAGGCGCTCTTCGGACGCCCCATCACTCTGTTCCAGGGCTTCGACCTCGAGCAGCTGTCCCTGCTCTTCGCCCTCAGCTTCACCTTCCTGTTTCTGGTGATCATCAACGGCATGTTCAAGCTGGTGGTCAACACCCTGAAGGGCCGCCTGGGCGAACGCATGCTGCGCCGCCTGCGCTTCGAGCTGTCCGACCGGGTGCTGCGCTTCCGGCTGGCCCACTTCAAGAAGGTGCGCCAGGCCGAGGTGGCGACCATGATCAAGGACGAGGTCGAGCCCCTGGGCGGCTTCATCGGCGATGCTTTCGTTACGCCGGTCTTCCTGGGCGGCCAGGCGATCACGGCCATGGCCTTTATCTTGCTGCAGAATTTCTGGCTGGGCAGCATCGCCGCCGTGATCATACTGGTCCAGGCTATCCTGATCCCCAAGCTGCGCCTGCGCATTCTCGAACTGGGCCGGCAGCGGCAGTTGGCGACCCGCCACCTGGCAGGCCGCATCGGCGAACTGATCGCCGGCGCCACCGAGATCCATGCCAACGACACCTCGAACTTCGAGCGCGCCGACATCGCCCATCGCCTGGGCAGCATCTTCCGGATCCGTTACGAGATCTTCCAGCGCAAGTTCGCGGTCAAGTTCCTGAACAACTTCCTGTCGCAGCTGACGCCCTTCATCTTCTACGCGCTGGGCGGCTACCTGGCCCTGCAGGGTCGCCTCGACATCGGCGCCCTGGTGGCGGTGATCAACGCCTACAAGGACCTGCCGGGCCCGGTGAAGGAGTTGATCGACTGGGATCAGCAGCGTGCCGACGTGCAGATCAAGTACGACCAGGTCATCGACCAGTTCAATCCGACCGAGATCCTGGAACCCGAAGTTCAGGCGCCGCACAGCGAGACCGTCGCGCCCCTGTCCGGCGACGTCGCCGCAGCGGGTCTGGGCCTGGTCGACGAGAATGGCAACAGTGTCCTGAGCGGGGTCAGCTTCACGGCGTCCATCGACCAGCACCTGGCTCTGGTCGGGACCGCCACCAGCGGCAAGGACGACCTGGCGATGATCCTGGCCGGCCTGGTCGAACCTTCCAGCGGCCGCGTGACCCTGGGCGGCGCGGATCTGCGCGGCCTGGGCCAGTGGATCACGGGCCGACGTCTTTCCTATGTCGGCGACGATGCCTATCTTTTTCCTGTGAGCGTCGGCGAGAACCTGATTTACGGACTGAACCACGTTCCGCAACGCTTGTCGGACGCGCTCGACGAACATGCCCGCAGCAAGGAAGAGTCCGAGCGCAAGCGGTCCGGTAACACGCTGCTGGAGATTTCCGACGACTGGGTCGACTACGATTCGGCCGGCGTCACGGGACCGAACGACCTGACACGCTGCATGGTCGAGATCCTGAAGGTGGTCGACCTCGAGGAGGACATCTACCAATACGGCCTGCAGGGCACGATCGATCCGGAAGACCGACCTCGGCTGACCGCCAGGATTCTGGAAGCCCGGACCGCCCTGGCCCAGCGTCTGGACGAGAGCGGCGCCGGCGACCTGGTCATCCGCTTCGACCCGGAGAGCTTCAACGACAACGCGACCCTGGCCGAAAACCTGTTGTTCGGAACGCCGGTCGATCCCGCCTTCGATGCCGAAAATCTGGCCCAGAATCCGGTGATCGCCGACATCCTGACGGGCGAAGGCCTGCTCTCGGAGCTCGAAACCATGGCGGTCAAGATCGCCGAGACCATGGTCGAGATCTTCGCCGACCTGCCGCCGGGGCATCCCTTCTTCGAGCAGTTCAGCTTCATCGACTTCGAAGACCTGCAGGAATTCCGCACCCTGATTCAGCGCGTCGAGAATTCCGGCATGAAGGCGCTCAACGAAAGCGAGCGGTCGCGCCTGCTGGCCCTGCCCTTCCGCTATATCAAGGGCCGACACCGCCTGGATCTGGCCGAGGGCGCGGAAGAGGCGGTGTTCGAATCGCGTGTCTTGAAGGCGCGCCACGCGATCTTCGACCGCCTGCTGCGCGAGGACGGGCAGTCGCCGGTCGCCTTCTACAATCCGGAAACCTACAACGCCGCCGCGACCTTGCAGGACAACATCCTGTTCGGCCGCCTGGCCTTCGGCCGCGCCCATGCGGTGGATACGGTCGGCACGGCGGTGACCGAGGTCCTGACCGAGCTCGACCTGCGCAATGCCGTAACCGAGGTGGGCCTGGAGTACGACGTCGGCCTCGCGGGCAAGCGCCTGACTCAGACGCAGCGGCAGAAGCTGGCCATGGGCCGGGCGATCATCAAGCGCCCGGACCTGCTGGTCGTGAATCAGGCCTTCAGCGGCATGGACGAGGCGACCCGCGAAAGGGTGTTGCGGCAGGTCCTGAAGGCGCGGGCTGGACGCGGTGTCATCTGGGCGCTGCAGAACCTGGAAAATGCGCGGCTATTCGAACGGGTGTTGGTCATGGAAGGCGGTCGCCTGACGCGCGAGGGGCGCTTCGAGGAGATCGCCGGACCGAAGGCGATAGAGGGAAAGCTTGCCGAGCGGGCTTAACTGCGAACCCGGCCCGCAGGCGGAAGGTAGAGGAGACAGGCAATGGGCCTGGCACAGGAAGTCGAGATCCTGAAGCGGATCCCGCTCTTCGCGAACATCGATTCGGCGAAGCTGAAGCTCATGTGCTTCGCCAGCGAACGCATGACCTTCAAGGACAACGAGGTCCTCTGCCGGCAGGGCGAAACCGGCGACGCGGCCTTCATCATCCTGGACGGTGCGGCCGACGTTCAGGTCGATTCGGCGGACGGACCGATGAGCGTGGCCACCTTGAGCAAGAACGACATCGTCGGCGAGATCGCCATCCTATGCGACGTGCCGCGTACGGCGACCGTCGCTGCCAAGGGCGACCTCGTGACCCTGAAGGTGACCAAGGAGTTCTTCTTCAGCATGATCAAGGACTTTCCCGAAATCGCCGTCGAGATCATGCGGGTCCTGGCGCACCGGCTCGAAGTCACGACGCGGGAGCTTCTGGCGGCGCGGGCGGGTCAATAGGCGCATGAGCCGCCTGGACACCGTCATCCAGCGCCTCAAGGCGCAGCGCACCTGCTTGAACCACGCTGCCGAAGCGATCGCCGAACTGTCGGGCCCGGTCTTCGAGGTCGGCCTGGGCAACGGCCGCACCTTCGACCATCTGCGCAGCCTGCTGCCGGAGCGGGAGATCTTCGTCTTCGACCGCCACATGGATGCCCATCCGGACTCCGTGCCCGATGACGATCACCTCTTCATCGGTGATTTCGGGGAGACCCTGCCGTCAGCCGTGGAACGCTTCGGCGGCACGGTGGCCCTGCTGCATGCCGACATCGGCTCCGGCTATGCCGAACGCTCCAGGCGCTCCGCAAGCCTGGTCGCGCAGCAGGTGATGGAGCTGCTGCAGCCCGGCGGCCTGGCGCTCTGCGACCAGGATCTCGGCGAAGCGGGCCTCGAGACCCTGCCGCTTCCAGGCGACATCGCCCCCGGCCGCTACCACTACTACCGCCGGCCCTAACCCAGGGTCAAAAGCACGGGCACGTGGTCGGAAGGCTGCGGCCAGCTGCGGGTTTCTTTGCAGACGCGGATCGACTTGAGCGCCGAAGCCAGGGGCGGCGTCACCCAGACATGGTCCAGGCGCCAGCCGTAATTGCGCTCGAAGGCCTGCGGGAAGCGGTATCCCCACCAGGTGAAGAGCGGCTGGTCGGGGGGCACGAAGTGGCGCGCGACGTCGATGAAGCCGCCCGCCTTCAGCAGCGCCGCCATGTGCTCGCTTTCGACCGGCGTGTGGCCGACGCTGCGCAGCAGCTTCTTGTGGTTCCAGACGTCCGTCTCCAGCGGCGCCACATTGAGGTCGCCGACGATGATCAAGGGACGCTCGGCGATCTTCTCCGCATGGCACCACGCGGTCATTTCCGTCAGGAAGGAAAGCTTGTGGTCGAACTTGGGATTGGCCTCGCGGTCGGGCTTGGGACCGCCCGAGGGGACGTAGAAGTTGTGCAGCTCGATCTCGCGGTCCAGCTTGACCGACGCATGGCGCTTGTCCCCCTTGTCGCACCAGTCCCGCGCCGCCGGCTCCGTGAAGGGCGCGCGCGCCAGGATGGCGACACCGTTGTAGCTCTTTTCGCCGCGCAACAGCTGGTGGCGGTAGCCCAGGGCCTCGACTTCCAGCGCCGGGAAGTCCTCGTCGCGCGCCTTGACCTCCTGCAGGCACAGCAGGTCGGGCGCCTCCGCCTCGACAAATCGCCGCAGAGACTCCATGCGCTGTCGGATCGAGTTGACGTTCCAGGTGGCGATCTTGATGGCCATGGCTTCGCGTCCAGCGGTTGAGCGCCAGGCGAAGGCTAAGTGGGCTCGCGATCCGAGACAAGCCGCCGCCGGCAGGCTGCTGACAAAAAAGAACGCCCGGTCGGGGGGAGGCCGGGCGTTCTCGTCTCCGAGGAGACGCGAAAGGACGGCAGGGGAAGTGTCCTTTCGCGGGACCGGGACTTGGTATCCCGGCTCATGCCAATTCATGTAGTGCGCCCTTGCGGCAATGCAATCGGCCGAACGAAAATGTGATTGGACCGTAGGATCGCCGTCATGATGGCCGCGACTCAGGCCGGCACGGTCTCCGTTTCCAGGCCGCGCCGGGCGGCGGCGTAGCGCCGGGTGGCCCCGCCATAGGCCTTGAAGAGTTTGACCGAAAAGTCGTCGCGCTGCGGCTTGTATTCCGGATGCCACTGCACGCCCAGCGCGAAGCTCTTGGCGTCCTTGACCCGCACGGCCTCGATCGTGCCGTCGGGCGCCTTGCCTTCGATGATCAGGCCCGGCGCCAGCCGGTCGATGGCCTGCCAGTGCAGCGAGTTGATCTCGATTTCGCGGCGCCCGGCGATGGCCTCGAAGGCGCCGCCGGCGGTGAAGGTGACGCCGTGACGCGGACCATACTGCACATCGGGATCCTCGTGCTGCGGACGACGGTGGTCCATGCGGCCCTCGAGCTCGTGCACCCGCGCGTGCAGAGTGCCGCCCAGGGCGACGTTCAGCTCCTGGAAACCGCGGCAGATCGCCAGCAGCGGCAGGCCGCGCTCGATGGCCGCCTTGATCAGCGGCAGGGTCGTGGCGTCGCGCGCCTCGTCGTAGGGCTCCGCCTCGGGGCTCGGCGCCAGGCCGTAGCGGCTCGGGTGGACGTTGCTGGGGCTTCCGGTCAGCACCACGCCGTCGACCTCCTCGAGGATCGCCGCGGGATCGGAGATCTCGGCCAGGGCCGGGAAGACCAGCGGCACCGCATCGGCGACCTCGGCCACCGCGCGCACGTACTTGTCGCCGATGCTGTGATAGCTCTGGTCGTCAACCTGTTTCACGCAGGCCGGCAGGGCGATCAGCGGCTTGGGTCCGGACGGGCTCATAGCGCCTGAAACCTAATAATTTCGCGGCCCGGCGGCAAGGCGCGGCACCTTGCCAGCGCCGGGTGCCGGTCTCATAACACAGAAAGATGGAAAACCTCATTCAGGGCCTGGTGGCCTGGAAGGTCTATCTGGTCTTCGGCTGGATCGCGCTCTTTTTCCTACTGGAGCGGGCCTATCCGGCGGCCAAGGAAGGTGCGCTGCCGGGCACTGCCGGGCAAGCGGCCGAGGGCGGCCTGCCGCGGCTCGGCCGCAATGCGGCGCTCTGGGCCTGCAACGCCATCCTGTCGCTGGCCGTGGTCCTGCCGGTCACGGCCTGGGCGGCCTCCAACAGCCTGTTCCTGCGGCCGGAAGTGTTGAGGGGCTGGAGCGGCCTGCTGCTCGACCTGGTCCTGCTGGATTTCCTGATCTACTGGTGGCACCGCGCCAACCACAGGATCGGGTTCCTCTGGCGCTTCCACCAGGTGCACCACCTGGACCGCTTCCTCGACAGCACCTCGGCGCTGCGTTTCCACTTCGGCGAGGTCTTTCTTTCGGCGCTGGCCCGTGCGGCGGTAATCCTGGTCTTTGCCATCCCTTTTTCTTCGGTCGTGGTCTTCGAGATCCTGCTGCTTCTGGCGACGGTCTTTCATCACTCCAACCTGCGCCTGCCGAGCCGGCTGGAGGCGGCGCTGGGACGGGTGATCATCACCCCGGCGATCCACTGGGTGCACCACCACGCGGTCCAGCGGGACACGGATTCCAACTACGGCACGGTCTTCAGCTTCTGGGACCGGCTGTTCGGCAGCCGCAACAGAATGCCGCGCGCGCTGGACATGGAGATCGGGGTCCAGGGTCGGCGCGAGCAGACCTTGTTTGGCTTGCTGCTGCGCCCCTTTGTCGGCGACCGCTGACGCCGCCCCGCTCAGGCCGACTCGCGAACCTTCGCGGCAGGGGCCGCTGTCCGGGCGATCAGGGAACGGGAATACTCCCGATAGCTCTCGACCGCCTCTTTCCTGGGCGGCCACTCACCGACCAGCGTCCGGAAGTGGTCCGGCGGGAACTGGACATGGACCCCCTTGCCGGTGATGTCGTCCAGATGCGCCCGGAACCGGCTGTCGATTTCGGCCGGAGAGAGGTCGAGCAGACTCTGGTCGTGCGCCTCGATCGCGCCCAGCGTCACCAGCTCCAGATCGCCGATCCTGGACGCCTCTGACGAGTCGACGTGGCGCACCCTGAGGCCGAGACGCCGGCAGAGTTTTTCGATCCAGTCGAGTGGGCTGTCGTCGCCACGGGCGCGCATGGCGAGGAAGCGCAGGCGGTTCTGATAGCGCTTCACGCCGCGGGGCGTCGGGTTGGCCGTGAAAATGACCTGGTTCCAGGCGCCGAGCGCCAAGCGAAAGTCCTCGGTATCCTCGATCAGATCCTCCCGGCGGCCCAGAACCCTCAGCAGAGCCGCAAAGGCAAGCGCCAGGATCGGCGCGGCCAGCAGCAGAACGATGAACCAGAGGGAGCCGTCGCCCAGCTGGTCCGCGGGAACCAGGTCGGGAAGCTCGAGCGGCTGCGCAGCGGTCCCCGAATCCAGCGTTTCGACCGTGGCCGGCGTGGCGCTCTCGGTGTCGGCCGGGGCCTGACCGGCCGTCCCTTGTGCCGGCGCTGCAGCAAGCTCGGGGGGAGGCGCGGCTTCACCTTCGCCCACCCGGTCCCTGACGACGTAGGCCAAGAGGAGCGCCGCGGGAACCACTACACCCGAGACGTCGGACGCTGTCCTGACGAAGCGGCGCAGGCGGCGCGGCCAGGGCGATACGGGACGGGCGGCTTCAGGCTCGGCGTCGTCGTCTTTCGTCCCTGCACCCGCGTCCCCCGGCAGCCGCGCGTTGAGCAGCGCGGCGGTGGCTGTCGCGGTAGCGGGCGGCACCGGCACCGTGATGTTGATCAGTTTCTCCAGATAGTTCCGGGCAAAGTCGGAAAGCCGCACGGCGTCCGGCTGAAGCAGAGCCTTGGACCTCTCCTCTTCCGCAGCGGCGGCCTGCCCGGGATCTCGGGCCGCGTCGCGCTCGCTCGGCCCTTCCTCGGCATCCTGCAAGGTGAGGACGGAATCCTTGAAGCCGTGGGCGACGCTGGAGATCACTTTCTCCTCGTCGATGCCGAGGAAGATGAAACAGGGACCGGCCGTCGCCAGGAAGTTCACCGCTTCGAGCACATCCAGCACGTTCTCGGGCCGGCAGCGGTCGAGGTCGTCAATGAAGATCACCATCCCCGGATTGTGTGGATCCAGGGCGTTGTCACGCAACGCCCGGCACACCTGGCCGAACTCGCGGGCGAAGTTGTAGCGAAAGCCGAGCTGTTCCTGGAACGCGGCCACCCTGGTGTAGCGAGCGAAGCTGGCCATCAGGGCAGCCGGGCTGGCGGGCAGCGCGCGCAGGCGCAGCGCCGCACGCAGCAGCAGGTAGAGTCCCACTCCGCCGGTGCCGGCCAGGCCGAGGGCGCCGACGATCTCCCTGTAGGGCGTAGGCAGATCATTCAGGAGCCCGGGCAAGAGCTTGGGAGCCGATTCCGCCGCCTTCGTGAGGATCTCCGGCTCGGCGATCAGCCAGAGCGTGGCCGCCGCCAGCACGGCGATGACCGCCAGCGCCAGCGCGTCCTTCAAATCGCCGAGGAAGCGCTGGACAAAGAGGTGCAGGCGAAAGCCGAGGCCCGAGAGGCGCCACCAGGAAGGGATGGCCTGGGCGCGAATGTTCTCCAGCAGCGCGGCCAGCAGATGCTCTTCTTTCTGGTGGTGCCAAGCATTGAAGGCGACCGGCCGGCAGCCGACCTCCTTGAGGTCCTCTGCGACCAGGTTCATCAGCGAGGACTTGCCGGTGCCCCAGGGCCCCGAGATGCCGAAGACGACGGAGGGATCGGTGTTGCGGTTTCGCAGGAACTTGGACAGGGCCCGGGCGATGCGCTTCAGCCCCAAGGCGTCCACGTCCTCCCAGCCGATGGGATCATCCGGCGCCGCCTGATCGGCGATCGAGAAGCGCGGCTTCGGCGCGCGCAGATAGGCGATCTGCGCGCTGGCCGTGCCGAAGAGGGCGAAGGCAAAGGCGAGCGCCGCGGCAAAACTCCAGGGTGCCGGCAGATGCCCGTAGGCGAGGCGCTGCCATGTCGCGCCGCCGTCGAGGGTCTGTAGGATCGCGGGGCGGTCGCCTTCCTCGTTGCCGTCGAACCAGCCGGAAACGGCCCAGCCGATCTCGTTGTCCTGGAAGTAGATGTCGCGCAGGTTGGCGAGAGTCCCGGTCTCGACCGCGACTGCGGTGCTGGCTCCGGAGGCGCCGACTGCGGTGGTGATCCTGGCCAAGAAGCCCCGATCCCCGAGCAGCCACATGTTGTCTTCGGTCTCCGGGTCGGTCGCAACGCCAAGCAAGGCATTGATGTTGACGGCGCCTCTGTCGCTCGCCACCTCGATGAAGCGCTCGCCGAGAACACCGCTTTTTCCAACCCCGACAGAAAGAGAAAGGCGCCGCCAGGGCTCCTCCCAATTGGGCGTGGCGATGCGAAAGGCGCCGTCCATGGGAATCGCCACGCTTGCGATGGCGCCAGACGAGGGCGTCGTCAGGCGCCGGGACCCTACGCGCCGGTTGAGATCCAGAGGCGGAATGACCGGCAGCCAGACCAAACCAGAGTCCAGAGCCCAGGCCTGACCTTCCACCCAGATCCCGTCATCGCCCTGGCTCCAATTGAGGCCTCCGTCGCTGGACTTGAAGTCCTGCCAATTCGACAGCAGAGCCGTCAGGGTCGAAGCACCCAATTCCCCGCCGAGGCTCCAGACAGCTGCCGGTGGAGAGTTGAGCGAGACCTCCTGCCAGGTCGCACCTCCGTCCCTCGTCACGGCGACGCGCCCTCCTTCACCTCCGATCCAGCAGTTGTCGCCTTTGGGCAGGCAGCGGGCGTCCAGGATCGCGTCGCCGTCCGGACGCGCGCCGACAGAGGGCGTCGGAACCGGCAGGCCGACCGCCGGCGGTTCCTCCTCCTGGGCCGCTGATTCCTCCTCCTGGGCCGGCGGTTCCTCTTCCTGGGCCGGCGGTTCCTCTTCCTGGGCCGGCGGTTCCACCAGCTGCTGAATCTGCTGCTGCTCCTGTTGCTGGATCTGTTGCGGCTGCGACTGGGGGATCTGCTGCTGCTGTTGCTGAGGGATGGGCTGCTGAATTTCCTGCTGCTGGATCTGCTGCTGTTGCTGCTGTGGGATCTGCTGCGGTGTCGGCGTCTCTTCCGCTGCGGCCAGCGCCTCGCGGATCGGGAAGCTCCGAGGGAAAGAGGCCTGCGGCGGCGCGGTCGTGTTGCCCGCGTCGCCAGGCCCTCTGCCGGGCTGGTAAGGGCTGTTGATCCAGGCCGTCTTCTGCGGGCGGAAGGTCAGGGTGCCGCGCGCGCCGACCGGCACCACTGGGATCTTTTCCAGCGCGTGGTGCGGGATCTTGTGGCTGAGCCATACCCAGAGGCCCGGGCTGTCGGTGAAGGGATCGGCGCGGAGCCGGTCGTCGAGGAAAAGGCCGTATGCGCTCGCCAGGGCGAACAGAGCGGCGACGGCCCCGTAGCGGTTGCGCCGGCGCCGCGCCGCCGCGCCTCGCTCTACGTCTGCTGCGGGGTCGCCGCCGTCCGGCAGCTTCTCTGTATGGCCCTCGGGACCTGTCATGAGGCTTGCCGACGCCCCTCTCTTGCCGGTCCGAGACCAGCGGGATTCGTTCCTATGCTATTCGAGAAGAACCGGATGGCGCCAGCGCGTCTGTGCGAAAGCCCACAAGGCCGTCGGCTTGCCGCCCCGGATCAGGCGTCGCCGTAGCGCTCTTCCATCTCGCGGACCAGCTCGGCCTCCGGCACCATGCGGATGCCGCCGACCCAGAGCGCGCGCGGCCTGCCCGTATCGTCGCGGTCCAGGCGCACCGGCTCGCCGTAGCGGTAGAAGCCGGAGCCGCAGCTTACCCGGCCCTGGTCGGGCCCGAGGATCTCGAGCTCCTGAGCGTCCGCAAAGGGGTTGAGCATCGCCGGCACGGCCGCGGTCACGGCGTCGCCGCAGGGCACCAGATCCAGCGTGCCCCAGAGGTTCCACCAGCGGCCGCGCCAGCCCGAGACCCGCTCCGTCGGTGCGCCGGCCTTGGTCATGGTCTTGAGGATGTTGTGCAGGCCTCCGAACCAGTGGTTCGCAAGCCCGTCCACGGCGTTGCTGAGGATCGAGAGCGACAGCTCCTGCTCTGGCAGCACCGCGCTGAAGGTGATGAAACCCTGGAAACCTCCGCTGTGGCCGAACCATTCCCAGTCGCCCGGCGCTCCGCTCATGATGCCCAGGCCGTAGTGAACCTCGAGGCTGGAGTCCGGGTCGCGCCACTGCCGGCGCAGCATCTCGCGACGGCTGGCCACCGACAGCAGGCTCTTCTCGGCCTTCGGCGAGAGCTGGGCGTAGAAGCGCGCCATGTCCGCAGCCGTGCTGACGATGCCGGCGGCCGGGGTCAGGGCGTTGGTCGGGTTGTCGCCCGGGACCACTACGCGCCGGCCCAGGGGCTGGCGTCCGCTGTGCCCGCTGGCCATCGGCGCGTCCGCCGCCAGGGCGATGTCCGGCACGGTCTCCGTCAGCTCCAGCGGCGCGATGATCTCGCGCGCGATCCAGTCGGCATAGGGCTCGCCGGTGACCGCCTCGATGGCCAGGCCAAGCAGGCCGTAGCCGTGGTTGGAATACTTGAAGCGCAGCCCGGCCTCCAGGGTCGGTGCCACGGCCAGATCGTCCAGCAGCTCCTCCGCCGAGAGATAGGGGCGAAGATCCAGGAACTGGCCACTGTCGCTGCCGTCGCGCACCAAGCCGGCGCAGTGCGACAGCAGTTGGGCGATGGTTCTGGCGGCGATCTCGGGATGCAGGCCCTTGACGTAGTCACCGACCGGATCGTCGAGGCGCAGCGCACCCCGCTCGCGCAGCAGCAGGATCGCCGTCGCGGCGAAGCTCTTGGACTGCGAGGCGACCCGGAAGCGGTGCCGCGGGGTCAGCGCCGCGCCGCTCGAGAGGTTTGCCTGGCCCAGGGCCTGCTCGAAGACCAGCTCACCCTTGTGGGTGACCGCCAGGGCGCAGCCCGGCTGCTGGTGGTAGCGCAACTGGAACTCCAGCCAGCGAGTCGCGTAGTCCAGGCCGGCGGCCAGCCAAGCTTCCAAGGCTCCCTCTCCTTCCGTCGCCCAGACGCCGGCTCAGCGGCGCTGGATCAAATCCCACTTGTTGCCGTAGAGGTCCTCGAAGACCACGACCTGGCCGTAGGCCTCTTCGCGGGGCTCCTCGCAGAAGACGACGCCCTCGGCCTTCATCTTCCAATAGTCGCGCCAGAAGTCGTCGGTTTCCAGGAACAGGAACACCCGGCCGCCCGTCTGATCGCCGACCCGCGCCTGCTGCGCCTCGTCCTTGGCCTTGGCCAGCAGCAGCCGGGCCTCCTTGGCACCAGGCGGCGCCACCACGACCCAACGCTTGCCGTCTTCCAGCGGGCTGTCCTCGACCAGCTTGAAGTCCAGCAGGTCCCGGTAGAAGGCGATGGCCTCGTCGTAGTCGCGCACGACCAGGGAGATTGCTGCAATTTTCTTTTTCATGTCCTGGCCGGGCTCGGCCCCTGTGCCGCGAGGCCGCTGTCAGTTCTGGGGGTCATACTGGCCGGCACCGGTCACCTTGCGGCGGTCGAAGACCTCGTCGTCGATTGCGACTCCGACCCGAGGGCCGAGCAGCGCGATCTCGGTGGTGATGCCTTGAGGGTCCGTAATGACCCACTTCTTCAGCAGCAGGGGCGAATCTGCGAAGACCAGTGTCACGCGGCCACGGCTTTCGTCGGCGTTCTCCTCGACGGTGATGCGCAGGGAGCCGGGGCCGCGCTCGATCTCGGCGACCCGGACCGAGTCGTCGAGCTCGACCTCGTCGCGCAGCAGGAACCACAGGGGAGTCTCCCAGAGCGGCAGGTAGGTTTCCTCCTTCAGCTCCTTGTCGTAATGCAGCAGCACCAGGCCGTCGGCCAGGAGCAGGATCGGGAAGGGTGGGTCGTACTCGAAGCGCAGCCTGCCCGGGCGATTGATGAAGAGATCGCCCTCGACCGCGGCGCCGGTCGAAGAGACCTGCAGGAAGCGCGACTCGAGAGTCCGGATCTCGGTCAGATAGCGCTCGACCCGCGCCAGGTCCTCGCGGTCGCGCTGGTTCAGGACCAGGCCGGGCGCGGTGGTCTGCGCCTGGCCCATGCCGGCGGCCGAGAGGCCGAAGCCCAAGAGCAGTGCGGCCAGAATCAGGCGTGTCGATCGAAAGGCGCTCATAAGGACCTCTATGGTGTTGCCCTCAGGCTTCGTCCAGGTTGCGGCCGATGATCTCCCGCTTGCCGACGTGGTTGGCCGGGCCGATGACTCCCTCGGTCTCCATGCGCTCGATCAGGCGGGCGGCGCGATTGTAGCCGATCTGCAGGTGGCGTTGCACGAAACTGGTCGAGGCCTTGCGCTCGCGGCAGACCAGGGCGACGGCCCGGTCGTAGAGCTCGTCCCCGCTGTCGTTGCCGCCGGCGCCCAGGCCGTCGAATTCCGGCTCCTCGTCCTCGGTGATCGCCTCGATGTACTCCGGCAGGGCCTGGCCCTTGAGGTGGGCCACCACGTCCTCGACCTCCTGGTCGGTGACCAGGGGCCCGTGGACGCGTGTGATGCGCCCGCCCTGGGCCATGTAGAGCATGTCGCCCTGGCCCAGCAGCTGCTCGGCGCCCATCTCGCCCAGGATCGTCCGGCTGTCGATCTTGGAGGTGACGTGGAAGGAGAGGCGGCTGGGGAAGTTGGCCTTGATGGTGCCGGTGATGACGTCGACCGACGGCCGCTGGGTCGCCATCATCAGATGGATGCCGGCGGCGCGTGCCATCTGCGACAAACGCTGCACGGCCGCCTCGACATCCTTGCCGGCCACCAGCATCAGGTCGGCCATCTCGTCGA
>CAJIAJ010000556.1_pt1 | contig 16699 bp, 16 predicted proteins | sample 9199121 | NCBI WGS metagenome assembly CAJIAJ01 (sample SAMEA7708267, study PRJEB35096) | sediment metagenome | biome: marine neritic benthic zone biome [ENVO:01000025]; feature: sediment [ENVO:00002007]; material: shallow marine sediment [ENVO:03000034] sea grass bed [ENVO_01000059] ...
CCGCCGCCGGCACAAAATCTACAGGTGGTGCTTCCGAACGACGCCCTGAGGTCGTGAGCTGTTGAACCTGCCCAATGCTTGCGCGGGCGCAGACTTCCTAACCTGCCCCTCACCCAAGTAACACACCAATCGAGTCGTGTATTATATACGTTATATAATCGTATAAATTGTGCAACCTCAAATCTCCTTGCGCTTTGTAGACTATTCCGAATGTCATATGAAGAACATGAGTGATGGCTAGCTTTGCCTAACACTTAGAAAACTGTAGAGAATCCCAAAGTCACTTCGTGGATACTGTGCCTCTCCAGTAAAGTACGCGGTCATTTGGGAAATGGCTGTTACATTTCTGCGCTTTGACCACGAACTCTAGTTAAAGATTTCCTGCTGCGCTCGGCTTTTCGCGTATTTCGTGTATCCGCCCAGCGAGCAGCCCCCTCTTCCAAAACGGCAAAGTAAGGTGTTTGAGATTTAAATGAGCGCTGCCGCGGGAGGGGCGCCGATATCTCTCTGCTACCGCTGCGGTTGTGCTTGACGTACCAACGATATTCCGGCGCAATACTCGCATGAATAGAAAACCGCTACTAGATCGCGAGCTTGCCTATCAGAAGATCTCGGATCTGGTGACGAAGGGTAAAATCGGCCCGGGCGAAGCGATCACGGAACGCGGCCTGTCCGAGCAACTCTGTCTCGGCCGCATGCCCGTTCGCGAGGCCATTCGCGAGCTCGTACGTGATGGCGTCTTGGAAAGTCACCCAGCTCGAGGCACCAGCGTGCGCTCGGTCTCGCTTCAGGACCTCAGCGACCTCTTTGATTTGCGCCACGCCTTGGAAAGCCTCGCGACCTATCGTGCGGCGGAACTGGGCCCCACACTCGAGTTGTCCTCCTACGGCAAGCAGTTAAGAACAGCCCTTTCGCCCTTCGATCTGGAGAAGGTCCATAAGGTCGGTGTGGACTTCCATATCGAGATCTTTCGCGCGGCCCGGAACGCGATCCTCCTGGACAGTTATTTGCCGATCAAGCTGAGGTTCCGCGTGGTGACGGCGATCCCGCAATCGCACGATCATGCCTGGATCCGAAAGTCGGCGGACGAGCACCTGGGAATTCTGGAAGCGATTGAGTTGCGCGATCCTACCTTGGCGCAGCAGAGGATGCAGGAGCATCTGACGCACAGCTATCAATCCAAGCTGCTCATCTACACGCGTCTGAGCGGCGCACCGGCACTACAGATCGCTCCGAGACGGCAAGCCGACCCAGCGGCTTGACGGCGGGCAGGGACCAGAAAGTTACGGCGGTCCCGATGGATATCACCGTTCGAAGATAACAGCGTAATGGAGCATCTTCATGATCAGGACAGGACTTAAAGCCATCGTCTTCGCAACAGTGGTCGGAGGTCTGGCTGCCCCCTCTTCGGCCATTGCCGGACCGACGCTCGACGCGGTCAAAGCTCGCGACAAAGTAATCTGCGCGGCCAACGGCAATCGCGCCGGTTTCTCCTCACTCGACGACAAAGGGCGCTGGACAGGGATGGACATCGACACCTGCCGTGCCGTTGCCGCGGCCGTCCTTGGCGACGCTGACAAGGTGGCCTTCGTGAAGTCCACCACCCAGACCCGGTTTACAGTGCTGCAGACCGGTGAAGTGGATGTGGTAACCGCGAACGCCACCTGGACACTGTCCCGGGACGCCAAGCTGGGCGTCGACTTCGTGACGACCACCTTCTATGACGGCCAGGGCTTCATGGTGAACAAGCAGTCGGGCGTCAAGAGCGTCAAGGAACTCGACGGCGCAACGGTCTGCGTGCTGCCGGGCTCGACCTCAGAGAAGGTCGCCGGCGATGTCGCGCGCGCCAACGACATCAAATTCGAAATGCGCGCTTTCGAGGACAAGAAGGAGTTGAACAAGGCCTTCTTCAGCGGGCGCTGTGATGTTCACGTTCAATCGACGTCGGGACTGAGCGCGGCGCGCGCAGCCGTCGCCCCCAACCCGGATGACTACATAATTCTTCCCGGGATCTACGGCAAGGACCCCATGGGGCCGGCGGTACGTCAGGGCGACGCTCAGTGGAAGGATATCGTCAGCTGGACCATCTACGCCCTTCTAGAAGCGGAGGAGATGGGCATCACGTCGAGCAACGTCGATGAAATGCGCAAGAGCAAGGATGCCAACATTGGACGCGTGCTGGGCGCAACCGACGATCTTGGCGGGGCCTTGGGGCTGGACAAGGACTGGGCCTATCGCGTGATCAAGCAGGTCGGAAACTACGGCGAAGTCTTTGAGCGCAACGTAGGCGCAGGGTCGAAGCTCAAGCTCGTGCGCGGGCTGAACGATCTTTGGCGTGATGGTGGCCTGATGTACGCGCCGCCATTCAAATAGAGCACTAGTGGCTGTGACCTGCAGGAAGTTGCCCGAGCCCTTGCGGTTCGGTCTTGCGGGTCGCTGCCTCGGTCCCGGGCCCACTGCGTCGTGGCCGGGACCACGAGCATGATTGCCGATCGCTCCGAGAAGCGAGGCCCGCTGCCTCGCCAGCGCGCGCGCGCCTTGGCAGGCTTGTGGCACAGCATCGCGTTCCGGAACCTGCTCTACCAGGCTCTGGTGCTTTCCGCGCTGATCGGCACGGCCGTCTACCTGGTCGGCAACGCCCAGGACGCCATGAAGTCGCGCGGAATCGCCACCGGTTTTGCCTTCTTGTTCGAGCAAGCTGGCTTTCCGATCAGCGAAGGGCTTTTCGACTTTCAGCCCACCAACAGCTATCTCCAAGCCTATCTCGTCGCCATCTCAAACACGCTGACCGTTTCGGTCGCCGGTATCGTCTGCGCCACGGTGCTCGGCACGGTCATCGGTATCGCCCGGCTGTCGCACAATTGGCTCGTCGCAGGCCTGGCGTCGATCTACGTTGAGGCCTTCCGCAACACGCCCCAGCTTCTGCAGATTATTTTCTGGTACACTCTGATGACGCGGCTGCCGCCGCCGCGTCAGGCATGGTCGCTTTCGGATTGGGCCTATCTGAGCAACCGCGGACTGGTCACGGCTTGGCCCGCAGACGCCGCCCTGCTCTGGGTCTCGATCGCGCTGGCGACCGGCTTCGCGCTTTGGGGTCTGAGCCGCTGGAGCGACCGGCGTCGCCGACACGCCGGCCGCGCCATCTCGGTGTTTTGGCCCTCCGCGGCCCTTGTCGTCGGTCTCTCCCTCGTCGTCTGGCTTGCAGGCGGGACCCTCACCGACTGGGAGATCCCGGTCTTGCGCGGGTTCAACTTTGCCGGCGGCATTACACTGTCGCCCGAGTTTATCGCGCTGCTCTTGGGTCTCTCCCTCTATATTGCAGCCTTCATCGCGGAAATAGTCCGATCGGGTATCCAATCGGTTGGACGGGGCCAGATCGAAGCTGCACGGACCATCGGACTGCGCAGGCTGGATCTTTACCGCAAGGTCATCCTGCCCCAGGCCTTGCGGGTCGTTGTCCCACCCGCCACCGCCCAATACATCAGCCTTGCAAAGACCAGTTCGCTTGGTGTCGCCATCGGCTACCCGGAACTCTTCAACATCACCAACACGGTCATCACGCTGTCCGGCAACACCATCGAATGCGTCGTGATGATGGCAGGCGTGTACATATTGATCGCCTTCGCGATCGCGGCTTGTTCGAATCTCTACAACCGCTCCATACAGTTCCGGGAGCGTTAGTGTCATGGTCGAGATTGAACGCGCCCTGCGCCCAGCCCCGATGCCGCGCCCGAAGCGCCCCCCTCCGGCGGCAAGGAGCAGTCCGACGGCCTGGCTGCGGCGCAACCTGTTCAATGGCCCTTACAATACTGCCCTGACCGTTCTCGTCGGCCTGGCTCTGATCCTGATCCTGCCGGATCTGCTGCGCTGGGCCTTGCTCGACGCCGTCTGGGCAACCGACGATCCGCGCACCTGCCGCGCAGCCACCGGCGCCTGCTGGGCAGTCGTCGGCAAGAAGCGCTGGGTCATGCTGTTTGGTACCTTTCCGTACGAGGAGCAATGGCGCGCCGTCTTGGCCGTCGCACTCATGATCGGCTTGGCCGGAACCTCGGCCTTTCGGCGGTTCTGGTCCTACAGGCTCCTGGTGGCTTGGGTCGCCGCTTTGGCTGTCGTCTTGACTCTGCTGCTCGGCGGCATCTTCGGTCTGGCACCAGTGAGCACACACCAATGGGGCGGGCTGCCTCTCACACTTCTGCTATTCTTCGGCACGGTGGTGTGCGGCCTACCGACCGCCATTCTCTTGGCACTCGGGCGACGTTCCCGCCTGCCCGTCATCAAGGCGCTTTCGATCGGCGTCATCGAGATCGTGCGAGGCACGCCCCTGCTCGTCGTGCTCTTCATGGCGTCATTGCTTTTTCCACTGTTCGTACCGGAAGAGCTGACGATCGATAAAGTGCTGCGGGCGCAGGTGGCTCTGATCCTGTTCTTCGGGGCCTATGCAGCCGAGATCGTTCGCGGCGGCTTGCAGGCCATTCCGGACGGACAATATGAGGCCGCCGATGCGATCGGCCTCAGCTACTGGCAAAGGACTCGCAGAATAATCCTGCCGCAGGCGCTCAGAATCGTCCTCCCCGCACTGATGAACGACATCATCCGGGCGTTCAAGAACACGACCTTCGTCAGCATCATCGGGCTCTTCGATGTGCTCGGCGCCACCAAGGCAGCGCTCGAGGATCTCGACTGGGTTCTCTTCGCGCCGGAGGCCTACCTCTTCGTCTTTCTTCTGTACTTCGTGTTTTGCTTCAGCATGTCGAAGTACAGCGAAAGTGTCGAACGGGAGCTGCGCAAGGGAAGGAACTTCTAATGCCCCGGGAACACCCGCAGGCAACGAACGGCCTCGGCTCGATGCTGGAACTCGTGAACGTCAACAAGTGGTTCGACACTTTCCATGTCTTGCGAGATATCAACCTGCGCGTGGGCCGTGGCGAGCGCGTCGTGGTCTGCGGTCCGTCGGGGTCCGGCAAGTCGACCCTGATCCGCTGCGTCAATCGCCTGGAAGTTCACGACGAAGGCAGCGTCATCGTCGATGGGATCGAGCTGACAGACGACATGCGACGGATCGAGTTGGTGCGCCGAAAAGTCGGCATGGTATTCCAGAGCTTCAACCTCTTCCCGCACCTGACGGTCTTGGAGAACCTCACCCTCGGCCCGAATCTCGCCCAACGCGTCCCCCTGCATGAAGCGGAAAGCCGCGCCATGACTTTGCTGGAGCGCGTGCGCATCCCCGAGCAGTCCGCGAAGTATCCGGGTCAGCTGTCGGGCGGACAGCAACAGAGGGTCGCAATCGCCCGGGCTCTTATGCTCCGGCCCGAGCTCATGCTTTTCGATGAGCCGACCTCAGCTCTGGACCCGGAAATGATCAGCGAGGTCCTTGAGGTGATGATCGAGCTCGCCGAAGCGGGCATGACGATGATCGTCGTTACTCATGAGATGGGTTTCGCGCGCCGCGTCGCCGATCTCATGGTCTTCATGGACGATGGCGAAATCGTCGAGGCGAGGCCGCCGGATCAGTTCTTCACGGACCCGAAGAACGAGCGGGCACGTCTGTTTCTAAGTCAGGTGCTTAGTCATTGACATTACGAACTTCAATGGGAGCATCCCCATGTTCGACAGGTCAATCCCGATACAAGCCGGCATCGTTGCTCCGGTCGATCCGTACGCCAGGTCACCGCTTCTTGCCCGGTGGCTCTCGCTCTGCTCAAAGCGACAACGGGCTGCCGGACGCATGACCCTGTCGGCCGGCCGGACTGGATCCCGCGACCCGGGTGCCGCCTTCGACCGGCCGTATCTTGAAGGTGAACTTGGGAAGGGCATCCGATCGAGTGGACAGCCGCAGGGCCGGGAATACAAGCGGTCCGCCCTCCGCCCAAAAAAGACCTTCGGCGGCCCTGCTCAAGATGGGCGCTTCCATCTTGCCCACTAAGGCGGCCTCGCTTCCGGACTGGCAGGCGATCCGGCGTGAGTTTCCGGCGACTGAACACTACGTTTACCTGGACACCGCCCGCAAAGCCATTCTGCCTCGATTGGTCGAGGTCGCCATGCGGGATTGGCTGGCCGACATCAACGAGCGCGCCGGCGAGGCCGCGTTTTCCATGGAGCAGGTGGAACAGACCCGAGAGGTGGTCGCGAAGGTCTTCGGCGCGCAGCGCGATCAGATCGCCCTTGTCAAGAACACGTCGGAGGGGCTGAACATCGTCGCTCAGGGATTTCCCTGGCAAGCCGGCGACAATGTCGTTGTCAGCACGCTGGAGCACAAGAACAACACCTTCCCGTGGCACCACGCTGCCGCGGTTCATGGTGTCGAAGTGCGCATCGCCTCCCCGGATGCGCAGGGGCGTGTGACGCTTGAGCGCTACCGGGAGGTGGTCGACGACCGGACCCGTGTTCTCGCGGTCGCCTGGGTAACCTACGGCTGCGGCCACCGCGCCGACCTGAAGCAATTGTCGGTGTTCTGCAAGAAACGCGGTATCAAGCTGGTTGTCGACGGCATTCAGGCGGTTGGCGTTCTGGCGAACCGGCTTGACGCGCTCGGTGCCGACGTGATCGTCGCGGGAGGGCACAAGGCGCAGTTCAGTCTGGCCGGTGCGGGCTTTATGTACAGCACCGCCGAGATGATCGAAATGTTGCGCCCACCCTACGTCGCTAAACTCAGCTACAGGTCCGACGACCATGAACAGCTGGTACCAGTTCTCGCCGCCGATGCGCACCGCTTCGATTACGGAAATCCAAATTTCCTCGGCAGATGGGTGCAACGGCGATCGGCGGAGTTCATCCACGCGATCGGCTTGGCCAATATCGAAGCCCGTGTCCGCGAACTGTCGACATGGTTGATCGACGGCGCGGAAAGCCGTGGCCTCACTGTACGCACACCGCGCCCCTGGATAGAGCGGACGAGCATTGTGAGCTTCGATGTCGGGGGCGAGGCAACCCAAGCCGTCGCCCGCCTCAAGGAGCAACGCATCATCGTCAGCGCGAAGGACGGATTGCTTCGCGCGTCGGTACATTTCTACAACTCCGAAGACGACCTCGGGCGCTTTCTGGACGCCTTGCAGGAGCTACAAGCCTCAGTGCGTGGCCGCAGGCGTCTGAAGGCATAGGAGATGCCCGGAGGCCCCGGCAGATTGTTCTCAGCCTGGCCCGGGCCTGTTCGCGCCTAAAGCGATGATCACATATTCGTTCTGCATCGATTGAAGTGGCTGAGATGAGGTCCTTTTAGGAGCCCAAAGGCCTTCCCGAAGCGCCCGGGGTGAGCACCGTGCTGTGTTGTTTGACGAGTGTCACTCTCGGCGAAGTTTGGGCTTAAAAGAGCTTACTATCGTTACGGTTGTGCTTGACATACCAGCCGTATTCCGGCGCAATACCCGCATGCAGAGAAAAACTCTACTGGATCGCGAGCTTGCGTATCAGAAGGCCCCGTGCGGGCTTCTGGACCCTAATCAGTCGGCGGAAGTCCGATGTTGAGCTCCAGTTGCCTTGGTCACGGAAGTGATCTGAGCGCTCTCGCGGAACCTGCTGACAATTCTGCCGGAGGGTCAGTCTGATGCCGAGCTTGCCCAATTGGCGCAGTTTCTGGGACCTCGCCCCCCCTCTCAAGGCTGCCAGCGCCTTGATTGACATGTATGGTGAGGCCGCGGCGACAGCGGCAGCTAATTGCGCGATTGCGGCGCGCGCCGATTGCCGGGACGCCGACTATCGCTTTTGGATCGCTGTGCTGGGGCTGGTCCAGGCCGCTGAACAACTTGCTGGCGACGCAGAGTAGTCATCGCCCGCGGACTATTCTACCGAGCCGCCGGCCCTGAAATGACCGGCTTTCTCAGGTAGCGCAGATTCATGTTCCGGTTGCCTTACTCGCACCACTTATCCCGGTTGTTCTAAGGCACTCTCAAGGTCCGCTTGGTTCCATCTCGGGAAGCAAGCTCTTTTCCTTGGCGGTTCCGACATCGGAATGGAAATGCGCACAGGCGATCATGGACTCCGCCGGATAGCGCGGCACACGGCCATAGGTCGGCTTGAAACCGAAGACGCCGCAGAATGCCGCCGGCGCCCGAATGGAACCGCCGCCGGCCCACCTTGCGCGGTCATGACGGCGAGTCGGCCTGCCACCCTCGCGTAGGCATCGCAAATCGCCGTGCCGGCGTTCTCGGTCCGGACCTGAATCTGCTGCATTCCCGTGTCGGTGACGGCGAGGTGGAAAGCGGAGGGAAGACTTTGGCCGACAACCAGGTCCACGCCGTGCCGCTCCAAAAAAGTAGCCATCGCTTCGGCAACCGACACCATGTTTGCCTCCCGAGATCGAATGCTTGCTGGGCCCTGCGTCCGCGATGCAGAGGCGGCCAGCGGTTCCCTTGCTCAACTGATCGTCTGTGCTCGCTCCTCAATCGCTCCCGCCCCTTCTGGCAAGCCATCGCGGGCCTCCTCCCATGCGCGGAGCTGCTCGGAGACCACTTTGGTTCCGAGCTCGATGTCGCGACGAATCGCCAGGCTAGCCTTCGCAGCATCCCTGTCGCGAATGGCCTCTATCAACTGAACGTGCGGATGGTTCGGGAGCGGGTCCCGATACTGGGACGCGTAAAGCAGATTCAGCAGCGGGCCGGAGCGAAGCCAAAGGGACTCAAGGACGCGTCCCAAGATCGGCATACGGGCCATCTCCACCAGAGCGAAGTGGAACACTCGGTTGTGCCGTAGCACGGCATCGAAACGGCCCGCTTTCCGAGCCGCCTCCAGCTTCTCGTTGGTCTCGACGAAGGACCGGAGCTGCCGATCCGTCCGCCAGCGAGCGGCCTCAGCCGCCGCCAAACCTTCGAGCTCCCCGCGGATCTGAGACACCTCCTTGTAAGCCGCCCGGGACAGTGCCGTAACCCGTAACGAGTGATTGGGCCTAAGGTCGAGCCCGCCTTCCGCGGCGAGCAGTCGGGTCGCTTCGCGAACCGGCGTCGGGCTGACGCCAAGCGCCACGGCCAGAGAACTGATCGTGATCTTCTCGCCCGGCTTATAGCGCCCACTGATGATTTCGTGCCTGAGCTCATCATAGACCTGCTCCGTGAGTCCAAGACCTTTCAGCTTCCTGCTCATGCGCTCATGCCCAAGCGGCGGCGCCGCGCCACTAGGTGGATCCCGGATTCGGTCGGATTGCTGAAACAGGCCCCTTGCGCCAGTTGCCGTTCGACCGCCGCAAGGCAATGGCCTTGGATCGATGCGGCAAGGTTGTTCTGAAGATCCCGATACTTCCGACCATCCACGTCGAAGACATTGGCCGCCTCGCCCCGTGCAAGGGAAAGGGGCTGCGGGGCTGTATAAGCCCTGTGGCGAGCGACACCGCCGGGCAGGACCTCTTGGGCGGGGTTAGAAAGCGCTGCTGACTTCGGCCGGTTGGAAGAACAACTCCGGGTCATGACAGATCAGCATCAATGTGGTTCTGAAAAATCATATATCATATATGATAATTGCGATTTCATGGCCACACAAGCCGGGGGCGCCAGACGGCACCGACTTGGGCCTGTCCTTGCTGAAAGTGCCCTCCGCTACTGGACTCCTACTTTTCTGCAGGCGTGCATTGAGGGTGCGCTCGCCGCCGCAGCGCCCGAGATTTCGAAGCCCTGACCGCTTTCTGTAGATTCTCGGGGGGTTGGGGCACAGGGCGGTGTTGCTGTCGCTGATTCGTTCATCGGCGAAACCAGCCTCAGTTGCAGAAGGGAGTCGAGCCAGAGTAAAGTCGCTGACATGGGATCAGCACAAAGATCCGGGCAGAAGAAGAAAAAACCGAATGGGAGGCATTCAATGTTGAGCGGTTTCAAGACCCTACCTGGCAAACTCGCTCTTGCGGGTTTCTTGGCCCTGGGCGTCGGCCTGATACCACCGTCGCTGCAGGCGGCAGATATTACGCTGCACGGCGCGACCCAATTCGACGACAAACACGCCTTCAACCGGACCTTGCTCAAGTTCGAGGAGCTGGTGAAGCAGTACTACGGCAAGCCGATCGATTTCGTGCTGCATCGCAATCGCGAACTGGGCCTGGAGAAGGACTACTTCGCCTACATGAGCCAAGGCATATCCGTGGACTACGCGATCGTCGCCCCGTCTCACATGTCGACCTTCTCCAAGAAGGCGCCATTGATGGACATGCCCTTCCTGTTCCGGGACCTGGGGCACTGGAACAAGGTGCTCGACAGCGATGCTCTTCAGCCCATCGCCGATGACGTGGCAAAGGCCGCGGACGTCATGCTGGTTGGCTATGCCGGCGGCGGCACCCGCAACCTGATCGTGAACAAGCCGGTCACCTCGATGGACGACCTCAAGGGCCTGCCGATCCGGGTCATGGGGGCACCGATTCAGACGCGTATCTTCGATGCCATCACTGCGGCGCCCACCGTAATCGCCTACAGCGAGGTCTATACCGCTATCCAGACCGGTGTCATCGATGCCGCGGAGAACGAGGCAGCGGGCATCGAGCAGATGAAGTTCTATGAGGTCGGCCCGGAGATCTCCCTGACCCAGCACGCGATCACCGTGCGGCCCATCGCCTTCAGCGGCAAGACCTTCCGGCGCCTGCCGGAGGACCTGCAGGCCGCGATCCTCAAGGCGGGCAAGGAGGCTGGCGCCCATGGCCGCAGCATCGAGTCCGGCGAGGACGAGGAGAAGCTGCGCCGGATGGAGTCGGAGGGCAAACTGAAGACCCATGCGTTCGAGGACAGGGCGAAGCTGCTCGAGCTGGCCGAGCCGGTCAAGGTCGAGTACGCCAAGGAGCTGGGCGCAGAGGCTGTGCTCGACACAGTGAACGCCATCAAGTAGCGCCATCTGTTTCTTCTAATCAGCGAAAATCGGCTTCGGGGGCGACGAGCACCCGGAGCCGATGCCTGATGTCCGATCCAATGCCAGCGACAACTCACCGGCGATGAAGAAGATCTTGAACGGCTACTACCGGGTCCTTCAGGTGGCGCTGACGCTGCTGATGGGACTTCTGATCGTGCCCGTGGCGCTGCAGATCTTCTCGCGCTATACCGGGCTGATCCCGCGCTACATCTGGACCGAGGAAGTGGCGCGCTTCTGCTTCATGTGGGTCGTAATGATCGGCGCCATGATCGCGGTTCGCGACGGTACGCACTTCGACGTCGATGTCCTGCCCGCTTTCCGGTCTCAGCGGGTCAATGCCCTGCTCAGGATCTTCGTGCACCTGGCAATGCTGCTGGTCGCCCTGATCTTCGTCACCTATGGCTACGACTTCGCCAAGTTCGGGGCGCAGCAGACCTCGGAGCTCGCCGGCCTGCCCTTGCTGACCATCTACATCGCCTGGCCCTTGGCGGGGGTCACTTGGGTCGCCTTCCTGGGCGAAAAGCTCATCGAGGACCTCAAGCTCCTCAAGCGGGGTACGCAGCCGTGAGCCCTGGTGAAGTCGCCACGATTCTCTTCGCGACCTTCGGGATTCTCATCTTCCTGCGCATCCCGGTCTCCTTCGCGCTGGGTCTGGCCTGCGTCCCGGTCTTCTTCATCGACGACCGCTTGACCCCAATCCTGCTGCTGAACGAGATGTTCAAGTCCTACAACGCCTTCGTGTTACTCGCCGTACCCTTCTTCCTGCTTGCGGCGAACCTCATGAACTCGGCCGGGATCACCGAACGTCTGGTCACACTGTCGCGGGCCATGGTCGGGCATCTTCCCGGTGGCTTGGGCCATATCAATGTCGTCGTCAGCATGCTGTTTGCGGGAATCTCCGGATCGTCGACGGCGGACGCCGCCGGCATCGGCTCTCTGCTGATTCCGCAAATGAACAAGCAGGGCTACAACACCAGCTTCTCGGTCGCCATCACCGCCTGCTCCTCGGTCATGGGTGTGATCATCCCACCCAGTATCCTCATGGTCGTCTGGGGCGGGCTGATGACGGTCTCGATCGGCGGTCTGTTCCTGGCCGGCGTGGTTCCAGGGGTGCTGATCGCGCTGTCGCTCATGGCGACCGTCTATACCTACGCCAAGATCAACGGCTATCCTGTCTATGGGCGCGCATCCCTGCGTGAATTCGGCGCCGCCTTCGCACAAGCTTTCCTGGCGCTCATGACACCGGCAATCATTGTCGGCGGCATCGTCGGCGGCTTTTTCACGCCGACCGAGGCCTCGGTGATCGCGGTCATCTACTCGATATTCCTGGGCTTGCTTGTCTACCGTTCGATCACCTTTTCCAAACTGCCGAAGGTGCTCTACGACTCGGCCCGCTTCGCGGCGATCTCCCTGTTCTGCATCGGCACTGCCTCCGCATTCGGCTGGGCGCTGGCCTATTTCCAGGTGCCGAGGGCCATGGTCAACGAGATGGCAGCCTGGGGACTTGGGCCGGTCGGCACCGGCTTTATGGTCGCCATCGCCTTTCTGGTGATCGGCATGTTCATCGATGCCATCCCAGCCATCATCATTCTCGGCACGGTGCTTTGGCCGGTCGCCGAAGCCGCTGGCATGCACCCCATCCACTTCGCGATGATCGGCATCATTTCCCTGGCCTTCGGATTGGTGACACCACCCTATGGGCTGTGCCTTCTGATCGCCTGCTCGATCGGCGAGATCAAGGTCGTCAGCGCACTGCGTGACGTCACCATCATCCTGGTACCGATGGTCTTGGTGCTGACCTTCGTGATCCTCTTGCCCGATGTGATTTTGGCCCTGCCGCGCCTGGTCCTGCCCAGGTTCGTCAACTAGCGGTGAGGCATGCGCGGTCGGAGGATGGGCTCGCCCTTTACACTGATACGGTGCAGCAGCCGCGTATCGCGGGGACCCGTCGCCGGCGGAATGAGCGTCGCGGCGTGGAGCGTCGAGAAGTTGTCCCAGGCGACGACGTCACCTGCCTCGTAGTGGTGGCGATAAACGAAGTCGGATTGGGTCGCGTGCGCCCTCAGCTCGTCGAGCAAGGTGACGGCCTCGTCGTCCGGCAAGCCGACGATGGCAAAGGAACTCCCGGCAACCGCATAGAGCGCCTTGCGTCCGGTGACGGGATGGCGGCGGACCAGCGGATGGTGGACCTTCGCCGCCTGCTGCTTTTGATCGTCGGTCAAGGCAAATGCCGAAGTCCGCGAGGACTCCTCGAGGTCCGCGCGATTGCCGTAGTGATGCAGGACCGTCAGGCGGTCGATCCTTCCTTTTGTCTTCTCCGGCAATGTCTCGTAGGCCCGGTACATGTCTGCAAAGCAGGTCTCGCCGCCCTGCTCGGGCGCCTGGATCGAATAGACCAGGGTGACGGCGCCCGGCTCTTCCTCATAGGACATGTCCGTATGCCAATAGGCTGCGCCGTCATAGACACCCGTCGGCTCCCCGTCTTTGAAGACATTGGACAAAGGCAGGATCTCTGGGTGCTCCGGGTGGCGCAGATGACTAAGGATGTGAGGCTGCGGGCGCCCGAAAATGCGCGCGAAGCCGGCGAACTCACCGGGCGTCAGTGTCTGATTCGGAATCACAATGACCTGATGGGCATAGAATGCCGCGAGCAGCGCCTCAATCGCTGCATCGCTCCCAAGCGCGGCGACATCTGTATCGAGAATCTTGCCGCCCAGGCCCCCGGAAAGGCTATGTACCGCGTTCATCTTTCCCAACCGCGCAGGGTCATTGATGTCGAACGTGTGAAGACTAGCATAGGCCGGGTCGCCAAGCCGGAGGATGGCTTGCGCCTCGATGGGCGGCGCTATATCACCAGCTCGGGTCGCTCCGTGCAAAGGCCTTGTGGCGAAGGCATCACGGATGCTGCGGCCGGCGGTCTTGGACAAGGTCAAAAGGGGAAGCCGTCATGAAGAAGATCCTGATCACGGGAGCCGCCGGTCAGATCGGCAAGGTCCTGCGCAAGGGCTTGAAGGGCAAGTATCGGCTGCGCCTGCTGGACCTCCAGGCTATTGAGGACGAGGTCGAGGATGAGGAGTCCCTGAGCGCCGACCTGACCGACCTGGACGCGCTTTGCGGAGCGATGGACGGGATCGATGGCGTCGTACATTTGGGCGCAGTCTCAGTCGAGGATTCCTGGGAGCAGATCCTGCCGAACAACATTGTCGGCACTTACAACCTCTTCGAAGCGGCCCGCCGCCGTGACGTCAGACGCATCCTCTTCGCCAGCAGCAATCACGCGGTCGGGTATTACCGTCGCGACCAGGTCATCGGCACCGACGTGACGGTTCGCCCGGACGGTCGTTACGGCGTCAGCAAGGCATTCGGCGAGGCGCTGGCCAGCCTCTATGCCGACAAGTACGGGCTCGAAACCTTCTGCATGCGCATCGGCAACGTCGCGGAGAAGCCCATCGACGTCCGACGCCTGTCGATCTGGATCAGCCATCGGGACCTTGTGCAGCTTGTCGAACTCGGCCTGGAACGGCCGGATCTCCATTTCGAGATCGTCTATGGCATGTCCGACAACAGCCGGTCGTGGTGGGACAATTCGAACGCTCTGCGCTTGGGCTACAAGCCGCAGGACAACTCGGAAGACTACGCCGATGAAATCATCGCCAAGGAGCCACCGCATGAGCCCGGCGATCGCCAGCATGTCTTTCAGGGTGGCGGCTTTGTCGACCTCGAATTCGGCGGCGATCCGAGCAAGGCAAAACGCTGACGCTTTGGAGTCCTTACAGGCGGAGAAATCGGAATGTCAGATCCTCAACAGGGGCCGGCCTTGAAGGCGCCATCCGGAGCCTGCGATTGCCATATGCACTTTTATGGGCCGCGGGACCTCTATCCCCTCGCACCGACCTGCCCTATCCCGCCGCCAACCGCATTGCCGGAGGACTACCTTTCGGTGATGGCGCGTCTCGGGTTGGAGCGCGTCGTCGTCGTGCAACCGAGCGCCTACGGCATGGACAACCGCTGTACGCTCGACGCGATGGAGACCTTGGGCGACAAGGCGCGCGGCGTGGTCGTGGTCGATAGTTCCGTCGGGGACGACGAACTCGCGGAGCTGACGGCGGCGGGCGTACGGGGGATTCGCTTCTTCATGCTGCCCGGCGGCGTCTTGCCGTGGGAGGCGCTCGAGGTCATGGCGGCACGCGTCGCGACCTTCGGCTGGCACGTCCAGCTCCAGCTGAATGGCCTGGAACTTCCCGAGAGGCTGGATGTCCTGCGCCGCCTGCCGGGGACCCTCGTCATCGACCACAACGGCAAGTTCCTGGAACCGGTTGCCGTCGACCATCCGGCCTTCAAATCGCTCTTAAGCCTGGTCGAAGGCGGGCGCTGCTGGGTGAAGGTCTCGGCGCCTTATGAGACCTCCAAGCTCGGCCCGCCGCTCTACGAGGACGTCGGCCGACTGGCCAAGGCGCTGATCAAGGCCGCGCCTGAACGCATGCTTTGGGCCAGCAACTGGCCGCATCCGACGGCGCAGGATGACCCGCCGGACGACGCGGCGCTGCTCGACCTACTGCTCGACTGGGTCGAGGATGACGCCCTCCGCAATCGCATTCTGGTCGACAACCCAGCCGCGCTTTACGGCTTCGATCCAGCGTCGTGAGCCAATTGCAAAGCGGGACGACTTTCATTTTCTAACGACCGAGACCAGGGCCGCCAGGCAGGCCATCGCGGAGCCGGGCGAAACCATCGCCGGGAACGTGTGCGCCGGCCCAAGGCGGGCCTTCCACAAGTCGATCGAACCCAGGCGAGGTAAAGCTATGGACCAAGACCGCCCGACCGAGGAGACCCTCGACGCGCTTCGGCGCTACGACACCCCGACAATTTGCAATGCTCTGGAGCTCGTGGTGCCGGAGCGTCGCGCGACGGGCTTTACGACCCAACCCTTGGTCTGCGTGGATCCGGCGCTGCCGCCCCTCGTCGGCTTCGCCCGCACGGCCACGATCCGTGCGGTCGAAGTCTCGGATTCGGCACCGGAGGAGCTACGCGCGAAGCGGGCGGCCTACTATGAGTACGTCGCTGCCGGCCCGCGCCCGACGATAGCGCTGATCCAGGACCTCGATCCCCGGCCCGGATTCGGCGCCTTCTGGGGCGAGGTCAACAGCAACATCCACAAGGGCCTGGGCTGCCTGGGCGCTGTCACGAACGGTTCTTTCCGCGACATTGACGATCTCGCAGCGGGCTTTCAGATCTTGGGTGGGATCGTCGGCCCAAGCCATGCGCATGTCCACATCGTCGACTTCGGCGGTCAGGTAAACATCTGCGGCATGACAGTCCGCGACAATGATCTTGTCCACGCCGATCGGCACGGCGCCGTCGTGATTCCCCAATCGGCAGCGGCGGCCTTGCCCGACGCGGTCGATCTGGTGGCGCGGCGCGAGAAGGTGATCCTGGATGCCTGCAAGGACCCGGACTTCGACATCGAAATGCTGAAACGCGCGATGGCGCAGTCGACGGAGATTCACTAGCCGGATACTCGAAAGCCGGGACTGAACATCTAGGGCTCAGCTGTCATCCATCTTGAGGGCGGCGATGAAGGCGGACTGCGGGATTTCGACGTTGCCGAACTGGCGCATGCGCTTCTTGCCCTTCTTCTGCTTCTCCAGCAGCTTGCGCTTGCGCGTCACGTCGCCGCCATAGCACTTGGCGGTGACGTCCTTGCGGAGGGCGCCGACGGTCTCGCGGGCGATGACCTTGCCGCCGATGGCCGCCTGGATGGCGATCTTGAAGAGCTGCCGCGGGATCAGGTCCTTGAGGCGCTGACAGAGCGCCCGGCCGCGGGACTCCGACTGGTTGCGGTGCACGATCATGGCCAGGGCGTCGACCGGCTCCTGGTTGACCAGGATCG
>CAJIAJ010000139.1_pt1 | contig 16329 bp, 19 predicted proteins | sample 9199121 | NCBI WGS metagenome assembly CAJIAJ01 (sample SAMEA7708267, study PRJEB35096) | sediment metagenome | biome: marine neritic benthic zone biome [ENVO:01000025]; feature: sediment [ENVO:00002007]; material: shallow marine sediment [ENVO:03000034] sea grass bed [ENVO_01000059] ...
CTCCGGCCTTCTGGGCCTCGGCGATGACGTGCAGGGCGAGCGTCGTCTTGCCCGAGCTTTCCGGGCCGTAGACCTCGACGACCCGGCCGCGCGGCAGGCCGCCGATGCCGAGCGCGATATCGAGGCCGAGCGAGCCGGTCGAGACGACCTCGGTCTCGACCGCCTGTTCGCTCTGGCCCAGGCGCATGATCGAACCCTTGCCGAAAGCGCGCTCGATCTGGCCGAGCGCCGCATCCAATGCCTTTTCTTTGTCCTGGGAATCCATATCGACGAGCCGCAACGCGTTCTGAGCCATGAGCGATTTCCCTCTTATCACACGACGGGCCAACCGCCGCAATTAATTAGCTGTACCTTGTTTGTTCTCTTCAAACAAGCGCAAATTAGATCAAAATGTGAACAAAATTTGAACTAAAAGGGACCGGCCAGGGGCGAGTTCAATCCCGTCCCCGGTCCGCAAGAGGGCCATCCGGGGTCCATCAGGCGCCGACTTCGTGCAGGACCTCTTTCACCTTCTCGGCGAACTGCTTGAGCGTGAAGGGCTTGGCCAGGAAGTGGGTCGGGCCCTCCAGGTCCAGGTTCTGGCTCAGGTTCCGCTCGGTGTAGCCTGAGATGTAGATCACCTTCAGGTCCGGCCGGTCGGCCCGCACTTCGCGGACCAGACCCGGCCCGTCCAGCTTGGGCATGACCACGTCGGTGATCAGCAGGTCGATGGGCTCACCGTGGTCACGCATGACGTCCAGGGCGTCCTCGCCGGAGCGCGCCTGCAGCACGTTGTAGCCCTTGTTGGAGAGCACCCGGGCGGAGAAGGCGCGGACCGCCTCCTCGTCCTCGACCAGCAGCACGGTACCGCGGCCGGTGGTGTCGACCCGCGGCTTCTCGTCGACCTCGCTGGCTGCCCCTTCTTCCTGTGTCTGCTCGTGGCGCGGCAGATAGATCGCGAAAGTCGTGCCCTCATCGACCACGCTTTCCACCGCCATGTAGCCGCCGGTCTGCATCACGATGCCGTAGACGGTGGACAGCCCGAGGCCGGTGCCGGCCCCGATCTCCTTGGTCGTGAAAAAAGGCTCGAAGATCCGGTCCATGTGCTCTTCGGGGATGCCGCAGCCCGTGTCCTTGGCCTCAACCAGGGCGTAGCGGCCCGGCGGGATGGTCTCGCGGCCGCGCTTGGTCGGCCGGGTCAGGTCGACGTCGGTGGTCTGGATGGTCAGCACACCGCCCTCCAGCATGGCGTCGCGGGCATTGACCGCCAGGTTGATGATGACCTGCTCCAGCTGGCCCTGGTCGACCTTGACCGGGCCGATGTCGCGGCCGTGGATCACCTTGAGGTCGATGCTCTCGCCGATCAGGCGGCGCAGCAGATGGGTCAGTTCGGCCAGGACGTCGGTCAGGTTCAGCACCTTGGGCTGCAGGGTCTGCTGGCGCGAGAAGGCCAGCAGCTGGCGCACGAGGTTGGCGGCCCGATTGGCGTTCTGCTTGATCTGCATAATGTCGGCGAAGGACTGGTCGCCGGGCCGGTGGCGCAGCAGCAACAGGTCCGAGAAGCCGATCATGGCGGTCAGCAGGTTGTTGAAGTCGTGCGCCATGCCGCCGGCCAGCTGGCCGACCGCCTGCATCTTCTGCGACTGGGAGATCTGGTCCTCGAGCTTCTTCTGCTCGGTGACGTCGATGAAGTGCGTGATGTAGCCCAGCGGCTTGCCGTCCAGCCCTTCCAGCCGGTTGATGTAAAGGGCGCAGACCACCTCGCGGCCGCCGGCGAAGCGCACCTCGATGGTCCGTTCCGCGTTCTCCTCGGCCGGGCCCTGGCCGGCCGAGCGCAGGGCCGTCTCGACCGCCGCGCGCTCTGCCTCGGCGACCAGCTCGACCAGGCCTGTGCCCTGGATCTCGCCTTCCAGGCCGTCGAGAAGGTCGCGGAAGGCCCTGTTGGTCTCGGCCACCCGGCCGTCGGTGCCGAGCAGGGCGATGCCGATCGGGGCCTCCTCGAAGAAGCGCTTGAAGCGCCGCTCGGAGTCCGCCAGGGCCTCTTCCACCGCCCATTCCCGCGACAGGTTGCGCACCACCGAGCGGGTGCGCAGCACCTGGCCCTCGTCGTTGCGCACCACGTCCTGGCTGATCAGGGCGGTGAAGGCGGCGCCGTCGACGCCTGAGAGGGAAACCTCGTCGCGCTCGGTCTCAGGGCCGGCAGCGAAGGGCACGTAGGGCTCGGTGGTCTCCGGCAGCCGGCCCTGGACGACGTCGTGCAGCCGCCGCTCGCCGCTCAGCAGGTCCTCCGTCGAGAGGCCCAGCCATTCGGCCAGGGTCTGGTTGACGAAGACGAAGCGGCCCTCGGAATCGACCGAATAAAAGCCAATGGGCGCGTGCTCCAGCAGGTCGACGAAGCGGGCCTGCTCCGACTGCAGCAGCTGCTCCATCTGGCGCGCGGCAGTGATGTCGTCGACCATCCAAAGCACGTAGCCCGGCCGGCCCTGCAGGGGGTAGGCCGCGACGTGGCGCCAGGCCTCCTGATCCGGCTCGGGTTCCGGTGCCTCGGCCTCCTCCGACGCGGGGCGCAGACCAATGCGGAATTCCGCGTGTCCGGCGGTCCCGTTGCGGGCATTGGCAGCCAGGCGCAGCACGGCATCGTGGGCGTCCGGATCCGCCTCGGTCTCCTCGGCCAGCAACTCGGGCAGGCCGCGCCCGGCGGCGCCGAAGAAGCGCCCGCAGGCGGGGTTGGCGAAGACCACCTGGCCCTGGGCATTCACGATCTGGCGTGGTTCCGGCACCGTGTTCAGGGTCGCCTCCAGGACCGCGGCGCGGCGCAGCATACGCAGGCTGAGCCAGCCCACGACCGTCAGGGCCGTTAAGCTCACCAGGAACAGCGAGGCCCAGACGTAGGTCGCGGTCGGCGTGGCCGCGGGATGGTGGTCGGCGGCGGCCGGCCCCGCCCAGAGCGCGGCGGGGACGACCGAGAGAAGCAGCGTGAGAAAGCTTTGAATCCTGCGCATCATCCTGGGCGCCTGGAAGCGATTCGGGCGCTGGCCCTGCGAAACCACTAGCACCCCCCTCGTCTCATGGCGAGTCCGGCCGCGGCGCGGACCGGGCGGCCACCTTGCCCTTGAGCCGCATGACGTAACCGATGATCTCGGCCACCGCCTTGTAGTGCTCCGGCGGCACCTCGCTGTCCAGCTCGACGCTGTCGTAGAGCGCCCGGGCCAGCGGCGGGTTCTCGACCAGCGGCACGCCATGCGCTTCTGCGGCCTCGCGGATTCGCTGAGCCACGGCGTCGACGCCCTTGGCCGTCACCCTCGGCGCCGCCATGGCCGCGGCCTTGTACTGCAGGGCGACCGCGAAGTGGGTCGGATTGGTGACCACGACGTCGGCATCGGGCACCGCCGCCAGCATGCGCCGCCGGGCCCGCTCCGCTCGGATCTGGCGCAGGCGCGCCTTGACCATGGGGTCGCCCTCGGCCTGCTTGAACTCGTCCTTCACCTCCTGCTTGGTCATGCGCATCTGCTTGTGATGCTGGAAGCGCTGGTACATCAGGTCGAGGATGGCCAGCACGGTCATGACCGCCAGCACCGCAAATAGGACCCGCTGGGCCATGCTCTTCTCGAAGTCGAGGAAGTCCAGTATCGGCATGCTGGGCACGTGCAGGATCATCTCGCGGTATGGCCAGACCATCAGGAAGGCCAGCGCACCGACGATGGTCAGCTTGGCGACGCCCTTGGCGAACTCGACCAAGGCCCGGCTCGAGAAGAGCCGCTTCAGGCCGCTGAACAGGGATACCTTCTCCAGCTTGGGCTTGAGCGGCTCCAGGGAGAAGATCAGCCCGACCTGGAGAAAGCCCGAAAGCAGTGCGGCGCTGACGATCAGCAGCGTCGGCAGGGCCAGGATCAGCGCCAGCTCCAGCGCAAGGTCGCGGAACAGGTTGCCCAGGCTGCCGCCGTCGACCGGAATGCGGTGCGCCTTCTCCATCAGGCCCTTGAGGGGCTCGACCAGCCGGCCCGAGACCCCCGGCGCCATCAGGCTGATGATCAGGGCGAAGGCCAGGATCATGAACCAGTGGGACACCTCCTGGGACTTGGCGACCTGACCCTTCTCGCGCGCATCGGCCAGGCGCTTTTGCGTCGGGTCTTCTGTCTTGAGTGAGTCGTCCTGGTTGGCGCTGTCGCTCATGCCGGGCCAGTCTCAGCGGGACAGCACGAAGGGCAGGAAGGTGTCCTGCAGGCTGGTTACGAACCAGCCCAGCACCGCCGGCACGGCCAGCGCCAGGATCGAGATGCCGACCATCACCTGCAGGGGCATGGCGATGAAGAGGACCTGCGCCTGGGGCATCAGGCGCGCCAGCAGGCCGAGGCCGAGGTAGAAGATCGTACCGACCGCGATGAAGGGCGTGGCGATCTGGATCGCCAGGAGGAAGGTCCGGGCCACGGTCTGGGCCATGACCTGCGAGAAGTCGGCCACCGGCGGCGCGACGCCCGGCGCGAAGAGCTCGTAGCTGTCGATCACCGCGATCAGCAGCATGTGGTGCAGGTTCAGCGAGATGATCAGCATCAGCGCCGTTACCGTCAGGAAGGTACCGGCGATCGAGCCCTGCTGCTCGGCGGTCGGGTCGTTGACCATGGCGTTGGCCAGCGAGCTCATGTAGGCCATCACCATGCCGGCCGTGGTCAGGGCGGCGATGAAGAGCCGCGCCAGGCTGCCCAGGAAGACCCCGACCAGGGCCTCGCCCAGGATCAGCAGCAGCAGGGCCGCGGGCTCGACAGGCAGCGCCGGCAAGCGCTCTGAAAGGGCCGGCGCCAGCACCACCGCCACCACCAGGGCGATGACCAGGCGCAGGCGCGGCGTGACGTAGGCCTCGCCGAAGGCCGGCAGCAGGGACAACGAGGCCCCGACCCTGACGAAGACCAGCAGAACCGCGAAGATTCCGGCGGGCAGGAGTTCCGAGAGCATTGCTAACTGAGGCCGACGATCCGATCCATCAGGCCCTGTGTAAAGGATATCAGGGTGCTGAGCATGAAAGGCAGCAGCACGAAGAGCGAGGCGAAGATCGTGACGATCTTCGGCACGAAGGACAGGGTCATCTCCTGCATCTGAGTCAGGGCCTGGAACAAGGCGATGACCACGCCGACCGTGAGAGCCAGCAGCAGCACCGGTGCGCCGACCTTCAGGGCGACGAAGATCGCCTCCCGGGCGATCTCTATGACCTCGGTGGAGTCCATGGTGTCTTTCGGTTCTTCAGAGTCCCTTGGGGCCGCCGCCCTAGATGGGCATGCGCAGGATTTCCTGGTAGGCCTGGACCACCCGGTCGCGCAGGGTGACCACGGTCTGCAGGGTCAGTTCGGCCTTGCTGACAGCGGTGATGACCTCGTTGATGTCGGCCTTCCCGGCGGCGGCCGCGACGGTCATCTTCTCGCCCTGGTTCAAGTTCTGGACCGCGCCTTCCAGCGCGCCCTGCAGCGCTTCGGCGAAGTCGGCACCGCCCGTCTTGCCGCGCGGCTCCAAGCCGGGAGCCTGCTGCTGCTGGGCGGCCCGGTTGTAGGCGGCGACGGCGTCGGAAAGATTCGCGGGCATGGGTCAGCTCCCTTCAGGTTCGGCCGGCCGGTCAGCGCAGCACCGCGATGGCGCGCTGCAGCATGGATCGCGAGGCCTCGATGACCTTCAGGTTCGCTTCGTAGCTGCGCTGGGCCTCGCGCATGTCGGCCATCTCGATGATGGTCTTGACGTTGGGGGTCCGGACATAGCCCTCGGCGTCGGCGCCCGGATGGCCGGGCTCGAAGCGCTTGCCGAAGTCGCTGCGGTCGGAGACCACGTCCCTCACCCGCACGGTTTCGAATCCCAGCGCGCGGTTGAGGCTGTTGGCGAAGCTGACCAGCTTGCGCCGGTAGGGCTGCTCCTCCGGGTTCTGGGGGATCGAATCGGCATTGGCGACGTTCTCGGCGATCACCCGCAGCCGCGAGCCCTGGGCCTTGAGGCCGTGGGCGGAAATCTGCAACGCCTTGACGAGGTCCATCAGAGCACTCCCTCTAGAGCTGCGGCTCAGCCGCCGCCGCTGCCGCCCCTACCGAGGGCCGTGCGGAACATGTCCAGATGCTTGCGGTAGAGGCCGGTCATCATCTGGAAGTCCATCTGGGTCTGGGCCACCGAGACCAGCTGCTGCTCCAGGACGACGGCATTGCCGGAGGGCGCGGTCTCATAGGCCGGCATCTTGCCGTCCGCCTGTTGCGGCTGATCCTTCGGAGCCCGGCTGGAGAGATGGGCCGAGTCGGTGGCGGCCATGCGGACCTGCGGCACCTGGCGCGCCAGCACCTTGTCGAAGGCATCTGCCTTCAGGTTCACGGGCCGGTATTCGGGAGTGTCGGCATTGGCGACGTTCTGGGCCAGAACCTCCTGGCGCTGCCCGAGCCAGCCCATGCGGCGTGCCAATATGTCGAAAATGGGCAGCTTGCCGAGATCCATCGGGTCCCCCGAAGCCTTGGAAATCGCACCACTTTTTTTGTGGGACAGGCAGCATTATCAGGCTTCCCTTGTTAATAATCGGTAAAACGGCTTAAATTCGTCTCAAATTGTCCCCAATGGGGTACCGGCCTCGGGCCGAATTTTGAACGGCGGTGCCAATGCTCTACCTGACACGAAAGATCGGCGAGTCCGTCGTCATCAACGAAAACATCGAGGTCACGGTCGTCGACATTCGGGGCAAATCGATCAAGCTGGGCTTTACTTTTCCGCCCGAAGCCTCGGTTTTGCGCCGTGAGATCTACGAGCGGATCCAAGCCGAGAACGAAGCCCAGGAGGCCGCCAGAACCGGTGCGGCCAAGGCATCGGGCAGCTGAAGGCTCCACAGCCTTACGCCTTCCTGGTTAAACCATTCGTTAAGCTTAAGATTTCATGATCCTCCCTGGCAGCGCCGCGGAGGCGCCGCCGCTGTTCCAGACACGACAGCCGGAGGATCGCGCCCCGTGGCAGCGGATTCGGACGACGCCAATCAGCAACCGAACGCGCGCCCGGCCATCGCCGTGGCGCTGCAGGACGGCCCGGGGGACTCGCCGCGCCCGCAGGTCACGGCCTCCGGCCGCGGCGCCCTGGCCGAGCAGATCCTGGAGATCGCCTTCGCCCGCGGCGTGAAGGTCCGCGAGGACGCAGACCTGGCGGAGATCCTGGCCGCCATCGAGGTCGAGAGCGAGGTCCCGGTCGAGGCCCTGGCCGCGGTGGCGGAGATCCTGACCCACGTCTATCGCGCCAACGCTGCCGCCCGCGACGAGCCGCCCGGCGAGGAAGGCGCCTCATGAGCGCGCCCAATCCGATCGAGGCCGAGCTGACGGCACTCTGCGAGGAAGTGCGCCGGCTGATCGAAAGCGCCGAGGCCGGGAATCCGGTCGATGTGACCGGCCTGGATGGAATCCTGCCCGGGCTCTGCGAGCGCGCCTGCACCGTGCCGCCGGCGCAGCGCGACGAGGTCATGGCCGGCTTGGCGCAGCTGGAAGCCGACCTCGGGTTCCTGGCCCGTGCGATCGAGCGGCAGCTGCAGAAGGGCAGCGCCACGGCGCCCGACAAGGCGGCGGCCGCCTACGGGCGGCCCCAGGGCCGGCCCGGAGATGCCTGAGCGGCGGGATTGAGAGGCACCTTGGACTTCGAGCTCTATTTCCGCTTCCTGCTGGCGCTCGGCCTGGTCCTGGGCTTGATCTTTGCCCTCTCCTGGGCGGTCCGGCGCTTCGGGCCCGGGTCCCGGCTGCTGCCCAACGCCGGCCGCGACCGGCGCCTGGCCCTGGTCGAGGTGGCCTCGGTCGATGCCCGCCGGCGCCTGATCCTGCTGCGCCGCGACGAGACCGAATACCTGGTGCTGCTGGGCCCGACCCAAGATCTGCTGTTGGACAAGGATTTCCAGGCGGCGCCGGAGAAAGAGCCCGATGCGGCCGGCGGCGAGTCCAAGGAGCTCAGCCTGGTGACCGGGAGCGGCCCGGCATGAGTCTGCGCCTCGCGCTCTTCGCCGGCGGCCTGGCGCTCGCCGGGTTGCTGCTGTCCGAGCCCGTCCTGGCCCAGACCGTGACCCTGGACCTGGGCGACGAGGAGCTGGGACCGACCACCAGTCGCCTGGTTCAGCTGATCGTCCTGATCACGATCCTGTCGCTGGCGCCTTCGATCCTGGTCATGGTGACCTCCTTCACGCGGATCGTCGTGGTCCTGTCCTTCCTGCGCAGCGCGCTCGGCATCCAGCAGACGCCGCCGAACTCGGTCCTGGTCTCGCTGGCGCTGTTCCTGACGCTCTTCGTCATGATGCCGACCCTGCAGACCGTCTACGACCAGGCCCTGGAGCCGCTCTTCGCCGAGGAGATCGACGAGATGCAGGCGGTGAACCTCGCCGCCGAGCCGGTCCGGACCTTCATGCTGGGCCACGTCCGGGAGCAGGACCTGGAGCTCTTCGTCGAGATCTCCAAGGCCGAGGAGATCGCGACGCCGGAGGAGACGCCGCTGCGGGCCCTGATCCCGGCCTTCATGATCAGCGAGCTGCGCCGGGCCTTCGAGATCGGCTTCCTGCTGTTCCTGCCCTTCCTGATCATCGACCTGGTGGTGGCCTCGATCCTCATGTCGATGGGCATGCTGATGCTGCCGCCGATCATGATCTCGCTGCCCTTCAAGCTGATCTTCTTCGTCCTGGTCGACGGCTGGTACCTGGTCGCCGGCAGCCTGGTACAGAGCTACGGGCAATGAACCGGGCCCGCCGCGGCGGGCCGAGCATTCCCAAGCAATCCGGCCGGCGCACAACTCTGCGAAACAGGTCCGGGCATGACCTCGGAGAGGTAGCTCGGGCCGCGGGAATGTCGGCTCGGACCGACGGCGGTCCCTAGTTCAGCTGACTGAGCTGGCTGTCGGCCAGGCGCTTGCGGTAGGCGGACAGGAAGGCTTCCGCCTGGGCCGCGCGTGCCAGGACCTCGGTGATGGGGGCTTGGCCCTCGACGCTCTTGTCGTCGGTCAGCATGGCGAAGGTCTTGCCTTCGGGCGCCGCCGCCATGGCCTCGCCGTAGCGCACCTTGAGGCGCCTCAGGCCGGGCTTGTCGCCGGCCAGGGTCAGGGCGACCGCCATGCTCAGCAAGGCGCTGCGCACAGCCGGTGACGCGGCCTGGCCTGCGGGAAGGTCTTCCGGCAGGAGCTCGCTGAGCGCTTCGGCCACTGCGGGCCAGCGGCCCTCGCGGGTCAGGATCTCGGCCCGCAGCTTGACGGCGGCTTCCGCCTTGTCGTCCTTCAGCAAGGCCAGGGCCTCCCCGGCCCGGTCGATCCCGGCCAGCGCCTTGGCACGCAGGTAGCGGCGCTCCCGTGCCAGCGGCGCCGGCAGGCTCTTGCCGCGGCTGTCGTCCAAGGCAGCAAGCGCCTTGGCCGGGTCGCGGTCCAGCAGCCGGATCAGCGCCAGGCGGGCGCCGACCCGGGCCTTCTCGAGGCCTTTGAGGCGCGCCTTGACCTGTTCCTCCAACAGGCTGCCGGCCTCGTCCAGCAGGTCCACCTCGACCAGCCGGTCGGCGAGATGGGTGATCATCTCGTCGCCCTTGGTCCCGACCGGCGTCAGCTCCTTGAACTCTTCGTAAAGGCTGAGCGCCCGCAGCGGCGGGACCCGCTCGGCCTCGCTGCCCAGGTAGAGGCCGGTGAAGATCTCCCGCATGCGCCGCCCGAGCGCCTCCGAGCGCCGGAATTTGGGCAGGTGGGACGCCGCCTGGCGCAGGGTGTTGAGGCTGTCGCGGTGACTGCCTTCGGCGAGGTAGAGGTCGGCGAGCCGCTCCAGCAGGGCGAACTCGAAGAAGTCGCCGCGCCAAGCGAAGCGCAGGCGCTCCAGCTCCGCGATCGCCTCGCGCGGCTCCATGCTCTCTTCGGCCAGCGAGAGATCGATCAGGGCCAGCCGGGCGCGGGCGCGCGACGGCGGATCCGGCCCATCGGCGACGCGCTCCCATATCCGCCTCGCCCTTAAGGCATTGTCTTGAAGTTTTGCCTGCAAGCCGTTGAGGAACTGGATCCTTTGCTGCTCGATAGCCGAGGGTCGATCGTTGGCCATGGCGGCGAGCAGATCCGTCACCGCCGCCGAGTCCTGGGTCTCCAGCGCGGCCTCCGTCGCCAAGAGGCGCAGCCAAAACCGAATGCCCCTGGGGTAGCGGGCCATGAGCTCCTCGGCACCGGCGAGTCCGGCCGCCGCGACCTCCCACTCCTGGGCCTTGGCCGCCAGGGCCGCGCGCCAGAGCTCGGCTTCCCACTCCTCCGCCAAGCCGGCATGTTCCAGCTCGACGGCGGCGCTTTCGTAGTCGCCGCGCAGGGCCAGCCCGGCACCGCGCATCAGGGTGATCTGCGGGTCCGTGGCGAGTTCCGCGCGTTGTTCGGCCACCACGTCCAAGAGGCTCGTGGCTTCGCTGGCAAAGCCGCGGGCAAAGAGGAAGCGTGCCAGCTCCAGCCGGGCCATCGGGGCGTCGCTTGGCGCACTCTCGGACACGCTGCGCTGCAAGGCTTGTTTCTGCTCCAGAAAGTCGCTGCCCGCCGGCCCCCGCCAGATTTCCAGATCAAGCAGGGGTTTGCGTAGCCCGGCGCGGTCGTCGGCAGTCAGGTCGACGCTGCCCGCGGACTGGGCGAGCGCGCCCCTGGCGGTCAGGAGCAGCTCCTTCGCGCTGTGCATCAGCTTGACGTCGTCTGATAGGGACTGCACGACAAGGCCCTGGAATGACTTGAGAATCCGGAATTCAGGAAAGGAGCGTTCGATGCCGGCACCGAGGCCCGGTGCGGCGACGGGCACGACCAGCAACTGGTCACCGAGGTCGGCGTCCGTGACCTTCAGAACCGGACCGGAATCGGTCAGCCGGAACAGCAGGGCCTTTAAGTCATCGCTCATCTTGGCCCGCAGCACCGACAGAGGCTCTATGGCCCTCCGGCTGAGCTCCACCTCCCAAACACCCTCGACCCGGCGCAGGGAGGGTTGATAGCCGGACGGCGCCTCGAAGTAGAGAAGCGTGCCGCCGGCCTGATCGATGCGCCGCAGGGGCCCGAACTCCGGCGCCAGGCGCTCCTGCAGGATCGGCGGCGCCGCTGTGCTGAAGGCCAGCCAGATGTTCTTGCCGCGCCGGAAGGCAGCCGCCCGTGCGCTCGCGGTCCAGGGCAGACGCAACCTGACCTCCGCGCCGGCCGCCATGAGCGGACCCGGCGCCGGCCGCACCTCGGCCTCCGGCGGCTTCAGCGAAACGACCTCCCCGAGCGCGTTGTTCCGGGCCTGCTTCTCCGGCTTCGGCGGGGCTGGGGACTCTGCCGCCTTGCTGTTCTTGACCAAGGGTGTGGGCTTGGCCGAGGCGGCAGGCGCCTTGTCGTCATGCAGGATGTCGAGGGCGACTTTGGGTCCGCTGGTGAAGTGCCGGACCTGAGCCTCGGGATGAATGACCAGGGTCAGCGCCAGACCGTCGAGCGCGAACTCGACCTCGACGTCGCTGACCTGAGGCGGCAGGCGTTTCCTGAGGCTTGCGATATCGATGCGGGCGCTGCGGCCGAAGCGGATCTCGGCCCGGCCCGCGTCGGCCTTGACCTCGTAGGACACGGGCTGCGGCCAGTCGAAGACCAGCCGACCATAGCCCGGATGCCGGCCGATGCGGATCTGCAGCCAGGGCCCGTCGGCGGGCGCCGCGGCCTTGGCCCCGGGCTTGGTGGACTTGGCCTTCGGTGCCTCTGCCTTTTTGCTTTGCGCCTTCGCTGCTTCGGGCTTGGCCTGGGCCGGTTTCGCCGCCGGCTTGGCGTCCTTCGGCGCCGAGGCCGCTGTCCGCTTGATCAGATCGACCACGACCTTCGGCCCCGAAGTGAAGTGGCGCAACTCGAAGTCGCCGAGCAGGGGAAAGGCCAGCCGGCGCTCCGACACCTGGCCGTCGGGCAGCCGCAGATACTTGCGCAGGCTGGAGCTGGCCTTGCTGAAATCGTAGCTGTGTCCCGGCGGGAAGATGAGCACCAGGCGTCCGACCTCGATGCGGGCGCTGTAGTCCACGCTCTTCGGCCAGTCGAAGACCAGGCGCACATAGTCCTTGTGCAGCCCGGCACGCACGCCGATCGCCTCCTTGGCGGCGGCCGGCCAGGCCGAGAGCAGCAGGAGCAGTACGACGATCAGGCGGGCGGCTAACCGGCTCATCGGACCCAGGCGTTCTCGTGGATGAAGATGTCGACCCGGCGCGCCAGGGCCTGGCGCCGGGCCGCCGGCAGCTCGGCCGGCAACTCGGCGTAGCGGCTGTCGCCGTGGCCCAGGGCCACGATCGGACCGCGGTAGCAGTTGCGCTGCAGCAGGGCGGCAACGGACAAGGCCCGGCCCAGCGACAACCGCCAGTTCGAGGTCCAGCCGATGCCCGGCGGGGTGGGATCGGCATGCCCGGCGACCTCGACGCGGTTCTCCAGGTTGCGCAGAATTCCGCAGATGGCATAGACGGCCTCGACCGCCGTGTCAGCCGGCTGCACCGAGCCTGGGGCAAAGAGCAGGTCGGCCGGCAGCGAGATGACCAGCCAGTTCCGTTGGCGGCCGAGGGCAGCGCGGGCCAGGACCGGATGGACGCCCATCTGGTCTTCCAGGACCGAGCGCAGGTAGTCCAGGTTGGTGCCGGGAACCGCCTGGGTCTTCTCCAGGTCGAGTTCGACCGGGGGCACCGCCACCTTGCCCGCCTCCACGCTGTTGAGCGAGACCGAGAGGGCGTCGGCCAGGTTCTGCCAGTCTCGGGTTTCGATCCGCGACATGGCAAAGAGCAGCACGAAGAAGGTCAGCATCAGGGCCACCAGATCGGTGAAGGTCACCATCCAGGCCTGGCTGCTATTCGGCCCTGCAGGCGCAGAGGCGGCCCGCGCGAAGAGCGCCGGCCGCGCCGCCACCACCTCCAGCTCCTCCGGCCCTTCGTCAGACATGGCCCGCGCCCCTCAACCCGCGTCCGCCCCAGGCTCGGGCTCGGGCTCGGGCTCCGGCTCGGCTTCGGCCGGACCCGGCAGGGTGAACTCCAAAATCACGCGGCCCTCCTGCCGCGGCTCGATGCCCATGGACAGCCGATCCCGCGCCACCTCGCGCGCCTCGAACTCCTCCAGCAGGCGGCTGATCCGGCGGATCTCCAGCAAGGTCGGCACCGGTGCGCCGAAGCGCCGCTCGCGCGTGGTCTCGACGCCGTAAAAAAGCCGCAGCCGGAAGTCCAGGCCGGCGGCCTGGCGGCGGCGCAGGGCTTCGCTGACCCGCTTCAGCAGCACCATGCGGCCGCGGCGCAGCTGGGCATTGCCGTCGCGGAACAGCCGTTGCGCCGGCAGCTCGAGGCGAAACTGGCCGGCCTGGTCGGATTTCTTGACCTTCACGGCCGGAAGCTGCGTCTTGAAGAGGCGCTGCAGTTCGGCAATGAGGCTCCGGCTGTCGTTTAGCGCGCCGACGGCGCCGCTGCGGCTGTCGGCGTTTCGGACCGACTGGACCTGGCCGTTGAACGCGTCATTGACGCTCTCCAGCACGCGTCGGGTCTTCTCGTCCTCGAACTTGGACAGGGTGTTCAGAAGGATGAAGAAGGCCAGCAGCAACAGCTTCAGGCTGAGCAGGGCGACCACGTTGAGGTCCTTACGCTGACCCTGGCGCGGCGGTTCGGCCCAGCTCATGACGATATCCTAATCGAAGCTTGCCAGAAGCGCGTCGATGTCGTCCTGACTGTTGGCGGAGTCCGGCATCTGCGGACCGTTCATCAGGTCCTTGTCCGGGCGCTCGTCGCCCAGCTTGCTGGCCGGGGCCGCTGCCTGCGGCCGCTCGCCTTCGCCCAGTTCCGAGCCGAAGGCCTCGAGCAACGCCTGAACCTTGACTTCGATGTGCTGCAGGGCGTTGACCACCTTGGAGATGCGCTGGCCTGTGATGTCCTGAAAGCTGCAGGCCTCGTAGACCATCGTCACCGCGTCGACCACTTTTCCGGAGGTCTCCTCGTCCATCTTCTCGGTCAACTGCTCGATCGTCTCGACCGCCTCGAAGATGCTGTTGGTGGCCTGCTCCGTCGCGCCGACGATGGCCTGCAGCTCGTCCGTGGCCGTCGGCAGGTGGTGGTCCGTGATCTCGTCCGGACGCAGCGAGGCGATCTCCGCCTTGGTCTCGTTGATGAAACGCGACAGGGATTCCAGTTCCGTATAGAAGCGGACGTTCAGCGAGCTGAAGTCGCCCTCCAGGCTGGTGACGATCGCCTGCACGACCTCCACCAGGTCCGCGGGCTCGACACCCGCCGGCAACCGTGTGAGAGCCGCGAGGCGAGCCTCCAGTTCGGCGTTTTGGACAAGCTCGGTCATGCCCGTTCGACCTAGAACTCGCCGATGGCCGTGGTCAGCTTGGTCTTCAGGGTCGCGGCGTTGAAAGGCTTGACGATGTAGTTCGAGACCCCGGCCTGCTTGGCGGCGACGACGTTCTCGCTCTTGCTTTCCGCCGTGACCATGATGAAGGGGATTTCCTGGAGCTGGCCGTCGGCCCGCACCTCCTTGAGGAGCTCCAGCCCGCTCATGGGCTCCATGTTCCAGTCCGAGATCACCAGGCCGTAGGACCGGTCCCGCATTTTCTGCAGGGCCGAGCTGCCATCCGTGGCTTCGTCGACGTTGTTGAAGCCGAGCTGCTTGAGCAGATTTCGGATGATCCGCAGCATGGTCTTGTAGTCATCCACGATGAGGATGGGCATGTTCTTGTCGACGCTCGACATAGGGCACTCCTGAGGCACCTGGAATTCCTTAGCCCGTTCGTTCTAATCCGAACGGCAGGGCGGCAGACTAGCGAGTTGCGGTTAATGTGCCGTAAATCCAGGAAGTTCCGGGACCACGCTGTGCCAAAAAAGCGGCCCCGAATCCTACTTGTCGGGGACCGGCAGCTTGTGACGGGCAGCCAGTTCGATGGTGATCTCCTTGGCGCGGTCCGGGTTCATTTTGGCCAGGATCGGGGCCGACTTCCGTTCCTTCATGCGGTCCACGACCTCCAGCAGGACGGTCATGTCCAGCTCCTCGAAGATGCGGGCGGCCTCCTTGGGCTTCATGCTCTCGTAGATCTTCACCAGGCTGCGGTACTGCGCCTCCTGGAGCTCATCGCGCTTGACCAGCAAGGTCCCGATCTTCTCCTGCAGGGCTTTGAGCTCGCCGATCCGATCCTCGATGCGCGACTCGGCCGCCGACAGCAGGGCTTCGCGCTGCTCGATCTCGACGCTGCGCCGCTCCAGCTCCTCGCGCCGGACCGCCAGCTTCTGCAGCAGCTCGATCTCGCTGTCGGTCAGGGAGAAGGGATCGACCGGCAGGGCCGCGGTCTGAGGCGCCGCAGCGGCGCCCTCCGCCGCCGCTGCAGCGGCTTCACCTTCCGCCGCCTGTGGCGCCGCGACCGGCGATGCGGCCGGAGGCTCTTTCTGTGCCTGTTGATCCGACTGCGCGGCGAGAGCCAGGCCCTGCCACAGGTCGCCGACCCGCACGCCGAGGGTCACCAAGGCCACAAGGATCAGGACCGGCAGGAGTCTCATCCGCATCTTCGGGTCTCCCTGCTACGCTATCGCATGCCTTCAAGGGACTTGAGCCAGGGCGCGGCGCCTTTCTTCTCCGCGCCCTCGTTGCGCGCCTGCGCCTTCAGGGCCGCGACCCCGGAGGCGGCGGCCTTCTCCGGCTTGCCTTCGCCGCCCGCGGCGTTGGGGGCGCAAAGACCGTCGGCCAGCTTGCTGCCTCGCTCGATCAGGAACACCAGGTCATCCGCCAGGGCCTTGCCTTGCTCGATGCGGCGGTCCAGATCCTTCAGACGCCCCTGCCCCTCGGTGCTGAGCGATGACAGAGCCTCCAGCGCATCCGCAGCCGCGGTCCCGAAATCCCTGAAAAGCTTATCCATCTCCGACTTGGAGGCGCGCAGGCGCGCCAGGCGGCGGTTGAGCACGGCGGCATAGCCGATGGTCGCCAGCAGCAGCAGGATGACGACGCCATCCATCAGGAGCGACAGGCTCAAGGGATCTCGCCCTCCCGCACCAGTTTGTCGGTGATCTGAACGGCTATGTTGCCGCCGCTGCGGCCCATGTGGCCCAGCGCCATCATGACCTCGCCGCTGCGCAGGCCGACCTTGGAAACCGGGGAGCAGTTGAGTTCCAGGCGGCTGCCGACGTTCCAGTTCATGACGTCGCCCAGGCGCAGCTCGAACTCGTCGAGGACGGCCTCGATCTGGACTTCGGTCTGCCAGAGCTCGGCGGTCAGATGACCTTCCCAGATCGAATCGCGGCCGAACTTCTCGCCCATGAACATCTGCAGCAGCAGCTCGCGCACCGGCTCCAGGGTGGCGTAGGGCAGCAGCAGCTCGATGCGGCCGCCGCGGTCCTCCATGTCGACCCGCAGCTTGGCCACGATGGCGGCATTGGC
>CAJIAJ010000040.1_pt1 | contig 16254 bp, 15 predicted proteins | sample 9199121 | NCBI WGS metagenome assembly CAJIAJ01 (sample SAMEA7708267, study PRJEB35096) | sediment metagenome | biome: marine neritic benthic zone biome [ENVO:01000025]; feature: sediment [ENVO:00002007]; material: shallow marine sediment [ENVO:03000034] sea grass bed [ENVO_01000059] ...
AATCCCTGCTCTGCAAGGTCATCACCAAGCCCTTCACCTTGAAGCAGATCTGCGATGCCGCCGAGGTCGCGATCACCGACGAGATGACCCGGCATTAGGGCGGATCAGGGTTGAATGGACTCATTCAATCCTGGGCCGCCCTGATTGCGGCGGATGCCGCAATCCGCCGCGAAGCGGGCGAAAGCCCTAGTGGCGCGTGAACGCCGGATTGAGCGTGTGACCACGATCAATCCGGAAAGGGCCTAGATACCGGGCGACGGCCCGCCGAAAAATGGGCTGGCCCGGGGCCAGCCCTTTGTTGTCGATCCGGTGCCGACTCAGGTTTCGATCGTCTCGCCGAAGGGCAGGTCGCGGAGGCGTTTGCCGGTGGCGTTGAAGATCGCATTGGCCAGGGCCGGCGCGATCGGCGGAACGCCCGGTTCGCCCACGCCCGAAGCATGCACCGAAAAGGGATGCTCCACGATGTGCGTGACGACGGTCTCCGGGAAATTGGTGGACCGCACCATGTCATAGTCATGGTAGTTGGACTGCACCACCGCGCCCTTCTCAAAGGTGATGCCGCTGTGCAGCGCGAGGGTCATGCCCATCACGCAAGCCCCTTCCATCTGGCTGCGGATCCTTTCCGGATTGGCGGCGAAGCCGCAGTCCACCGCCATGTGGATCTCCGGGACCCGGATCCGGCCGTCCACGATCTTCACCCGCACCGCTGAAGCGACATAGCTGACGAAGGAGCGATGGACCGCCAGGCCCAGCGCTTCGCCCGCCGGCAGCGCTTGGCCCCACCCGGCTTTGTCGGCGGCCAGGTTGACGACGTTCTTGAGACGGGCGGTGTCGATCGGATACTCCTCGTAGACCTCGCCATAGTCCCAGAAGTCCTCCGGGAAGCCCTGCGCCGGCGGATCGAGCACCCGATCCGACCCGATCAGCTCGACAAGCAGCTCCTTCTGGTCGCGTCCCAGCTCGTGGGCCAGTTCCGCGACAAAGGATTGCACGGCGAAGGCCCGCGGGATGTTGGACACGGACCGGAACCAGCCGATGCGCGTGTGCGCCATGGCCTTGCCGTTCTCGCAGCGCAGGTTCGGGATCTCGAAGGGCACATCGACATGACCCATGCCGGTCTCGATGAAGAACTGGTGCCCGCTGTCCGGCGCGAAGGTCGAGAGGATCGAAGGCGCGACCGAGTTGTGCTTCCAGCCGGTCACCTTGTCGTTCTCGTCCAGCGAGACCGAGATCCGCTCCACCGAGGTGGTGTGGTAGAAGCCGTGCTGGATGTCGTCCTCGCGGGTCCACTGCACCTTGACCGGCGCCCCGATCTTCTGGGACAGCAGCGCCGCCTCGGTGGCGTAGTCGGCCTTGGACTTGCGCCCGAAGCCGCCGCCCAGCAGCGTCACGTTCACGCGGACGTCGGCCGGGTCCATATTGAGCGCCGCCGCAACGTCGTTGCGCGTGGCAAAGGGGCTCTGCACCGGCGCCCAGATCTCCGCCTTGCCGTCGGCGACGTTGGCAACCGCCACCGGCGGCTCCATCATCGCGTGGGCCATGTGCGCCTGGTGGTACTCCCGCGCGAAGGTCTTGGCGGCGGCCGAGAAGGCCGCGTCGATGTCGCCCTCCTCGCGGAAGACCTGGCCCGGCTTCTTCGCGGTCGCCGACATTTCGGCCTTGTAGGCCGCAGAGTCGTAGCCGGCGTGCGGGCTGTCGCCCCATTCGATCTGCAGGGCGTCGCGGCCGACGATCGCGGAGTCGGTGTTGGTTGCGATCACCGCGATGCCGCCCAGCGGCGCGAACTTGGCCGGCATGATCGAGACCGGCAGCCCCAGCACGTGCTCGACGCCCGGGACCTCCCAGGCCTTGCTGGCGTCATAGCGGATCGGTGCCGCGCCGACCACCGGTGGCCGTGCGATGACGGCGACTTTCATGCCCGGCAACATCACGTCGGCGCCATAGATCGCCTTGCCGGTCGTGATGTCGTGCAGGTCGTAGATCGAGACCTTGCCGGTGCCGATGTAGCGGAACTCGCTTTCTTTCTTGAACTCGAGCTCCTCGAAGGCTGGCACCGGCTGGTCCATCGCCGCCTTGGACAGGTCGCCGAAGCCGAGCTTCTGGTCGCCATAGGTGATCTCGTGCACGCCGACCTCGACGTCGGACTCCTGGACACCCCACTGCTTGGCCGCGGCCCGGGCCAGCATGTGCCGGACCGCCGCGCCCATCTGGCGCATGGTCTGGATATGATGGCGCATGGAGCGCGAGCCGTCGGTGTCCTGGTTGCCGTACTTGGGCTCGTCACCTTCCGCCTGGCGCAGCGCCACGCGCTCCCAGTCGGCGCCCATCTCGTCGGCCAGCACCATCGGCAGGGAGGTGCGTGCACCGGTGCCCATCTCGGAGCGGTGGGCGACGATGGTCACCGTCCCGTCCGGGCCGATCTCGACGAAGACCAGCGGATCGGCAATCAGTCCGTGCGGCATGCTTTCGCCGCCCGTCGTATAGGGCTCGAACGCTTCGGCCGTGCCGGCGAAAGCGGCGACCGCGAAACCCGCGGCGGAGCCCTTCAGAAAGCCGCGCCGTGAGATGTTCGAAAGGACGACCTCTCCGGCAGGCGCCAGAGGGGCCGACTTCATGGCTTGTTCAAGGTAGTGCAACATGGCTCAGCTCCCCGTGGCCGCCGTCCGCACGGCGGCGACAATGCGCTCGTAGCAGCCGCAGCGGCAGATGTTGCCGGACATGGAATCGAGGATCTCTTGATCCGACGGTGCCGGCTTATCTTTCAGCAGGCTCGCCGCCTGCATGATCTGGCCGGCCTGGCAAAAGCCGCACTGCGGCACGTTTACTTCCCGCCAGGCGACCTGCACAGGGTGGTTGCCGTCGTCGGAAAGGCCCTCGATGGTGGTCACCTCTTTGCCGGCAACCTCGCCGATCGTCACCATGCAGGACCGCACCGCAACGCCGTCGACATGCACCGTACAGGCGCCGCAGAGGCCGGCGCCGCAGCCGTACTTCGTTCCCGTCAGGCTGGCGAGGTCGCGGATCGCCCACAGCAGGGACATTTCGTCCCGCCCGTCGAGCGTCCTTTCCTCTCCATTGAGTTTGAGCTTGGCCATGAAATCTCTCCCGTTGTGTTTTCTTGAGTGTCGCTTCCAAAGCGCCGGCGCACAAACCGAGCGTTCTTGTCCGCCCCCGGATCAGTCGTCGTCGTCGTCCTTGCCGGGTTTACGGACAACAAGGCCGATACGGTAGACGTCATCGATCTTCCCGACCAGGAAGACCGATGTCGGCAGCTTGCCGCTGCCGTTGATCGGTTCCTCGTCGTAGACCACGCGCACGCGGTTGGTCAGGGGCATGTTGACCGCCAGCTTACCCGTCGCCTTCGCGGCGGCCAGGTAATCCTCGGAAAAATCCTCGAAGGTGATCGAACGGATGGGCCGCCCGAGGCCGCGGCGGATCTGGAAGGCCACGATCCGGCGCTTGATCTTGCCGGCGTCCTTCCAGAAGACGAGCTCCTTGAAGCGTTCGTAGTCCTTGGTCTCGATCGCCTCCCGGATGGTCGAGACCAGGGACTTCGAGTCCCTGGGCAGCTCGACCGCCTGCGCAGGCAGGGATAGCAGAAGGACAGCGAGCCCGGGGGCGAGAAGCCCCCGGGCCCACGGCCTCGTAAAGAGGCCGAGCGCCATCACGACTGGTCCTTCAGGGCGAAGACCCAGATCACGCCGCCCTGCGGCACGTCCGGAACCCGGCCGGCCGGCAGCATGTCCTTCAAGAGGCCCTGCATGCGCTCGGCATCGACGCCCCAGCCGGACTGCACGGCGATGTACTGGACGCCGTTCACCTCGTAGGAAGAGGGCACGGCCGTCACACCGGAGTTGGTCGGGAACTCCCACAGCAAATCGCCGTTGGTGGCATTGAGTGCCCGGAACTTCCGGTCATTGGTGCCGCCCGTGAAGATCAGGTTGCCGCCGGTTGAAAGCAGCGGACCCCAGTAGGGCGTGTCGTGGAAGTCGTGCTCCCAGACCTTCTCGCCCTTGTCGAGGTTCCAGGCCTGCAGCTTGCCGATGGGCACGGGCTTGGAGGTGTCGATGCTCTCGTGGAAGCGCAGCGACGACAGGATCACGTCGATCGGCACGCCGATGTAGAGCTCGCCGGGCTCGCGCTCCTCGATCGGCACACCGCCGAACTCCGAGCAAAGGTTCTCGTGGCTCGGAATGTAGAAGAGCTTGGTATCCGGATTGTAGGCCTCCGGCGGCCAGTCCTTGCCACCCCAGAGGCTGGGACAGAAGAAGGCCGACTTGTTGGTGCCGGGCGTGTTGGCCTCGACGTAGCTCGGCCGCCCCGTTTCGGGATCGATCGATTCGAAGGCGTTCTGGATCACGTACTTGTCCGCGGCCACGAAGTTGATCGGGCCCTCGGACGTGCGCTCCAGCGACCAGAGGAAGCCGTTGCGGCCGGCGTGGACCAGACCCTTGATCTTCTTGCCGCCCCGCTCATAGTCGATCAGCAGCGGTGCGGAGACCTCGTCCCAGTCCCAGGCGTCGTTCCAGTGGTACTGGTGATGCCCTTTGATCTCGCCGGACTCGATGTCGAGGGCGACGACCGAGGTGGTGTAGAGGTTGTCGCCGGGCCTGGTGTCGGGCATCCAGGGCCCGCCGTTGCCGGTGCCGAAATAGGCCAGGCCGGCTTCCGCATCGTAGTTGCCCTGCATCCAGACCGAACCACCGCCGGTCTTCCAGCTGTCGCCTTTCCAGGTTTCGTGACCGGGCTCGCCTGGCCCTGGAATCATATAGGTCTTCCAGGCTTCGGCGCCGGTCTCGGCGTCCAGTGCGACGACGTAGCCGCGGATGCCGTACTCGCCGCCGGACACGCCGGTGACGATCTTGCCACGTGCCGCCAACAGCGACAGGGTCGAGTAGTAGCCCTCGGTGTAGTCGCCAATGGTGACGTCCCAGATCTCCTTGCCCGTCTTGGCGTCGAGCGCCACGACGGCGGCGTCCACGGTCGCCATGTAGACCTTGTCGCCATAGAGCGCGACGCCGCGGTTTGTCGGATGCAGCTGGAACAGGTCCTCGGGCAGTTCGCGGACGTAGCGCCAGATCTCCGTGCCGGTCGCCGCGTCCAGGGCAAGCACCTGGTTCTGCGGAGTCGAGACGAACATCATGCCGTCGTTGACAATGGGCGGCGACTGATGCCCCTCAGTGACCCCGGTCGAATAGGACCAGACCGGGACCAGGTCCTTGACGTTGTCGGCTGTGATCTGATTCAGCGGGCTGTGGCCCCAGCCTTCGTAGTTGCCGCGCCAGCTCAACCAGTTCTCCGGCTCCGGGTTCTGCAAGCGGGCGTCCGTGACCGGGTTGTAGTTCTGGGCGACGGCACTGCTTCCGAACATGGCCATCGCGAGCGCGGCCAATGTCATCGTTCGAGATCGCATCTCTCTCTCCTTTGGCTCCCGTTTACTGTGCGACTGTCTGCTTTATTGCTCTTACGAGTCGGCACACTCCCCCGAGCGATCCGTTACTTCTTGGCCCCTCCTGGCTTGCGTGTGAATCCCTCCAAACCGACGACGAATCCCTCGTCGTCCAGACCGAGCGGCACCATTGGCAGCTGTTTTTTCGCTGGCCCGTTCCTGACGCTGCCTTCGGACAGCGCGGCGAACTCGGAAAGGTGGCAGTGGCAGCGCAGGTGGCGCTCCTCCGCCTTCCAGGACTTGATGGTACAGCTGCGATGGGTGCAAAGCGCCGAATAGACCAGCACGCCCTCGGCGCTGCGCTCGCGCGTCGGCTCGTCCATCTCCTGGGGATCGAGGCGCAGCATCAGGACTCTGTTGAGCCGGTTCCTGCGGCGGAGGACCTTCTTGACCGGATCGAGGGGAAAGCCCTCGAAGGGCCGCGCCCCGACCTTCAGCAGCTCCGGCCGCAGGGTCTCGCCTTTGAGGGATCCTCTGACGATCTGAAAGCGGTCGCCCGCCTGCAGCATCTCGCGGCCCGGCTTGGCCGCAGCCTCCGATTCCTCCGGAAACAGGCCAGCGGCACCAGCGACCAGAGCCGCGCAGCCGATCAGAAGCTCGCGGCGGTCACTCTCGAACTGGCTTGAGTCGGAGCAGCGACAGACCGACGTTTCGCGCTTGTCGTCCTTGCGCAGAGTCCTGGGCACGCACGCTTCTCCCTTGCGCCGTTGCGTACCCGAGCCGAATGCTAACAGGGGCGATGCAGCTCTGGCGGCTGTCTATTCCCTCCCCGTTGCTGATATATTAGCGAGAAGCCCCGAGCGCGCCAATTGAAAACTGGTTTCGCAGCCTGCCGCTCACCGAATCTTGCGCGCATCGTGGCAAGACGGCCCACTTGCAGAGAGTCGTTTCGCCGTCAGGAGGGCTCCAGGCGGCGGCGCGGACCGAGCAGTCGGTCGAGACCGCGATCCAGTGCTGTGCGCAAACCGCGCAAGCGTAGCCGCCGCGACAAGCGAAGCAGGCTGCGTACCAGCTTTCGCCGATCTGCCGTCCAAGGCGTCGCTGAAAAGACTCCCCGCTCCAGATCGCGATAGGCCGAAGTCATGCCATGTTCCAGCGCGCGCAGATCGATCCCGGAGGCAAGGGCCCACTCGGACACGGCACGATAGAGCTCGGCCGGCTGGCCCGCGGCGGCACAGGCCTTCACAAGACGAAGGTCGCTGCGGGTCGGCCAGGCCTGCCAAAGCGCCGCGATCGCGACCACGAGCAGCGGGGTTATCAAGACGAAGGCCAGCAGGACCACGACGGCCAGTCGCTGCTTGTGCTCCGCCAGCGCGTCCGACATCAAGGCGGCGGCCAGGGCCCTTTCGTCGGCCGGCAAGGGTTCGATGCGCTTGCCCGGAAGGGCGGCGCGCATCTCCCGGCCCTCGCCCGGGTGCCAGTAGGCGATGCCGAGCGGGCTGACATAGGCGAAGTCGTCGGTCTCGATCTTCAGGTCCCAGGCCTGCGTCACCGTCGCCGTCACGCCTTCGGCTGTGCGTTCGGTCTTTGCCGTGCCATCGGCCTTCGCGACCGCGATCCCCCGGGTCCGGCTGTGCTCCAATTCGGGCAGGTGCGCCGCCGTCGCCCCGAAGGCCACCAGCGTGATCTCCCGCCGGACGACGTCGCCGAGGCGCAGCTCCTCGACCGGCTTGGACCAGGTCTCGGTCATCTCGACCCGTTCGCTGACCAGCCACCAGGGATCGCTGAAGCGCGGCGCAACGCCCGCGATATCGAGTCTCAAATCGTCGCTGCGCTCGCTGAAGGCTCGCTCTTGGCCGGACTCGGGTTCCACGGCGCCCACGACGAGGACACCGGGTACCTCCAGCAGACCGCTTTTCGTCGGAAAAATCGCCAGCGCGGTCTCGAAGACATAGCCGTTGCCGGCGTAGGAACGAACCTCCCGGGTACGCGGCGCCTGCAGGCGGATGACCTCGGCGTCGCGGATCTGGGGCAGGCGCACGTCCAGCGCCTCGAAGGGAAACTTCGAGGCGATCTGGACCTGCAGCACCAGCTGGCCCTGCAGGTAACCGCCACCGCGCAGCGCCGCCTCCGGCTTGAGGGTGACGCTCAGCTTCGGCACCTCGGGCATGACCAAGACCGGTTCCTGCGCCCTGGCCAAAAGCGGCGTCAGGATGCAAAGGAGGCAGGCGAGCAGGAAACGGATCATTGCGCCTGCCTTTCCAGGCGCCGCCGATAGGCCATACGCAGGCGGGCGGCCAGAACCTTCGAGGGATCGTCGACGATCTCGCGCAGCAGGATCTCGGCCGCCTGCGCGGACTCGCGGCGCAAGGCCACGGCGCCCGAGCCGGTCCGGGCGTCGGCCGTCGCGGCGCCTGCGTTGTCGGCATCGCTCGGGCCACCGAAGGCACCGTCCGACTGGGGCCGGTCTCCGCCGCGCCCAGCCAGGTCGCTGCGCCCGCTCTGGTCCGTGGTCGCATCGGCGGAACGCTGGGCGCCTTCGCGCGCGCCGCCCTGCTCGATCTCGTCGCTGTCGCCGGAGCCGCGTTCCGGCTGCTCGCGGTCGCCGTCCTTCCAGATGCCCCGGATGTCTTCCGAGCGAGCCTCGGCCAGAAGCTGCTGATCCAGCTCCTCCGCGCGCAGCACCAGCTCGAGGTTGTGCCGTGCGTCGGCATGCGTCGGATCGAGGCGCAGCACCTTGCGGTAGGCCGCCTTGGCGCCAGCCCATTCCTGGAGCCGCGCATAGGCATTGCCGGCGTTGTAGAGCGTCAGCGGGTTCTCTTCGCGCAGGAAGGCACCCAGCGACCGGCGGAATCGTCCGGCCCGATACTCCGCCACGCCGCGCCAGGCCGGGTCCTCGAAGAGGTAGACCGCCTCGCCGGCCCGGCCTTGCTCGAAGAGCTCCATGGCGACCTCCCAGCGGTCCGGCGGCCGCTGGACCTGCGGGATGAACCAGGCCAGCACCAGGGCAATCGCGGCCAGGCCGCAGAGCAGGCCGAGGCGCGCCGTCATTTCACGGCCTTTCGCCGGAACAGGGTCAGCCAGAGGAGCAAGGCCAGGGCCACCACCCAGGGCGTCAGGTCTCTATGCGCCGCGGGTCCGGCGGTCCGCAGCTTCTCTCCAACGACCTCCTCGAGTGCCTCGGCGATGGCGGCCAGGTCCGAGGGGGCGGCCAGCTCGGCGCCGAGGGCATCGGCGATGGCGCTCCAGTCCGCAGTCCCGGACTCCAGCGCGACCAGCACCCGCGGCCGGCCGGCGCCCTTAGCGCCGCGCGGCGTCCGCGGCGGCGCTCCGCCCGTCACCAGGACGACCTGGCCCGCGACGACGCCGGCGCGCTCCAGCACGGCCTCGCCATGGGCCGCGCCGAGCTGCAGCGCGCGCCCGGGCGTTGGCATCAGCGAGGGGTGCAGAACCTGCAGATAGCGGGAGACCTGCGCCCGGTCGGTGGTCAAGGGCACGATGTCGAAAGCGTCGCCGGCGACCGCGACAACGGCGGCGGGCACGCCGGGCGAGGCCTCCAACAGGCCCTGGGCGAAGAGACGCTGGTCTCTGACGTCGATCCCGGCGCCGAGGTCCAGGACGATGACCCGGCCCGAGAGGTTGCCGTAGTCGGCGGCCTCGTCCGTCTCGAGTCCGGGACGCGCCAGGGCCAAGACCAGCAGCGCCGCAATGGCCAGACAAAGGTTCAGCTGGCCGCCGCCCCGCTCGGGAAGGCGCCGCGCCAGGAAGGCGCGCAGGCCCGGCTCGACGATCCGGTCCCAATGACCGGGCAGATGGGACAGCAGCAGCCCGCCGCGCCGCCGGGTCAGCCGGAAGACCGCGGCCAAAGGCAGCAGCAGCAAGAGCAGAAGCGGCGCACCGAAGGTCATGCCTCGCGAAGCTCCTGCCAGGCGATGGGGAAGAGCAACAGGAGCGCCAGCGCCAGGGCGGTCCAGCTCCAGTCGGCCAGCAGGTGCGGCCGGTCGCCGTCGGCCGCGACCGGCGCCAGGCGATTGATCTCGGCATAGACCTGGCCGAGCATTTCGGGCGTGTCGGCGGCGAAGTAGCGGCCGCCCGCCCGCGCCGCGATGTCCCGCATGAAGCGGGCATTCGCATCCTCGATCTCGCGGGCGAAACCGACCATGTGAACGGTGATGCCCGCGGCCTGCGCCAGGGCCGCGGCGTCCAGGGCCGAGAGATCGCCGCTGTTGGCTTCGCCGTCGGACAGCACGACCAGCAGCCGCTTGGCGGGCGGCTCCTTTTTGAGCACCTGTACCGAGAGCCCGATGGCCCGTCCCAGATCGGTCTTGCGTCCCGGCAGGCCGATGGCGAGCTCGTCGAGCATCGCGGCGACGGCCTGCGTGTCGAAGGTCAGCGGCGCGACCAGAAAGGCGTCGCTGGCGAAGGCTATCAGTCCGACGCGGTCGCCCCGGCGCCTCGCCAAGAAGTCGCCAACCAGGTCGCGCACCACGGCGATCCGCTCGCTGGCGCCGCCCGCCTGGGGCATGTCCTTCTCGGCCATACTGGCCGAGAGGTCGACCGCCACCACCAGGTCGCGGCCCGTCGGCGGCAGCAGCTCGTCGGCCGCCGACTGCGGGCCGGCCAGAGCCAGCACCAACGCGAGCCAACCCAGCAGGCGCCACGCGAGGCCACGCGGGCCGCGCGCGCCGGCGCCCGCGCGCCTCCCGGACAGGGCGTTCAACCAATGCCAGACGCTGGCCGGCACCCGCACGGCGCCCCGCTCCGGCGGCTGGGCCAGGGCGAACCACGCCACGACAGGCAGCGGCAGCAGGACGAAGGCCCAGAGACGCGCGAACTCGATCATGTCCGCAGGCAGTCGCGCAGATAGCGCCGCAGCGCCGCGACCTCCTCGCTTCCGACCCGCTCCGGCGGCAGGTAGGCGCAATCGGGCGGGGGTGCAGCCTGCGACAGGCGGCCGACCCGCCGGGCCAGTGCCAGAAGCTGCGGCCATTGCTCGCGCGGACCGGCGGCGCCGTCGATCCGGCGGAGCCGCGCCTGGGCCTGACGGCGCCAGAGCCGGGCGCGGCGCCAGGCGAGGCCGGCCAGCAGCAGCAAGGCCGCGATCAGGAACAGGAAAGGTTCGATGGCAATCTCGAAGCCGCCGCCGTCGGCGACCTCCGGCAGGTGAATGTCCCGCAGGTCCCGCAGCAGCTCTTCCGGGGTCACGAGGGCGGCTCCCCCTGCCGCGGCAGCAGGTCGAGCGCATCCACGACCTCCCAGCCGAGATCCCGCAGGCGGTCCTGGCGCAGCTGGCGCAGGCCTCCCGTCTCGTCCTCCGTAGCACCGCGCGCCGCGATCACCGCGGACCTGTCTTCCCGTTCCAGAGCGTCGCGCATCGGATAGCGGCCCGCCGGCACCCGGCCGCGAAAGACCGGATCCTCGACGAGGAAGGCGCGCAGGGTCCGGTGCCCGGCCAAGCCGCCGGAAAGGCGTTTGAAGGTTTCGTCCAGCTCGCCGAAGTCGCCGACCAGGCAGATCTCGTCCGCCGCGCCCAGATGCGCGGAGGCCTCCAGCAGAAGCTCGGTGACGGCCGGGCCCTGCGCCTCCGCGAGACCGGCCAGGTAGCCTTCGCGCAGGAGCGCGAGCAGGCGAAGCACGTGGCGCTTGCCGCGACGCGGACCCAGCATCTCGGACAGCGAAGAGGCAGCCAGGCCCACCGGTTCCTGCCAGGCCTGCGACTCCCAGCACAGCCGTGCCGCGACCAGCGCGGCCGTCTTGGCCATCAGGCGGCCGCGGGTGCCGAAGAAGGTGGCCGGGGACAGGTCGACCAGGACCATGCGCGCGCGATGGGACTCGGCGGCGAAGCGGCGCATCTGAGTCTGGCCGCTGCGCGCCGTCGCCCGCCAGTCGATCCAGCGGATGTCATCGCCGCTCTGGTAGGGGCTGATGCCGTCGAAGTCCAAACTCTGGGCCCGGCCGCGGCCGGCCCGCTCGCCGCCCGGGCTGCGCCGGCCCGGCGTCCGGGGGCCGCGAAAGTGGCGCGGCTGCATGGCGACCAGCTCCGCCAGCTCGAGGTGGGTAGCCTGTGCCTCAGCCGCCGCCCCCGCACCGGACTCAAACCACATCGGTCCGGTCCAGCAGGGTTCGGATGATCGCATCGGGCCGCACGCCGTCCGCTTCGGCCCTGTAGTTGAGGCCGATCCGGTGGCGCAGCACATCGGGCGCCAGCGTCTGGACGTCGTCGGGCAGCACGTGGTCGCGGCCATAGAGCCAGGCCCGCGCCTGCGCGGCGCGCGTCAGGGTAATGGAGCCGCGCGGCGAGATAGGGTGCGACAGGTGCTCGCCCACTCCCGGCAGGCGTTCGGGATCGTCGCGGGTGCCCGCAACCAACCGCACGACGAAATCACGGATCAGGTCGGAGGCGTGCACCGCAACCACCTGCTTCCGGGCGCGCGCCAAGTCGGCCTTGCTGATCTGCGGACCGGCGGCCTCACTGTCCTCCGCCGCGAAGGACTCGACGGTTTCGCCCATGACCAGCTCGAGAATCTCCCGCTCCACCGCGGCCGAGGGGTAGTCGATCTCGACGTGCATGATGAAGCGGTCCAGCTGCGCTTGGGGCAAGTCCCAGGTGCCCTCGTGCTCGATCGGGTTCTGGGTGGCGACGACGAAAAAGGGCTGCTCCAGCGGATAGCTGGTCATCGCGCTGGTGACCTGGCGCTCTTCCATCGCCTCCAGCAGCGCCGATTGCACCTTGGCCGGCGCCCGGTTGATCTCGTCGGCCAGGATGAAGTTGCCGAAGATAGGCCCCTTCTGGAACTCGAAGCGCTGTTCCTGCGGCAGATAGATGGGCGCACCGGTCAGATCGCTGGGCAGCAGGTCCGGGGTGAACTGGATGCGCTGAAAGCTGCCTTCGACCGCGCGCGCCAGAACCCGCGCGATCCGCGTCTTGGCCAGGCCCGGCGCGCCTTCCAGCAGGACGTGTCCGTCGGCCAGAAGGGCGATCAGCAGGTGCTCCGTAGCGTGGGCCTGACCGACGACCGACCGCTGCAGTTCGTCGCGGAGGGCCTCGAACCGGGCGCGCGCACCGCCATCCTCGGTGCCGGCGGACTCTGTCGGCTCCTGGTACATCGGAAAGCTGGATAGCACGGCCTGCTTCTAAGGTTCAAACGCGAAGCGCCATTTGGGGTAAGCACGGCTGAGCCCGACTGGCCCCGCGTCAGAGCCTGCGCCCCCTATCGATGAAGCGCTTCGCCCGCTTCCGCGCCTCGAGCGGAAAGCGCGAGATCAGCTCGGGGATGGCCGGATCGACCTCGGCCTCCGGCGCAATTTCAACCGGGTCCGGGTCGGGAATCCGGACTGTCTCTTTCGTGACCGACCGGCCCAGATCGGTCAGCAGCGCGGCTGCACCCGTCGGGCGCGCCAGCGGTTCGAGGTCGACCCAATGCAGCGTGACGTTCGGCCGGTCGCGCAGGAGCGCCCGGTAGTAGGCGGCACGGGCCGCCATCTCGGTCGCATACCAGAGGCAGCGGCCGAGCTCGCCTTCTGCGAGATAGGCTGCGGGCTCGACGATGCGTTGCGCATGGCTCGGGTCGAGAGCGAAGGCGGGCCTCTCCGTGCCGCAGGCCCAGAGATCGCAAAGGATCCGGTCCAAAGGACGGCGCAGGGCGACGAGGTCGATGCGCAGGTCCTCGTCCAGAAGATCCAGGTTTTCGATCAGTCCGGCCGCCGCAAGACGGTGGCAGGTCTCCGCATAGACATCGGTCCTGCCGTAAAGCTCGATTGCGAGCTTGCGGCGCCAGAAGTCGCGTACGGCCTGGCCCGCGGCACCGCCGTTGAACAGCTCGACGAGCGAGGCCTCGGGCCTGCGCAGGCCGAGATCTCCCGGCGCATCGCGGCGGAGGTGGACCTCGGCATCCGGCAGGTTGGCGCGCAGCAAAGCGGCCAGCGCCCCGGCCTCGCTGTCGCTTGTCGCGAGGGCGAAGATCAGCTGCTTGCGGCGCCTGACCATCTCTTGGCCGCCGGTTTCGTCGGCCGCGGGGCCGATGGCCGGGGACCGCCAGGCCGCCATGTCCTGCCCGACGTGGCGCCCCGCCGACATGTTGGCGTCGGCCGGGAAGTCCTCCGCGTCCAGGACCCGGAAGAGGCTGTCGTGGATGCAGACGCCGTGGCGCACCGTCGGCCAGACCGCTTCGCGCAGGAAGCGCTGGTCGCAGTTCGCTGCCTTGGCCGCATCCTCGAGGAAAGGTCTGTAGAGCGGTGGCAGGTCGGGAAGCGCATCGCGCACGCCACCCTACAGGCCGGCCAGCATCAGATCGCTGTGGGAGTAGAAGTCGCGCAGAACGTGGAAGTGCCTGCCGCTATCGATCCAGGCCTGGACGGCGCGCTGTTCCCGGAGATTCAGCAGGGAATCGCAGTCGCGCACGAGGTAGCGCTCGACCCCAGGATCGTTGGCCACGTGAAAGCGCCAGAAGAGCCCTTCGTAGAGCCGGCGCGGCCGGGGCATCAGGACCAGTTCCGCGCCCTTGGCCAGCAGCCCGCCGCGGACCGTCTCGGGGACGCTGTCGTCACAGTAGAAGCGGCAGCGCCAGCCCGGATAGAGATGCGGCGCGATACGCGCGTTCTCCAGTGCGCCGCGGCAATAGCGCTCCTTGGCGCCGAAGAGGCTGAAGGAGATGACGTTGCGGCGCGGATCCTCCGGCCGAAAGGCCGACACCGGCACCCCGGCCAGCGCCACCGCCGGCGGCCGCCTCGCGGTCAAGGCGTCCTTCAGCACCAGGGACTTCTCGCCGTGCCGGCGCGCCTGATCGAGCCGTCCCAGCTTGCCCTGCACCCAGGCCAGGCAATCTTGCAGATTGAAGTCCTGCGGCGACAGGGCGGCGGCACGCTCGAGCCAGGGGATCGCCTCGGGCCAGCGGCCCAGGTGGGATTCGCAGATCCCGATGCTGCCGATGAACTGCGGTTCTTCGGGCCAGAGCTCGTGGCCCTCGCGCATGACGTCCCGGCCTGCGGCATGGTCGCCGGAGGCGACGAGCATCGAGCCGAGGAAAAGGTAGTCGCCGGGATGGGGATCTTCGCGCGTGGCCTCGACCAAGGACCGCTGGACGGAGATCGCGGTGGCGAAATCGCCCTTGCAATAGGCGTCGCGCGCGCGCAGTCGGACCGGTCCGGCTTCCTTCTGGGAGATGAGCGTCACGGCGCGACTCTCCGGCTCGGGATGACGATCCCGATAGCCGGTTGGTCTTCCTCCGATCGCGGCCCCAACGCCAACAGGTGGCCCATATCGTCCAAGCCCATAGCCTCCTGTAGGCAGAGAGTCTGAAGAAACTGTAAAACCGCCCCGGGATCTCATTTCGAAGGCGAACCTGAGATCGGGTTCATCGGCAAGAGCCTGGAGTAGCTTGACCGGAAGGGGCCCAACCGACCTGTGGATTCGACCGTGGCTTGGGGCTAAGTTTCAGATCGGCAGAAGAGGATCGACTTCATGCAACCGCGCCCGGAAATCCCGGTACGAAGCTTCAGTGTCTCCGTGGTCCTTTTGAGGTTCGAGAGTGACGGCTGCAAGGTGCTTCTGCTTCGGAGGACGGGCAAGCTGGCTGGCGAGTGGTGCCAGATCGCCGGCAGCGTCGAAGAAGGCGAAACCGCTTGGCAGGCAGCACTACGCGAGACGCGCGAGGAGACCGGCTTGGTTCCCTTCGCATTCTACTCGGGTGACATTTGCGAACAGTTCTACGAAGCCGATCACGACTTAATTGCCATTCTGCCGGTCTTCGTCGGCTACGTGTCGGAGGAGCAAACCGTAAAACTCAACCCAGAGCACGATGACTTCTTATGGACGACCTTCGAGGAGGCACGAGGGAAAGTGCCATTTGCCGGCCAGAAACAGTTGCTCGACCACGTTCGACGGGAATTCGCGGAGCAAGAGCCGAACGTGTGGCTGAAGATCAATGTCGAGTCCTAAGCTGTCGGACCTCGCAGAACCAAATGTCGATCCGGTCGGATAACCGACGCTAAAGCTCGACCGACTTTCCGCTGCGCACGGACTCGTCGGCGGCCAGGACGATGCGCAGGATGACCTCGTCCGCCCGGGCAAAGCGGCCGCCGTCATCGATTGCGGCTTGGCCTTCGCGGCAAACCTTGGCTCGTGTCCCGATTCTGAAATTCGCAGGCGCGAATTTCGGAATCAAAGAGACACCATCTTGTTGAATCTAGTGTGATTCAGCTTCCAAGGCTCGGCACATGAAATGTGCCGAGCGTTAAAACCATCACACTAGCACCGATTCCAACCTCAGCAGGGGCTCACTCCTCCAACTGCGTGCGATCGGCTTCGGCGAGGAGGCGGTATCAGCCGCCCCGCTCCTCTTCGGCACGGCGTTGGGCCTCCCGAGCGCGATCGCTTCGCTCGAGGCTATAGAGGATCGTGCACTGGACCAGGGATTCCTCCAGCCGCGCAAACTCGTTGGCAGGGTTCGAGGGATGCTTCAGATGGTTCGCGTTGAGCGGCCTGCGGGTCTTCTCGTCGGTCAGGAACTCGACCACGTTTTCGTGGCTCGAATAGGCGCCTTCCTTGAAGACGGCCACCATCTCTCGTGACTGACAGACGCAGATTTCGTCCGGCACATGCGAATAGGTGGCGTCGCCAATGGTCAGCATCTTGCCGTTCATGTCGCTGTCGCAGCTGCGGAAAGCCGCCGTCTGTTCCGCATCAAGATTATTTTCTTTCGCGATGCGGTCCAGCTTCTTCTCGTCGTCCACCCAGGCATTGGCGACAAAGGCAAGGAAAGCGGCGAATACGACGAGCTTGATGACCCTCTTGATCACAGTTTCTCTCCAAGTCCTTCCAATCTCGAAACCTTTCGAGACGCTATCCCGGAAAGAGAAAGGAAGCG
>CAJIAJ010000836.1_pt1 | contig 15751 bp, 16 predicted proteins | sample 9199121 | NCBI WGS metagenome assembly CAJIAJ01 (sample SAMEA7708267, study PRJEB35096) | sediment metagenome | biome: marine neritic benthic zone biome [ENVO:01000025]; feature: sediment [ENVO:00002007]; material: shallow marine sediment [ENVO:03000034] sea grass bed [ENVO_01000059] ...
CAGATTTGATCCCGATTCGACATGTCATGAGCACCGACCAGATCGTCGTCTTCGCGATTCTCGCCGCCGTCATGGCGCTGCTGATCTGGGGCCGCTGGCGTTACGACCTGGTGGCCTTCGCCGCCTTGCTGGTGGCCGTGGTGGCCGGGGTGGTGCCCACCGGCGACGCCTTTTCCGGCTTCGGCCATCCGGCGACGGTGATCATCGCCATGGTCCTGATCGTCAGCCGCGGCCTGTCCAACTCCGGCGCCGTCGATCTCCTGACCAAGGCCATCTCGGGCCTGGCCCGCACCCTGACCTCACACATCCTGGTAATGTCCGGGCTGGCCGGCGCCCTCTCGGCGATGATGAACAACGTCGGCGCGCTGGCGCTGCTGATGCCGGTCGACATCCAGGCCGCCCGCAAGGCCAAGCGGGCCGCCTCCCTGACCCTGATGCCGCTCTCCTTCGCCTCGATCCTGGGCGGCCTGGTGACTCTGATCGGCACGCCGCCCAACATCATCATCGCCGCCTTCCGCGAGGACGCCCTGGGCAGCCCTTACGGCATGTTCGACTTCACACCGGTGGGCGGCGTCTGCGCCCTGGTCGGCATCGCCTTCATCACCCTGGTCGGCTGGCGCCTGATTCCCAGGGACCGCGCCGGCGCAACCGACGCCAAGGCCTTCGAGCTTGAGGGCTATATCGCCGAGGCAAGGGTGCCCGAGGGCTGCAAGGTCGCCGGGCAGAAGCTGCGCGAGCTGGACGAGGCGGCGCAGTCGGCCGAGGTCGACATCATCGGCCTGGTCCGGGGCGGCAAGCGCCTGCCGGGCATGGCCCGCCACCAGGAGATCCGCGAGGGCGACCTGCTGGTCATCGAGGGCGGGCCCGAGGACATCGAGCGCCTGATCACCGAGCTCAAGCTGGAGCATGCCGCCATCACCGACAGCGTCACCGGCTTGCTGTCCAGCGAGGACGTCGCCGTGATGGAGGTGGTGGTGCCGCCGGGCGCGCGCATCGTCGGGCGCAGCACCATGTCCGTGCGCCTGAAGTACCGCTTCGGCGTGCACCTGCTGGGCATCTCGCGCAGCGGCAAGCGCTTCCGCGAGCGCCTGCGCCACGTCGCGGTCGAGGCCGGCGACGTGCTGCTGCTGCAGGGCAACGCCAACGAGCTGCCGGACGTGGTGCGCTGGCTGGGCTGTCTGCCCCTGGCCGAGCGCGGCGTCCCCAGCGGCCAGCGCGGCAGCGCCCTGCTCTGCGGCGGCATCTTCGCGCTGGCCATCCTGCTGGCCAGCCTGGGCCTGGTCTACCTGCCGGTGGCGCTCAGCGGCGCGGCGGCGGCCATGGTCTTCCTCAAGATCGTGCCGCCGCGCGACATCTACGAGAACGTGGAATGGCCGGTAATCGTGCTGATCGGCTCCATGATCCCCATCGGCCAGGCCCTGGAGACCACCGGCGGCACCGCGGTCATCGCCACCGGGATCCTGACCCTGGCCCAGGGCTATTCGGCCGTGGTGGTGCTGCTCCTGCTGATGATCATCACCATGACCCTGTCGGACGTCATGAACAACACGGCCACCGCCGTGGTCGCCGCGCCCATCGCCCTCGAGATCGCGCGCGGCCTGGACGCCAACCCGGACCCCTTCCTGATGACGGTCGCGGTCGCCGCCTCCTGCGCCTTCCTGACCCCCATCGGGCACAAGAACAATACCCTGATCCTGGGGCCCGGCGGCTACCGCTTCGGCGACTACTGGCGCATGGGGCTGCCGCTGGAGATCCTGATCATAGCGGTGGCGATCCCGATGATTTTGATCGTGTGGCCGCTTTAGACCCAGAGGCCACTCCAGGCATCAATTGGAGCGGTGTGGATATCTGAGCGACACACCCGCCTGGAAAAAAAATCCGCAAGCTACGGATAGAGCGAATCCGTTCCAGCGGGATACTGATGATGGGGATTGCTGCGACTTGGGAGTGCCCGGGAAGCGCCAACTTCTAGGGAAGAGAATGACATCATCAGCGTGGGTGGTGAAGAGATTGCACCCGATAACGCCTTTGGCGACGGTTTCTTCAAAGTCCCGCACAACCGCATACCGCACCGGATGCGCAGATCTATCGCCGTCGGATAGATCCCCTAGTCGTTCAGATCCACCGCTTCTACAATGAACCTGCCTCTGCCGCGGCGGATCGCGTAGGCTGTCCCGCGGGGAATGCTCATCTTGTCTATCAGCGGCTCCACGGCCTTTTCGATAAGCTCAATGTTCGGATCGGAAGCCGCGCCTGTCTCTTTCTGGGCAAGCCACTTCGCGAAGGCATCGTCTGCAATTTCATCCCCCAGGGACTTCCGCAGAGCATTGAGCTTTCGGAGCTCTCCCTTGGAGAGAGTCTTCTCACTGATCGATCCATCGGCCTTCGGCATTCATGGCCTCCTATGTTTCAGAATGGTAACAACCATACTCCTGGGATTCGCCGATAGATCAATGCTGGACGCAGCAATTGAGGCAAAGCCCAGAAGCCCCGCCGCGAAAGCCTAGGGCATGCAAGAGGCCCCCACGCTACACTGCCGCCCATGACCGCCGCCCTGCAGCGCATCGACCATCGCTCCGAGAACGGCGCCTGGACCTTGTTCCAGCGGCGGCCGCCGACGGCGCTGGCGCCATACGTGCGGCAGCTACAGGGATTTATCGAGGCCGGGGGGCGGCCGGTGCTGCGGCGGGAGCTGCCGACCTTCGAATTTCCGTTGATCCTGGTGCTAGGTCCCGGCTTCACCCTGCACGATCGCGAGGATCCGGCGCGCTGGCGACCTCTGGCGCGCAGCTTCCTGGCGGGCCTGCACGAGGAGCATGCGCTGGTCGGTTCGGCGGGCTCCTCGCTTTGCATGCAGGTCGACTTTACGCCTCTGGGCGCCTGGCGCTTCCTGCGCTGCGACCTGCAGGCGCTGTCGCACCGGGTGCTCGACCTCGAGTCGCTGCTTGGGCGCCGGGCCGCCGAGCTGGAGGCGCGCCTGGTGGAGGTGCCGGACTGGCCGGCCCGCTTCGCGCTGCTGGAGGAGATCCTGCTGGCAGGGATTCTCGAGGCGCCGGCAGAGGACCTGCGAGTGGCGGCGGCCCTGACGGCGATCCGGCGCAGCGATGGCAAGATCCCGGTGAAACGGCTGACCGATTCGCTGGACTGCAGCCGCAAGCACCTGGCGGCGCTCTTCAAACGGCAGGTCGGCCTGCCGCCCAAGACCGTCGCCCGGCTGGCGCGCTTCGAAGCCGCGCTGCAACGGCTCACGGCCGGCCGGGTCGCCTCCCTGGCCGAGTTGGCGCTGGATTGCGGCTATGCGGACCAGGCGCATTTCAACCGCGATTTCCGCAGCTTCGCGGGCGAAACGCCGCGCGCCATCCTGGCCCGGACCCTGCCCGACGGGACGGGCACGCTCGAAGCCCTGGGATAGAATCCCTGAGGTAACGGAAGTTCAATCCCCGCTGCCGGGCCGCCGCTAGCCTGCCTCCAAGCCAAGCTTTCGGAGGAGACCATGAGCAGCACCGCCATCCCCTGCCTGCGTTACCGCGATGCCCCGGCGATGATCGACTGGCTTGGTCAGGCCTTCGGCCTGGAGCCACGCCTGGTCGTCGAGGACGGCGCGGGCGGAATAGCCCACGCCCAGCTGGCCCGCGGCTCCGGCATGGTCATGCTGGGCAGCGCGCGCGACGACGAATTCGGCACGCTGCAGGCGACGCCCGAGGCCCTGGGCGGAACGAGCCAGAGCGTCTATCTGGTGGTGGCCGATCCGGACGCGGTCTACGCGAAGGCGCAGCCCGCCGGCGCCGAGATCCTGCTGCCCATCAAGGACGAGGACTACGGCGGCCGCGGATTTTCCTGCCGGGACCCGGAAGGCCACCTCTGGAACGTCGGCAGCTACGATCCCTGGGCCGGCTAGGCCCTCTGCCGAAAGCCTCTCGACACGCGGGGATCGCGCCGCCATCTGACAGGGATGCACGTTCTGATCATGACCCTGGGCTCACGCGGCGACGTCCAGCCCTATCTCGCGCTGGGCAGGGAGCTGCGCAAGCGCGGCCACGAGGTCACGCTCTCCACCGGGCGCGGCTTCGAGGCCATGATCGAGGCAGCCGGCCTGCAGGCGGCGCCCCTGTCCGACGATGTGCGCGATCTTCTGCAGACACCCGAGATCCGGGCGGCGCTACGCTCTTTCTCTGGCAAGATCCGCGCCTGGCGTGCCTTCCGGGGATTGGCCCGGCGCCAGCTCGACGAGATGGCCGATATCGCCCTGACCCTGCGGCCCGACCTCATCGTCTATCACCCCAAGGCCCTGGCGGGACCGTCCCTGGCCGAGGTGCTTGGGGTGCCGGCGATCCCCAGCTACCTGCAGCCGGTCTACGTGCCGACCGGCGCCTACGCCAACCCCATCCTGCCCTTCGAGTCCGTCGGACGGCTGGGCAACCGGCTGAGCCATCTGGCGATCCGCGGCATCGTCACGCTGGCCACCTCGGGCCAGATCAGGGCCTGGCGCCGCGAAAAACTGAGCCTGCAGGACAAGGCGCCGGCGCATGTCCTGGACGGCTACGCTCCTGACGGCGGCCTTGTGCCCCGCTTGCATGCACATAGCCGCCACATCGTGCCGCGGCCCGAGGACTGGGGACCGAGGGAGAAGGTCACCGGATACTGGTTCACGGCCCCCACCCGCGACTGGAGACCGCCGCGCGAGCTGATGCGCTTTCTGGAGGCCAAGCCGCCGCCGGTCTATGTCGGCTTTGGCAGCCTGCCGACGGAGGACGCCCGGCGCACGAGCGAGACGGTGGTCGAGGCGCTGCGGCGTGTCGGCCAGCGCGGAGTCCTGGCGACCGGTTGGGGCGGGCTGGCGGCGCTCGGCGCGGCCGAGGACATTCACTTCCTGGAAACGGCACCGCACGACTGGCTCTTTCCGCGCTGTTCCGCCGTCGTCCATCACGGCGGCGCCGGCACCACGCACGAGGGGCTGCGCTGGGGCCGCCCCTCGGTCATCTGTCCGGTCTTCGGCGACCAGCCCTTCTGGGGCCGGCGAGTCCAGGCCCTGGGCGCCGGCCCCCCGCCCCTTCCGCAGAAAGGCCTGACCGCCGCGGCTCTGGCCGAAGCCTTGCGCCTTACCGAGACACGGGAGGTCGGCAAGCGCGCCGCCGAGCTTGGCAGACGCCTGCGCGAAGAGCCGGGCGCGGCGGCTGCAGCCGAGGTGATCGAGAGGATTCCGGCAGGCCGAGGCCACCTTGCAGCGGTGTGAGAATTTTCACACGCGGAGCGGTGGGTTGCTGCGATCTTCGTCGCGAGGCGAAACGCAGGATCCATCAAGGAGGTCACTGCCATGGGAAAGCCCCGCCCGACGCCCAAGACATTCGAAGAGACCTATCCCGACTATCCCTTCTCCAATCTGGTGGGAGCCGGTCTCGGCCTTGCCACTGTTGTCGCCAGACGCCGCCGCAGGCGGCGGGAGACCGGGTCATGACCGAGGACAAGAGGCGCTACGCGCCGCCGCGCCCGCAGCCCCGCAGCCGGGGGCTCTGGTCCTGGGAGGAGTTCGTCTTCGGCCTGACCCGCGGCGCCGTGCCGCCCTCCCAGTGGACGGCCCGACGGCGGCGCAAGGATCGTCCTTCCTGAGGACAGCCGCCCGCGTCCTCGCCGCGCCGGCGCGCATCAGTCGTCGGCGCGGCGCAGTTCTTCCAGGACGTCGCGCAGCTTTGCGTCCGGCCGGTCGGCGAGTGCCTCGACCTCGCGCCAAGGAAAGAGCCGCGCGATTGCCAGGAGGGTGAGCAAGCCGTAGGCCAGGCCGGCGAGCCAGGCCGCAGCGGCGCTCTCCTCCAGGTCGAAGAGGTCGCCGCCGAAGAAGGCGAGCAGCAACATCGGCAGGGACGACAACTCGACCACGACCAGGCCGATGAACAGCGAGACCAGCTTGGCCCGCAGGCCCGGCCCCCTGCGCGCACGCAGACGCCGCAGCAGGAAGATGACCGCGCCACCCCCAAGGACGGTCAGCAGGACGATGGCAGGGTCGTTGTCACTCCGGGCTCCCGAAACGCAGACGCCTCGTCGGACGCGGCGGCAAGCCTAGAGGCTCGCGCCTGCCTTGCCCAGCCGCTGCCCGAGAGGACCTTCGCGGGCCTCCGCCACAAGTGCGCGCTGCTCCTGAAGGCGGTCCCAGATCACGCCCAGCGCGGCCTGCTTGCTGTCGAAGTTCACACTCAACGCGGGCGCCTGTTGCGCGCACGGCGGGTCGGCTTGTGGAAGTCGGGCGGCTTGTTCGCGAGCCAGCGCAGGAAGCTCTCGATCTCGGGATGGCTGCGTAAGGCTTCGGCCGAGTGGTAGCTCCGCGCCAGCTCCCTTTCGCTCAGGACCGAATGGATCTTGCTGTGGCAGATCGGATGCAGCGGCGCCGTCTCCCGCCCGCCGTAGCTGCGCGGCACCCAGTGGTGCTTCTCGCGCCGCCGGCCCAAAGGACGCAGGCACAGCCCGCAGGTCTCTTCCTCCATTCCCGCTCCGCCACTCCGCCTGTTCTGTCGCAGCAGCTTAGGACATTTTCCTGTCAGCCGGCACCGGCCCGGGTGCTATGAAATGGGCACGGAGTTGGGGAACGGAGGACAGGCCTTGGCGACACGCCCGATCATCATCGACTGCGACCCGGGGATCGACGATGCCGTCGCCATCTGGCTGGCCCTGGCCTCGCCCGAGCTGGAGCTGCTGGGCATCACGACGGTGGCGGGCAACGTGCCCCTGGCCAAGACCCAGGAGAACGCCCGCAAGGTCTGCGAGCTGGCCGGGCGGCACGAAACCAAGGTCTTCGCAGGCTGCGGCCGGCCCATGCTGCGGCCGCCGGTGACGGCCGAGGCCTTTCACGGCCACGACGGCCTGGCCAACGTCGGCCTGCCGGCGCCGGACCTGCCGCTGCAGCCGCAGCACGCGGTCGACTGGCTGGTCGAGACCCTGCTGGCGGCGGCGGACGGGGCCGTAACGCTCTGTCCCCTGGGGCCTCTGACCAACGTCGCCCTGGCCATCGTCAAGGAGCCGCGCATCCTGCCCAAGATCCGCGAGATCGTCCTGATGGGCGGCGGCTTCTTCGAGGGCGGCAACACGACGCCGGCGGCCGAATTCAACATCCACGTCGATCCGCATGCCGCGCAGGTCGTCTTCACCGCGGGCGTACCGCTGACCATGATGCCGCTGGACGTGACCCACAAGGCGCTGATGACCGGGCCGCGGGTCGCCGCCGTCCGCGCGCTCGGCACGCCGGTCGCCGAGGCCGCCGCCAAGATGATGGCCTCCTACGGCACCCACGACGCCGAGAAACTGGACCAGCACGGCGGCCCGCTGCACGACCCCTGCGTCATCGCCTACCTGCTGCAACCGACGCTGTTCCAGGGCCGCGACTGCTTCGTCCAGGTCGAAACCGCCTCCGAAGCGACGATGGGCATGACCGTCGTCGACTGGTGGGGCGTGACCGGACAGGCGGCGAACTGCCGGGTCATGAACGAGGTCGAGGCAGACGGCTTCTTTGCTTTGTTGACGGAGAGATTGGGGCGGCTTTAGGCGAGGCCCAACCGCAGAACGACGTAGGCGCCAAGGGCTGCTTCATAGGGTCAGGCGGCTGATTTTCATCACGCCTTGAGCCAGAGGCAGCGAGGATTGGTCATCCGACGCAGTCCGTCGCAATGTCAGGTTTGCGGTCGCAAACGGGACCTTTCCGTAGCGCAGAGGCCCGATCCGATATTGATTCGAAGCGGAGGTTTGCTTTCTTCTCGACACGGGTCTGTTCTACGGCAAACCTTCTCGTCGACGAAAAGCAAGGCTTAGAGCGACACCGCCGTGGAAACCGACGAAATAGCACCGAAAAAGAGCCATGCCCGCCAACGGGCTGACTCGATCAAGCCCTACCGCTGCAAGAACCTCATTGCCGTCTTGGAGGACCCGAACGACATCAGGAACATCGGCACGGTGATACGCAACGTCAACGCACTGGGCGTTGAGAAAGCCTACATCGTCGACCCCCGGCGGGCCCTCCCGGACGATTGGCAGGACATGCGGGAAAGAAAATCCCTGTCGAAGACCTCCGTCTCGGCCATCAAGTGGAGCTTCGTGAAACGCTTCGATAGTTCAGAAGAATGCCTGGCACACCTGGCGAAGAACCGTTTTGTGTCGATCGCCACGTCGCCGCACATCATGGGCAGGAAAAACGTGGTCCTGCACGAAGCCGACTACAGCGTGTACACCAAGCTCGCCGTATGGTTCGGGAATGAATCGAGGGGAATAAGCGAACTGGCCGTCGAGCATAGCGAGATGTGTGTCGGCATCCCCATGTTTGGAATGATCGAGAGCCTGAACCTGGGGACGACATCGGGCATCGTTCTGTACGAAATCACGAAGCAGCGACGCGCGTATCAGAACCAATACAAGCGGAGCGGAAAGCGTCGGAAGAAGACGCCGACCACCTAACGCGGCCAAGCAATCACAAGAGAAAATTTTACGTGACACCAAGCAGATGGGAGTTCTCGCGCGAGGCACGATTGAGGCCGGAGTCAAAATTGGAAAACTACGCCTTCAAGACCCTGGTGAAGCTGTTTTGAAAAGCGCGAAGTGAGTTTTGGCATTCCCGGCTCCTGATCGATTTCCTCGTACCTTCTGACGGCCGCTTGTCCTTGCCCCGCCTCGATCCGCAGTTCCCTGTGCGCAGCATTCGTCTCAATCCCTTCGATTAACCCGGCCTTTGTGCTTTCGGTCTAGAGCTGGTTTGCGCAATGGATTCCATGGGTTAACGATCGCGCGGGGCGGGCTCGCTCCGGTCGGACAGATTGAGAGTATGACGGAAACCACATTCGATAGCGGCGGGGACGGGGCGGGCACGACGCCGGCCCCTTGGGGGGGCCGCAGCGGGACGCCGAATGTCTGGCATCCGCCCCTGTCTCTGTGGCGCGCCTATGTCTTGAGCGTCATCACGCTGGGTGGCTGGCTCGGCTACTGGGCCTGGCAACTGGCCGACGACCTGAGGCGCCACCGGAACCCCGGTATCGAGCCCTGGAAGATCGGGCTGGGCATGGCCCTACCCCTGTACAACGCCCTGCTGTTCAGGAAGCTGGCAAGGGAGGTGGAGGCGCTCGACGCCGAACGCGAAGAGGCGCCCTTGACCGCCAGCCTGGGCCTTTTCGGCTTGGCGGCGGGCCTCTATCCGATCCACGTCGCCGTATCGATGCTCTTCCTTGGCTGGAGCCTCTATTCCGCTCTGCCAGCGGTCGGGCTTCTGCTCCTGCTGCCGCTTCCCGTTCTGGCCGTGCAATCCCGCCTGAACCGCTTCAAGTCCGGGCTCTGGGTGCCACGCTGGAGCGGCACACCCTACCGCTTCGAGCGTGGAGAGGTCGTGCTGATCGTGGTCATGGCGATCGTGATCCTGCATTCCTCGGTCGCCGCCGGCATCTCCCCGGACGACTGGTCCCTCAAGACCAAACTGACCCGCTGGCAAGGCGAGTCCCTGGCCGCCAAGACGGCGATCACCGGCGAAAGCGGGCACTACACTCTCACGACGCCCGGCGACGACTGGGTCCGGGTCGGCCGAAACCAATTTCACGAGGGCAGCGACCTTTCGCTCTACGGCCCCAGCGACAAGACCACCGTGATCGTGTGGGTCGAGTGCGACGGCGAGAGCATCAACGAACGTGTCCGCTTCCGGCGGGGCGAGATGCGCCGTGCGATCGGCGGTCTGACCATCGCGGAGCGGCGTGTGCTGGCCCCCGATCCCATCGTGCCGGTGTCCTATGCGCGCTACCAGGGCACACGGAAAGGCCGGCCGCGGACCAGCCTCGTCGCAACCGCCGTGCAGGGAGAGATCCTGGTCGAGGTCATCGCCGCCACCAGCGAAGGCCCCGCGGGCGTGCCGACCATCCAGGCCCTGATCGACAGCTTCAGACTGAAGGAGGACGCCGAGTCATGCGATGCCTCTTGACCGCCCTCGGCGTGGCGGCCCTCCTGCTGACCGCCGGCGGCGCCAGCGCCGAGACCCTGCGCCTGAAGTCGGGCGGCCGTCCCGTCGACTTCGCGCTCTGGTCCCCGGTAGCGCAGAGCTACAGCCACAGTGACCTGGCGCTCAGCGAGGCCCGGCACGCGGACCTGGAGGAAGCTGATATCGACTTCCTCTATCGGCTCTACCGCTCGGAGATCCATCTGCGCGCCGACGGCAACGTCGAGGAGCGCGAGACCACGATCCGCGTCCTACGGAGCCGCGCCGCGATCCACCAGTTCGGCGACGATTACGCCTGGGTCGATGCGCACAGCGACAAGGCGACGATCGAACAAGCCTACAGCCTGCTGCCCAATGGCGAACGGATCGAGGTCGAGCCCGGCATCATTCAGCTGACGCCCGACGACGAGACCCGGGTTTTCGGCGACACCTTTCAGGTGACCGTGCCCTTTTCCGGCCTGGTGCCGGGCGCAATGACGGTCCTGGTGGTCCATACGCTGCACGACGGCGCGGCCTTTCCCCTGCCCTGGTCCCGTGTACTGAGACCGCATACCTCACATCCCCTGGAGCGTTTCGAGGTCGAGGTCACCTGGGACGCCGGCGTGCCGGCGCCGGCCAGGCGCAGCGACATGCCCGGCCTGGTCTGTCGGGAGGCCGGCGCGCGCCATATCAGCTGCAGCGCCTCTGCCCTGCCGCCCTTCGAAGGCGATCCGCAGATGTCCTACAACGACCGCCTGCCCAGCCTGGTCATCGCCGAGCCCGTCACCTGGGCCGAACTGGTGCAGAAGGAGGCCGGGCTGTTCGAGCAGGCCCTGCAGGCGCATCCGGCGCTGGACCGGATGGCGGCGCGCCTGACGGAAGGCGCAGTCGACGCCGAGGAGCGCCTGGCCCGCATTCATCGCTTCGTGGTCCAGGACGTGCGCTACCTGGGGCTGGAGCACGGCCTGGGCGGCGTCATCCCGCGGCCGACCCACCTGACGCTGTCGCGCCGCTTCGGCGATTGCAAGGACAAGACCGCACTCTTCGTCGACCTCGCGCGACGCGCGGGCATGGAGGCCTATCCGGTCCTGACGTCGACCCGCCGAGACAACCTGGAAAAGCTGCTTCTGCCGGCCTCCAGCTACTTCAACCACATGGTCGCCTGCGCCAGGCTGCCGGGCCCACAAGGCCGCGAGATCTGCCTCGACCTGACGGACCCCTACAGCTCCTATCAAGTGCTTTCGCGTGGCGCCCAAGGCGCCATCCGTCTGGACATCAAGCCGGAGGCCGAAGGCCCGCAGCAGCTCCCGGCCGAAGACTACGGTTGGATCCTGGGCGTAGAGGCGACCCACCGGCTGACTTCGGAAGGCGATTTCGAAAGCGACACGACTCGCACCTTCGGCGGCTTCAACGCCGCCTGGATCCGGGCCCGTCTGCAGAATCGGTCGCGCCAGGAGCGCGAGGAATGGTTGCGCGAGAACTTCGAGGAGATCTACAGCGACAAGCTCGAGCTCTTGAGCTTCGGCACGGAAGGCGCCGACGAGCTGACCCCCGAGGTGCGGGTCCAGACCCGGTCCCTTTATGGCGACTCCTTCGATCCGGATGACCTGACCGACTTCGGCGACTGGGAAAACGCGCTGCGGCACGAAGCCTGGCAGATAACAAGCGACAACAAGAACCATCCCTACAGTTTCCAGGGCCTACGGTACCGGGGAGAGAACCACTACAGCCTGCCGCCCGGACACCGCTTTGCCTATCCGGGTGCACAGGTCGACCTTGCGTCCGAATTCGGCCGCTTCACCCGGCGTTACCGGGTCGAGGACGGCAAGCTGCTCGTCACGACGGAACTGGCCATGCCCCGCGCCGTGATCGCAGCGCCCGACGTTCCGCGCTTCAACCGCTTCGTCGATCACGTGCGCGACAACGCGCTGATCACCTTCGACGTCGCCAAAAACTAGAGCCGGCGCGGCGGCCGGGGCATCTCCCAGGAGAAGGTCCGCTGGCCTCGCGCGGCCAGAAGTCGTGCGGCCAGCGCCCCGGTGATGGGCCCGGCCACGAGTGCGAAGATCAAGCTGGGAACGTCCGACGGCGCCTCGGCAAGGACGGCCATGAGCAATACGGCGGACAGTGCCGCAGCGACTCCCAGGCTGGCACCGAAGGACGGCGTGACCGGCCTTCGGTGTGCGAACCAGACATAGAGGCTTGCGTAAGGAAGTCCGGCAAGAGCACCAAAGACGCCGCCGAAGAGCGGCGCGGCCATCGCGGCATGGCTATCCAGTGTCAGACCGAAGGCCAAGCCGATACCGCCCCACAGAAGGAACCACAGGATGAAAAGGAGGAGCGGGATCGGCCACCAGTGCGGTTTTGACGCGGTCATTCTGCTTCCGGTCTTGAACAGGCTGCGGCGTCTTCTTGTCCGGAATAGCGGCCAGTCTACCTCATAGGCCCTCGCCGTGCTACGGGAGGACACAGGTCTCAGCGCCCGGATTGATCAAATTTTAAGGGAATTCGATCTATCCCAATCGGGCGCGGGTACGGGGGACCGGCAAGCCACAGGAGGTCGTTGGACATGCTGAGACAACTGGGCAACCTGTTCGAAAAGCGATCCGCACCACCCAGGCCCGCAGCCAAGCTGCCCGAAGCGGAACCCGAGCGGATCCACCTCGGCGTCTGGCCGCCGAAAGGCACGAGGCAGCGCGACGTGGAATTCTCGCACCAGTTCTATGCCAGCGGCATGACTCAGCCGCCGCCGATTCCCGAATCCCTGAGACGCTTTTAGCGCAAACACCGATCGGACGGCCCTGGCCGCACTTGACCGCGAAGGCTGGCCTTCGCGCATAATGCATCCGCAACGGCAAACCTGCGGAGCGCGAAGGTGCCAGCCAGCGAGCGCGAGAAGATGGCGGCGGGCGAATGGTACTCCTGCCTCGATCCGGAGCTCGAGCGTTTCCGCGCGCGGGCGCAGGAGGCCGTGCATGCGCACAACAGCTTGTCACCCGGTGCACGCGGCAGGATAGCGCCGGCCCTGGCCGCGCTCTTCGGGCAGGCCGCATCGGATGTCTTCATAGAAGCGCCCTTCCACTGCGCCTATGGCTTCAACATCACCTTGGAGGAGGGCGTTTACCTGAACGCCGGCTGCGTCATCCTCGACTCTGCGCCTGTGCGCATCGGCCGCCGCGCGCTGCTGGGGCCTGCCGTCCAGATCTATTGCGCGGAGCACCACAAGGACCCGGAGAAACGCGCGGCCGGCCTGGAGATCGCGCGGCCGGTCGAGATCGGCGAAGCGGCCTGGATCGGCGGCGGTGCCATCATCCTGGCCGGACGGCGCATCGGCGACGCCGCCATCGTCGGCGCCGGCGCCGTGGTCACCCGCGACGTCGCGCCCCGAACGACCGTCGCCGGAAACCCAGCGCGGGTGGTCAGCGAAGGCTAGAGCGGCCCGACTTGCTGTCGAGCGCAACAGCATCTAGGTTCGGTGGGATTGAATTCCCGCTGTGCGGTTCGAGGGGGATACCGCAATGCTCAAGGTTTGGGGGCGCAGGTCTTCATCCAATGTCCAGGCGGCCATGTGGTGCATCGGGGAGCTCGGCCTCCCCTACGACCGCGTCGATGCCGGCCTGACTTACGGCATCGTCGACACGCCCGAATACTTAGCGATGAATCCCAACGGCACGGTCCCGACGATTCAGGACGGCGACAACCCGCCGATTTGGGAGACCGGAGCGATCCTGCGCTATCTGTCCGATCGCTATGCCCCAGAGGACTTCTGGCCGTCGGATCTGGTGGCCAGGGCCGGCGTCGACAAGTGGGCCGTATGGGCGAAGATCAACGTCGCCATCAAGTTCACGGCCCCCGTCTTTTGGCGGGTCGTGCGAACGCCGCCTTCGAAGCGGGACCCGGCCGCCATCGAAGCGGCGCTGCACGCGCTGGACAAGTACCTGGACATCGCAGAGGCCAGGCTCGCGACGCAGCCCTACCTGGTGGGCGCGAGCTTCACTCTGGCCGACATCCAGTTCGGCCATTGCCTCTTCCGCTACTTCGACATCGACATTGCGCGCAGCCCGCATCCCGCGATCCGGCGCTACTACGACGCCCTGACCGAACGCCCGGCCTTCCGGGAGCACGTGATGGTTTCCTACGAGGAACTGCGGGCGACCGACTGAGCGACTGAAAGCACAGGCAGCGGCTCAGATGGACCTGACCCGGGCCGGAACGGGATCCGGCCGGCAGCTCAAGTGGAGAAGTCGCCGGCGGGCGCCGGGCGGCCCGGGTCGACGGCGGCGGAATGGCCGGCCGCCGCATCCTCCGGCTTGGCCGTGCCTGACCGCACCTTGACCTGGCGCGGCGCGAACTCGATGCCGACCTTGTGGAATTCCTCCTTGATGCGCTGGTAGGCGAAGCGCCGCAGGACGAACTGCTCCCGCGGCTTGCACATGAACTTGGTGCGCAGGATGATGGCGTCGTCGTCGACCCGGGTGATGCCCTGGGACTTCATGGGCTGGATCATCTTGGGCCCGAATTCCGGATCGCCGACCATCTCCGCCCCGATGCGCTTGACGATCTTCTTGACCTGCTGGACGTCGGTCTCGAAGGGCAGACGGAACTCCATCTTGTAGATGGTCCAGTCGCGGTTGTGGTTGGTCACCGAGCGCAGCTCGCCGAAGGGCACGGTATGGACCGGGCCCTTGTGGTGCCGCAACTTGATCGAGCGCAGGCTGATGGCCTCGACCTCGCCGCGCAGCTCGCCGAACTCGATGTACTCGCCGACCCGGAAGGCATCGTCGATCAGGAAGAAGATCCCGGAGACGATGTCGCGCACCAGGGTCTGGGCACCGAAGCCGATTGCCAGGCCCACCACGCCGGCGCCGGCGATCAGGGGCGCGATGTCGACGCCCAGCGAGGACAGGGTGAAGATCGTGGTCACCAGGACAATCAGGACCAGCAGCGTGATGCGCAGCAGCGGCAGGAGGGTCTCCAACCGGGTCAGGGCCGCGCCGCCGCCCTCGTCGGCCGTGGCCGCGCGCGCTTCCGGCATGTGCGGATCGATTAGCGAGGCGGCCAGGCGCCAGAAGGCATAGCCGATCAGGACGGTGATGCCGGCGTCCAGCAGGGCGCTCCAGACCCGCAGGCGCGACTCCTCGCCCGACATGCCCGGCAGGCCGAGGTTCCAGGTCTGCAGCAGGAGGATCGCGCCGAGCGCGACCAGCCCGAAGCGGACTGCCTGGCGCGCCACGACGGCATAGCTGCGCCTGGCCTTGAGGGACTTGGCCACGATAGCGGCTTCGTTGCTGGCCTGGCGCTCGGCCTCCGTCGGCTCCGGATCGGACTCCTCCGCGACGCCCAGGTCCTGGCGCTGCGCCGTGGCCTCGGCCTGCGCCCGCTCCAGCTGCGCCAGGGCTGCGGACGCGCGCTCTTCGGCGTCGGCCAGGTTGAAGATCCTTACGGCGAGCCGGCCCAGGCGGCGGTCCAGGATCGGCACGGCGACGACAACCAGCAAGCTCGCCACCGCCGGCCAAAGCGCCGAAGGCGCACGCGCCAGCATGGAGTGGGTCCAGAGCACCCAGACCAGGAAGGCGTAGAGAAGAAAGGCGCTGTGCCAGTGGCGCGCGACGAAGACCCGCCAGGCGGTCTCGCCGTCGCCCCGGATGATCTCGGCCAGGGGCCGGCGGAAGGAGAAGGACAGGATCACGACCAGAGCCATGACCGCCGTCCCGGAGAGGGAGACCAGCAGCAGATGGGCCGGCAGCTTCATGCCGGACAGGATCAGCGCGCCGGCGGCCAGCCAGATGAAGGCGGAGACGGCCAGCAGGATCAGCAGCGAGC